>ENA-ORXR01001112-ORXR01001112.1-marine-metagenome-genome-assembly--contig:-NODE-1112-length-30244-cov-5.085922_pt1 | contig 30244 bp, 27 predicted proteins | sample MGYA00237866_ERZ511479 | MGnify/ENA metagenome assembly ERZ511479
TTTGGACATACTATTTTTATATTCAGCCAAATCACTTTCGTAACTATCTCTTGCGGCTTTGCTATTTTCAACCATCATTTCATGGATTTTATCTCCTAGTCTTTTAGCGTTTTTTAGCGCCCCCTTACCACTTGCTGCAGGTGCAATTACAAAAGAAAATAAACTAGGATATACTCTTTCTTGATGATAAACACCTTGGATATTAGGCAAACACCCACTTAGAATACACAAAGCACTTGTTAGAAAAACGTCTCTTTTACGGTCATCATTTTCAAATGCTCGGACGCCCTCTTGTAATACATCTGGGATTAAATCTATTGCCTCTTTGGGTATTGTTGGAGTTGTCTTTAAATAATCTTCCGAAGACTTATTGTTTAATTGTACCTCTTCGTCAGCTGCCAATTTACCGAACTCGGCAGAATTATTTTTGAAAGCACTGTTTATTGATTTTAGAATTTCCATTGTGTTTTCATGATTATAATTTACCGAGATATATTTTTCTACTTCCTGTTGGGGGATGCCATATCGATTGCAATTACAGGCTAACAAATACACAAAATTGTTTCTATTACCATTGATATAGCTCTCCTTTCTATTTGTAAACTCAACGCATTCTATTATTTGCCGTTCGAACAATTTATTATCAGTGTTTGTTTCTTGCTTGCTTGGTTGATCTATCTCTTGCCGCTCAGGTAAATTTGCAGTACGTATCTCCACTTTGAATTTCGTATTTGAAATATTCATAAAAGTTTCTGTATCAAACGACATAAAACATAACCTTGTCACATCCTTACATTTTGGGTCTGCCTTTAGCGCTAACTCTTTCTCGTAATAGGCTTGTACTTGTTTGTAAGCTTCTGCATGATGCTCTAGACCAGTATTTACTTCCACAAATACTTTTAGGCCGTTACCACTTGGGCTTGTGAAACAAGCAAAAGTGGTCGACATTTGCTGAGTGCGCAATATGGCGTAAGCCAAATCAGCAGTACTCAGCTTATCAAAATCGAGGTGAACAAAACCACTATATTGTTTTAGATTTTTCATAGTGCGCCCTCCTTCAAAAGTCGCCGAAGGCGTAAAAGCGTAAAGTTCTTTTTTGAACTGGTCAACTTTTTCTTGATTACCTTCTTTTTTGTATTGCCTTATTGCGCTAATCTGATCTTTATATACACCATTGGCAATGTCTTTAGTGATTAGGATTAGGGATTTATCTTCTACTACTTGCGTGAAATGTTTGAATATTGTTGAAGTTGCCATTATTTAGAAATTTTGGATTGGAGTTTTATTGACCTGGAGTTTGGAAATGCTTATTAAGAAAAAGCAGCACATCGGATAATCTATAATAGAGTTTATTCCCGATTTGACAATATCCAATCAACCGGGTATCGCGCCAATATTGAGCAGTGCGCTTGCTAACATTCATAAGCTGTAAGAACTCCTGATTGTCGAAAAAAACTTCTTCGGGATTTGTACGTTGCTTTTCTTTTAGCAATAGAATAAACTCATCTAGGCGCTCTTCTATTTTTTCCAACTTTTCGTCGGCTTGTGAATAGAAACCCATAACTACTTTCTTGAATTTTTAATGATATAGTTCGCAGCTTCTTGTTCTATCTCATCTGAAGAAACTTGCCGATTGCGTTGTAGCCATTCGTCCAATTCAATACGATTGAAGTACAATTTTTTGCCCTGTGGGCAAAAATGCGGTACGAGCTTTTGCGAAGTGAGTTTGTATAAGTGCGAAGCACTAATATCTAAATAATTACATGCCTCACTAAAGTTGAGGACTTCTTTTTTCATTAAGCCCTGCTGGTCGATTTTTTGTTCTAATTGACTAAGCTTTTCGAGAATTTTATTTACTTCCATTTTCAATAATTTAATTCGTTATTAAATGATTACAGAAGCAAATCAAGGCATTTATGCAATGCTAAATAAGTTGCACAGGGTTGCACAACCCCATGCTACTGTGTTTATTATCAGTTGTTTAAGTTAGTTATTTTTCTTTATCTTTTTTTGCTCTATGACCTAAATGGTAGAATTTTTCTTGCCAAAAGTCAATTGCAGCCGGATCAGGGATGTCGAATAAATTCTTTATAGAGTTGACGCTAACATCGTCTTTTTGTTTAGAAGAAAAACTCTCAGCAATGAAATTAAAAATATCGGTTTTGTGCTTGCTTTCAATGATGCCTTCATTATTAAGCGCTCTAAAAAAATAGGCTAATTGTTTTACCGTAAGATTCGTTTTTAATTTACTCTTGGTCTCTTCTTGAGTTGACGTTGAAAAATCTGCGAACGACCCAATAAAGCCTTTCTTAAAGTCTTGCAAAGCTGCTTCGGTAGCCTCTTGAAATAAATGAAAATGCTTTTCATACCATTTGATAGCATGACCGATATACTTTTCGTAAAACTCTCCCATGCTGGTATGTGTTTTTGGTTCAATGTTGGGGTACCAATATTGTTTCCAGAATAATTCGTTTAACTCCTTTTTACGCAAATGCGGTGTATGAGTTTTAAATTGATTTAATGAAATAGTAAGCCATTTATTAATTTCATTATTATTCAATGGTTTTGATCGCGTATAGATTGTTTGGATATACTCATTTAAAAGTGGGCCTTGCATAAATCTATTAAAATAATCTGGGTCAAATTTGTACTCCTCCCATAAGTCGTCACAATTCCGCTTATAATTAACAGCTTCAATAATTATACGAAGTTCTAATTCTTCAACTAAAAATATTTCCCTTTCTTGTTCCTTTATCTGTTCCATACAATTGCTATTACAAATCTATTTTAATTTTATTAGCGGCTTCTACTTTCTTTTCGTTTATAACCTTGGCGTAAATTTCGGTCGTTTTTAGGTTTTTATGGCCAAGTAATTTGCTGACAGTATAAATATCGGTACCCAACGTCAACTGGAGCGTAGCGTAAGTATGACGCGCACAATGGAAAGTGATTCGTTTTGTGATACCCGCCTCCAACAACCAATCTTTCAAAAGTGTTTTATTCCAATTGCCATATTTCAAACCTGTAAAAACTTTCTTCTCCGGTTGCCCTAAATCACCTAACAATTCTCTTGCTTCTTCGGAAATTGGTTGTGTTTCTATGCCGTTTGTTTTGGCTTGTCTAAAGCGCAGGTAATAACCAAGCTCGTTTGAATGTTGCACTTCAGACCAACGTAGCTTTTCGATATCAGACCAACGCAAGCCAGTAAGACAAGAAAACAAAAACATTTTTCGCAACACATCACTTTTACAATAGGCTTTTGACATTGCCTTTAATTCATCCAAGGTTAAAAACTCTCTTTGTACATCGTCTTGCGGAAAGGGTTGGACTTGCTCCGAAGGATTGTACTTAATTACATCTTCTCTCACGGCTTGCTTTAAGGCTGCACGAAGTTTATTGAAATACGAGTATTTAGAATTGAGCGACAGCCCCTCATCTTGTTTAGTTCGCGCTTTCTTATCTAAATAATCTTTGAAACCTTGAACCCATGCCCTATCCAACCTATCAAAACTTATATCCTTCGGGCAGTATATATTTAGGTGTTTATGTACACTATTCCAATTACCATAATTCCCATGGCTTTCTTTTTTTTGCTCGACTATTGTAGCGAAGTAGGTCAAAAAACTTCCTTTCAATTTCTCCTTATCCCGAAAGCCATAAATATTATTTTGTATCTCTAAATGACGCTTTGACCGAATACTTTCTGCCAGGGCGAGTATTTTTTTATTCTCGTCTTTATCTGCTTTTGATAATGTACCTTTTTCGGGAGGTGGTTTTAGATATAGTCCAAGGTGCTCATATTCTCTTTTCCCTTTCTCGTAATAGTCTAAATAGAGGGTTATTTTACTGCCTTTTTTTCTTTGACGGAGTGTTACTTTCATAATGCTATTATTTAAAAAGATTGTCGATTTCTGTTCTTGGAATTATTGTTCTTCTGCCGAGCTTGCCAACTTTGATTTGTTGACGTTGGATCATTCTTTGAATGGTCCAACGGCTGGCACCCAAAAGCTGAGAAGCTTCTTGGATAGATAAAAATTGTTTGGATTGAATATTGTCAGTTTGCAAACTTTGCAAAGTTTGCGTTCCTTGCAATTCTTTTTTAGTTTCATTTAAAGCAGCTTGGATTTTCTCTTCTCGCTTTCTTTTCTTACAAGCTCTACTTGCACAAAGTGTACTACAATATTTTGTAACTGTTGTCTTGGCAACAAATGAATTGCCACATTGCTGACAGACTTTTGGTATTTTTAGATTGCTACTCACTTTGTTGCTTGGTGTTGCTCCTTGTTGCTAAGTGGTGCTGTTTGGTGCATGATATTGCCACTTATTTGTGACCATTGATTTGGGCAACAAATTTGTTACTTAGACAACGACTGGACAACAAATATAAGAAAATAAGTGCTATTTGGCAACAAATAAGAACAAGAAAAACACTATAAATATAGCAATAACAAGGGTTTGATAAATAAAAGAAAGGTAATTACTTCCCAATACAAAACCTAGAAAACACCGAACTCAAAACATCCTCATTCGTAATCTTACCCGTAATGCTCCCTAGCGCGTCCAAAGCCACACGGGCATCAATGGATATAAACTCACCACTAATATTATTTTTCAATCCGCTTTCTACTTTTTGTAGAGATTCTTGGGCGGTTTGTAAGGCTTGTAAATGACGCGCATTACTAACTTGTATATCCGTTTGAACTTTTCGTTTTTCTATGGTACTGACTAAGAGTTTTTTTAATTTGTCTAGATTACGTTTAGTAGAGGCCGATATTTCTAAAGTCTTAAAATTGGTCAACACGGATACTGCTTCTTCCACATCATACGCACTACAGTTGCTATCCATTTGGTCGGATTTATTGAGGAGTACTATAACATCTTGCTCGCTGGCAAATTCTATATCTTTTACATCTTGCGCAATTTCTTTGTGCGGCTTATTAATATCCGCTAGATACAAAACAATGCTCGCGTCTTTCAACTTTTGAAACGAACGCTCTATGCCTTTCGATTCTAAAACATCATCCGTCACTCGAATACCCGCAGTATCTATAAAACGAAACGCAATGCCTTCTATTGTGAGTTCGTCTTCAATAAAATCTCGAGTCGTTCCAGCAATGTCGCTTACGATTGCTTTTTCTTCATTGAGTAAAGCATTAAGCAACGTTGATTTCCCAACATTGGGCTCTCCCACGATCGCTACAGGCACACCATTTTTTAATACATTCCCATATTGAAAAGACTGAATGAGGTTTTCAATTACCCCATTAGTTTTAGTTATCAACGCAAAGAATTTTTCTCTATCTGCAAATTCTACATCTTCCTCACTAAAATCTAATTCCAGCTCTATGAGTGCGGTAAAATCGATTAACTCTTGGCGAAGGCTTTCCATCTGCTCCGAGTAGCCGCCGCGCATTTGCTTAATGGCCAGTTCATGTTGCCCCTTACTTTCGGCAGCAATTATATCTGCCACACTTTCTGCTTGGCTTAAATCTAATTTGCCATTCATAAAAGCGCGTTGTGTAAACTCTCCAGCCGTTGCTAGACGTGCACCCTTTTTAATGCAAAGGCTTACAATTTGTTGCAGTACATAGGGCGATCCGTGCGCAGAGATTTCGATGCTATCTTCCCCCGTGAAAGAATTTGGATTTTTAAAAATCGATACCAATACTTCGTCAATCACCTCCTCACCATCCTTGATTAATCCAAAATGCAATGTGTGGCTTTCTTGCTTTTCCAGTTTCTTTCCCCAGAAAATTTTGTCGGCAATCGCAAAGGCCTCAAGACCCGAAAGACGTACCACACCGATAGCACCTACACCTGGCGGCGTGGCTTGCGCCACAATTGTATTTGTATTCTTCATACTCATCCTTACCGACAAAAATACCCAAAACCCATGCAGAAGTGTTCGTATCTACTATTTAAAAATTGCAACGGTTTACGCTATATTTGCTTTCACGAGGATTGGTATGATTGATAATTTTTATTTCTATCTATTTGGAGCTTTTTTTACGAGTTTTATGCTGCAGTACCTTGTGATAGACCTATCGTATAAGAAAGGACTTTTTATCGATGATAACCTAAGCGATCTGCCCCAAAAGTTTCACACAGCCCCTACTCCACGGATTGGTGGCTTGGGAATTTTTATCGGTTGCTTTTTTCTTATGGTCAATACTGAAATTGGCTTATTTCTTATGTTGGCGTCGGTTCCGGCATTTGTATCTGGCTTTTTAGAGGATTTATTTGCGAAAATCACTCCAAGCAGAAGACTTATAATCATGTTAGTCTCAGCTGTTATGGCTATCTATTTACTCGGAGTAGTTGTTACTGATTTTACCTTTTTTAAAGTTCCTCTTGAAATCGGTGTGGTGATAACCATTGTTGCCATCATTGGTATGATTAACGGTACCAATCTCATTGACGGAATTAATGGTCTTTCCTCAGGGATTTCTATCATCATATTTACCACTTACTTTTTTATCAGCCGCATTGTAGGCGATGTAGACATTGAGTTTATCAGTATCATTTGCGTTTTTGCTCTACTTGGATTTTTCGTTTTTAATTATCCAAAAGGAAAAATTTTCTTAGGTGACGGTGGCGCTTATTTCATTGGATTTATGTTGGCCGTAGTCGCTATTTTATTAAATAAAAACAGTGCTGAGAATGGAACAAATATTTCTCCCTGGTTTGTGCTATGTACTTTAATTCACCCTGTATGGGAGGTGATTTTTTCTTTTTTTAGAAAAGCAGTTATCGAAAAAGAATCTCCTTTTCAGCCCGACCCCTATCACATTCACCAATTCATTTTTATTTATCTAGCGAATAAAAACAATCCACTTACCACTCTAATTATTCTGCCGTTCGTCTTAATTAATAATTTGATTGCCATTCAGTTTTATGACAATCATATTGCGCTCGTAGTGCTAGCACTCTCGTACGTCACGATTTACACAGTTTCATATTTAATCATGTATAAAAAACAGACAGACACGATTAAATCAGGTAAACAGAGCTTGACTCGGAAGGGTGGCCTAATTGATAAAGATCCAACGAAGTCCGAAACGAACTAAAGGACCCTGAGCAGGATACCCTAAATAGTTTATATTATTCTTAATAAAAAAGTGTTGTGCTTGATCAACGCTCAGACTAGCGCGAAACCGTTTGATCTTAAAATTGAAGAAAGGATGCAAACGAGGAATCACTGTTTTTTTGATAGACTGCTGAGGAGAGAATGACTGAAAAATCGGCTGATATTGATCATTAAAATAAGGCGTGTTATAAGAAACATCCATTCCCGTACTAACCTGCAACTTATTTTTAAAAAGATAGTCATGGTAGGCAAAGCGCTGGAAGGAAGCAAAAAATGGAATATTCAAAGGCGTATTATTTGTGCTTATCTGCAAGAGAATTGAATTTTCAATATGCCACCTTTTAAAAACAAATCCTTTATCTAATTGTAATTGCTGAATACTAATCGCTCGCGAAAAATTTTGATAGTCAGGTTGCAAACCATTACTAAAAATTAAATTATTAAACAGTAAGGAAGAAAGGCTCACACCCAATTTGAGTTTTTCATTTTTATAAAATCCACCGAGAGAGGTATTGATTTGAGCCTTTAAACTTTGTTCATTCAACGCAGAGTCAATTTGTATAGACTCTGCCACATAAAAAGCTTGCTGTACATACTGTGCTGCCTTTACCCCAATGGTGCCAATATTTTTAGGCAGCGCCTTGCTTACTAATCCATTAAAATTAACGTTGCCTCTTGCTAAACCAGTGTAGAACAATTTTAAAGCGGCAAGTAATACAAAAGAAGAGTCCTTGCTTTTTTTGTTAGACAGTTGACCAAATACAAAATTATTGACCCCGTCGCGCAAAGATGACAAACCACCTATTTTTTGATACTCCAAGCCCAGACCAGCCAATAGGCTAAATACTTTTTCTTTTATATAAATATTCCCCTCCGCGGAGAACGAAGTCCCAATTCGGTCATTATCATATTGAAGGAGTAAAGTATCCTGTAATTCATACGACAGCGGAAAATAACGCGCTTGAAATACAGAGTCAGGCTCGGCATTTTGAAAACAATAGCGGCCCGATTGATAGTACACTTTATTCCCAAAAGTCAAGAACGGTTTGAAGCGATTCTTTTTTACACTGTCTTTTGTATAATAAGATTCAGTTTTACCAAGGCCGTACTCTTGCCGAAAGCTTACCCCAAGCGAGCGTCGGTAATTTAGTAAAGGAGAACGTGTAGCCGTAGACGAAATAAAAATCCCAACCGGCACAATACTACGATTTGAAAATTGAGGATTGGTCAAAAAGGAATCAGACAAGATTCCTAAGTTTTCATCTTGCTGAATTTTATTATACAAAAATGCTCCCGAAGCTTTATACCGATCATTTTTAGATTGATAGCCTGATACGAATTGGAGGTTATCAATATTGCTACGCTGCCCTTTGAAAAATCCTAACGAATTTATTTTACGATAAGCCGTACTAAAATTCCAACGAGGAGTAATATTTTGGGTATGAATCAATTCCAATACTTGCTCCTGCTGTGAGCCTGCCGAATAGCGCACTTCGGAAAAAGGCTTTGTGGTATTATAATAAACAAGATCTTCTTCATCATAACTATAGGCCGTCCACCGTGATGGTAGTAGTGAATAATTTGCGGAAAGATAAGCATCGGCTTTTAAAGATTGATAGGCCGAACCCGCATTACCCAAACTCAATTCCCAATTGGATAATAGACCCAATCGATGCACTTTATCAATGGTAGTATCATACTCGGCTCGCTCCCCTTTGCCATTTATTGAATAAATAGTCACAGAATAATCCAAACCTTTTTCGGCGAAACCTGCATTACTATCTGACCTTATTTTTTGATCGCCAACTATGGATTTATCCTGCCCCGAAGTATTATTATACACTTGCGCATACAGGCTCCCCTGTCCTAGAAAACAAAAGGTAAGCATTAGCAAAAAAGCATATAACGGGCGAAACATAAAGCACAAATGTAGGCGGAGCATACTAGAATCCGCTGAATCCCTATTAAAATTTAAGCCAATGATTTTGGCTTTTAATCAAAAAAGTTGGACTCTAATGAAGCTAATAAATCAGTTACCAGGCCCGCCATTATTGGTGCTGCAGCATTAGCAGCTTCTAAAACTTCTTCATGCGTAATTTCATTCATGGCTTCACGAATCCCCAAATCTGTGATTACGCTCATTCCAAAAACGTTCATGCCACAATGTTTGGCTACGATTACTTCTGGTACAGTACTCATTCCCACAGCATCCCCGCCAATCGTACGAAGCCATTTGTACTCAGCTTTTGTTTCATAGGTTGGCCCTTGCAATCCTATGTAAACCCCTTCGTAAAGTTTTACGTTTTTATCCGTAGCAATTTGCTTTACATTTTTAATCAGGTCTAGGTCGTAGGGCTCGGTCATATCTGGAAAACGGGGGCCAATGCTCGCTTCATTTTTACCACGGAGTGGATGCTCAGGAAATAAATTTATATGATCATTGATTATCATCAAATCACCCACTTGAAAATCTGGATGCATGCCACCCGCCGCATTGCTAACCACCAAAAGATTAGCACCTAACTGATTCATCACTCTCACAGGAAAGGTAACTTCTTGCATAGTATAGCCTTCGTAAAAATGAAATCGACCACTCAATAAAACAACTTGAACACCTTGAATCGTTCCGAAAATCAATTTACCACCATGACCTTCTACCGTTGAGACAGGGAAGTTCGGAATCTCACCATACTCAATAGAATGTTCAATATTCACTTCCTCTACTAATTCTCCTAAGCCACTGCCTAGGATAATCCCTACCTTCGGCCTTTGGGTAATTTTGTTTTTTAAGTAGGCTACCGTTTCATTGAGCTTGGCTAGGTTTAAATTTTCCATACTGAATCACGAAAGTAAGTCAAAATGAAATTAGAACTTAATTGCTTTGAAATTCTGTGCAATCAGAGACTGGTTCAGGAAAAGAAGTGGTTTATTCTCTCACAAAATAATTTTAAAGATTCGCTACTCACTTAATATTTATAACTCAACCTTATTTTATACCGAGCCATTCTAGTGCATTCGCACTTAGAAAAAGTTCTTTCTGCGCATCATTCACTGCTAGCTGCTCTATTAACTTGCCTGGGTGATGCTCTCCTAGCGGGAAAGGATAATCACTTCCACAACATATTTTATCCTCACCTATGACTTTAACTAATAAGTCAAAAGAATCACGATCGTGCACCAAACTATCCACCCAAAAATGACCGAGGTAGTGCCGTGGGCTTTTATCATTATCAATTGCGCATAAATCGGGGCGCACATCAAAACCATGTTGCAACCGACCAATGGTTGCAGGAAACTCACCGCCACCATGAGCAAAAGCAAATTTTACATTCGGAAATTTTTCGAATACACCCCCAAAAATCAAAGAGCTAATAGCTCTACTCGTTTCGGCTGGCATCCCTACGAGCCATGGCAACCAATACCGTTCTATATGTTCGCTGCCCATCATTTCCCAAGGATGAACAAAAATGCTACAATCCAATTCTTGGGCCATTTCCCAAATTGGGTAAAACCGAGGATCATTTAAATTGACTTGATTAATATTCGAACCGATTTCTATGCCTGGTAGTTTTAAATCTTTAACCACCCGCTCCATTTCGGATACCGCCATATCAATGTCTTGCATGGGTAAAGTGCCTAGTCCCATAAAGCGATTAGGGTGTAACTCTACACACTGGGCTATATGATCATTTAAAAAACGAGCCGTGTCATTTCCATGCTGTGGCTTCGCCCAATAATTGAATAATACTGGAATCGTAGAAAGTACTTGCACATCCACATCGGTTTTATCCATATCAATAATCCTGTCTTTCGGCTCCCAACAATTGCTATCAATTTCTCTGAAAAACTTGTCGCCTTTCATCATTTTAGCACAGCACGGTTTGTGATGTTCTAGCCAAATAAAATCTCCGTAGCCAAATTTTTCAAACCAATTGGGCATTTTCTCGGGCATGATATGCGTGTGTATGTCAATCTTCTTCACAATATCTATTTTGGTAAAAATAATGAATCATACCTGCCAAAATAAAAAAGAGAGCGCTTTGTTTCTACTCTTAGTCAAAGACATTATTTTTACGCCTTATGGCAAAAACGAGCCGTTTACGAAATAAAAAACGAGGAAAAGCAAACTACCTCTACTCTATCATTGGAGTAGCCTTGGTACTGTTTCTCCTAGGGGTGTTGGGCTGGATAGTAATCTATGCGACCAAGCTAACCAATGCCTTGAAAGAGAACATCGAGCTACAAGTCATTTTTAACGACGCTACGGAAGAAACCAAAGCACAAAAATTAAAAACGATTGTAGACGGCCAGGCATTTACAAAATCAAGTGAATACATCTCAAAAGCAGAAGCAGCCGAAATTTATAAGAAAGACTTTGGTGAAGATATGATACAACTACTGGAGTACAACCCGCTATATAGTTCGGTCAATGTTCACCTCAATGCAGAATATGTCAACACGGACAGCTTAATAAAAATTAAGCGTTTCTTAGAACAGAGCAACATTGTGCGTGAGGTAAACTATCAAAAAAACCTAGTAGACGCTATGGTGAGCAACGTTCAAAAAATAAGCATTGTACTGCTAATTATCTCGCTCTTGCTGATTTTTGCTGTTGTTTTCTTAATCGACAATACAATCAGACTGGCTATGTTCAGTAATCGCTTCTTGATTAAAACCATGCAAATGGTGGGTGCAACTCGAAAGTTTATTACCAAACCGTTTATCAAACGTAGCGTACTCAATGGTGTAATCAGTGGAGTTTTAGCAGCATTGGCTATTTTAGGGATTCGAGCTACGGTTGAGAACTGGATTCCAGAGTTAAAAGCGATTTCCAATAATACTCAGTTGTTCCTTCTTTGTTTGGGAATTATTCTGCTGGGTGTATTGATTTCCTATATCAGTACCAGTCGGTCTGTTGTGAAATATTTAAAGACTCAATTGGACGATTTATATTAAATTTACAATCTACTTATTATGGCTAAGAAAAAGAATTTGAAAGAAAAACTTCAAGACACTCAAAAAGAGGTAACGTCTGTTGTTACAGAGACTGAGAAAGTGCTTCCGAAAACATCCTCAAGCGTTCAAACGAACGCCATGCTTTTTCAAAAAGAAAACTATGTACTCATGGGCGCAGGTATTGTTCTTATCTTACTAGGCTTTGTATTAATGGCCGGTGGTCGTAATCCTGACCCCAATATATTCGATGCTGATGCGCTATACAGTTTTCGTAGAATTACCTTGGCACCTATATTAGTTTTACTAGGCTTCGCCGTGGAAGGATACGCTATTCTTAAAAAACCGAGCGCTCAGTAATTATGGAATGGTTAGAGGCCCTCATTTTGGGTATCGTTCAGGGATTAACTGAGTTTCTCCCTGTGAGCAGTAGTGGCCATATTGAGCTCGTCAAAGCATTGTTTGGCAATGAAATCAAAGAAGGCTTAACCCTTTCGCTTACCTTACATCTAGCCACCGCCCTTAGCACAGTTGTAATTTTTAGAAAAGATATCGTAGAAATTTTTAAAGGTTTGCTTCAGTTTACATGGAATGAAGAAACAAAATTCTCATGGTATATCGTGTTATCTATGGTTCCTGCCGTCTTAGTTGGCTTGTTATTCAAAGACGACATTGAGCAACTGTTTAATGCAAATGTTCCTCTAGTATGCGCTATGCTTTTCGTAACGGGTATTGTACTTTTTTGGAGTGACCAAGCTAAAAACCCAACGGGAAATGTAACCGGTGTAAAAGCTTTTATAGTGGGTGTCATTCAAGCCATTGCCATTCTACCAGGAATTAGCCGCTCAGGCTCAACCATTGGTAGTTCTGTATTACTAGGTGTCGAGCGTTCCAAAGCTGCTAAGTTTTCTTTCTTAATGGTTCTACCGGTTATTTTAGGAGCTGCCGCTAAAGATTGCATGGACATTCGCACAGACGGAATTGGTGATTTGAGTATCTCCTTTTTAGCAATAGCTTTTATCAGTGCATTTGTGGTGGGCATTTTCGCTTGCCAATGGATGATCGCCATTGTAAAACAGAGTAAACTTCGATACTTCTCTTATTATTGTTGGGTTGTGGCTATCGTTGGTTTAGCTTGGTATTTTCTAAAATAACATTGAACAACCTACAAAAAAAGCGTCACACCTAGGGCATGACGCTTTCACTTCTATCTTCTTAGATTATTCTTGTTATTACTTTTTCATTGAAGCAATACCAGCTAAAATTTGCTTGGCTGTTGAATTGCTTGGATCTAATTGCATTAATTCGTTAGAATACTTTTTAGCAGCCACAAAGTCCTTTTTATTGTAGGCCACAACTGATAGGTAGGTTTTTGCTGTTACAATTTTATCTTTCTTTTCTTCATTGCCTTCTACCATTGGTAGATATTTTTTAAATAGGTCTACTGCTCCACCGGTTTTATAATCCGGATCTTGAGCCGCGGCAACTCGAGCTAACCAATAATGACCAATGGGTTCGTTTGGACTTTCAACTGTCATCCCTTCAAACATTTTTTTAGAGTTTTCATAGTCACTCACTTGAAAGTAAGATCTACCAGCCCACCAATAATCTAATACTTCTTTGTCAGGCGAATTAGTTTCTGTAATTTTTTGATACCACTGTGCAGCACCAGCCCAATCATTTTCGTCTTTGAAATTTTCAGCAAGCTCACGGTATAAAGCAACTTTATCCTTTGCTGTATCCGCTTCAATTCCTTGATTGAAATACTTCATAGCCTCTCCACTTCTAACAGAATCCTTTTTTAAAATCTTGCCATACGTAAAGTAATCACGCGCTAGTAATTTATCCTTGGGATGTTTTTTAAAAAGCAAGTCCATATTCTTGGTGGCCTCTTCTAAGTTTCCTTTCTCCAAATAACTATATCCTAATACTCTGTACATATATGAGCGCTCAGTTCCAGAATTTAATAAATCATTCATTTTGTTAATCGCACCATCATAGTCTTTCGATAAGTATAAAATATTTGCATATTGCATTTTATCTTCAGGCGTATTGTCTGAGTACTTCAGATACTTTTCAATCTCTTTCTTTGCACGGTCATACTTATTGATATTGTAGTATGCCATAGATAAGTCATAATAAGGTAATGGATTCTCAGGATCGGCATCGGCCGCTCGTTGATAGTTCGCCAAGGCGCTATCGTAAGTTTTTGAAGCGTACCACAAATTTCCTTGTTTATAGCTAGCCAGCGATTGATAACCATCCATTTTATACGCTGTTTGATAAGCTGTCATAGCAGGGCCCCCTTTTTGCATTCTGCGTAGGGCATCTCCTTTATGGATTAAAACCTTGGCAGAATTTCTCCAATCCAAATAGTAATCGTACCAAGTAATGGCTTTGTTCAAATCTCCACCATCAGTATAAGTAATAGCATTGGCAGCATACATATATGCTGATTTATTCTTTCGAGATGTCTTTCGAATCACACTTTCTAGCATGGCTTTCGCTTCTGCATCTTTCTTTTCAATAAATAATACTCTTGCCAATCCTGACATGTTCGCAGGATGCGTTGCATATTTTTGAAATGTAGCTTTTGCCTTCTCAACATCTTCTAACGCCAAATAACTAAGGCCGAGGTAGTAATTTGCTGTTTTATCTTCAGCGGCTAACGGCTCTAGTTGCTTTATGGCAGATTGAAATTTCTCGTATCTGTAAAATTTAATCCCTTGCTTCTTATCCTGAGCGAAGGTGCTCAAGCTAGAAGCGATTGCTACTATTAATATACTTATTTTTTTAATCATGGAAATTCGAAGTTATATGTTTTAGACGGAGTACAAGAAGAATCGTTTAGAACAATTCGTTAATTATTCTTTATTTGCGTCTGCTTCAAAAGCACATTTACCTGCAAAGGAAACAACTTAGACTGTTTAAAAATCAACTGACCATCCCTGCTTAAAAAGTTTACTAAGCCAGTGCCCAAACCTACCCAAGTTTCTTTAGAAATGAAATACAAATTTCGAGTAAAAGGATAGGTATTTAGTCCTATATACGCCTGATAGGGCCGAAGAAACTCTTGACCCGAATCGGGCAAAATGCCTGCCACCTGTACTTTTGATAAAAAATCAATCGTATTGGTATCTCGTGTATCCGCTACCCACGGCACACCAACTACTCCAATGGCCCTTGGATTTTTGGCTACATAATCAATCACGTCCTCAGAACCGTTGGCGGCGTATAAATTTTCAGAAAGCTCCTGACCCGGTATCACAGAATCCATAATATTTCTTACAGTACTCGAATTTTTATTATCAAATACCAATTGAAAATCTCCCGCATTACTATTTCCAACAAGAATGTCTTTGATTTGCTTTTTAGAAAAATTATTTCGCTTTGCGTCCTTTGCCACCACAAAAGCCAGCGCATCACGAGCGAGCGGCAAACTTCTGCTTACAATTTTATTTTGCTCTGCATAGGCGTTTTCCTCTTCCGTTAATTTTCTACTTACGAAAATTACGCGTGTAGAATCTTCTAAATAATCTCTGAAACAATCAGCTTCTGGCTTGTACTCCACTTGAATATGGGCCTCGGGATATCGTGCTTCGAATACTTTAATAGCCTGTTCCATTACGGGCTGATAGGTCTCATCTACACTCACTTGAATGTAGCCCGCTGTTTGCGTGTCGTTAGACTGTGTGCCCGTATTACAACTTCCTAATAAAAAAATAAGACTAACCGACAATAAATAAAATCTGCTCATAGGAATACAATTATACTATTTCTTAACGAAATGTCCTTAAAAATCGTATTGAGTCAATCCTAAGAAAAAATTAAAATTACTTTCGGAGGATATTCATAACTCCTCGCCCCACACGAAAGGCACCATATAAAGCAGCAACAATCGCTACACCCTGCGCCACTCCGTTATTCCAAGATTCTGGTGCTCGCGTATACAACATAAAGGCTGCAAAAAGATAAATTGCGCCCGCCCCAATATGGTAATAAGTACCCATACCAATCGGCTTACGCGACTCTCTTGAGTTATGGTTTTGATTTGACATTATTCTTTCTTTTTAGCGGCCGCCTTCTTTACAGCTGCCTTCTTCTTAGTAGCCGTTTTCTTTTTTGTTGCTTTCTTTTTTTTCTTTTTAGCTGCTGCCTTCTTCTTAGTGGGCGTTGCCTTTTTTGAAGCTGCTTTTTTCTTACGCCCCCGAGGATTTTTCATATGCTCCTCCATCATGTGCAATGCTTCTTCCAAAGTTATGTTAGCCGCATCTTCATGACGATCTTTCGGTATACGATAATTACGCAATCCTTTTTTGATATAAGGACCATAAGGGCCTATCAATATTTTTATTTTTTCTTTCTCAAAAATCTTCAGCGTACTTTTTCGTTTCTCCTCTCGCTTTTCTATTACCAGCTTTTTAGCCTCTTCAAACTCTATGGTGTATGGATCCCGTTCTTTGCCTAAGCTATAAAACAAACCATCGTGCTGTGCGTAAGGACCAAAACGACCAATATTGATTACGATAGGCTTTTCTTCTAATAAACCCAATTCTCTAGGCAATAAAAACAAAACTAGAGATTCTTCTAAACTAATGGTTTCTATGCTTTGTCCTTGTTGCAACTTCGCATATTTGGGCTTTGGATCTTCGTCAGTCTGCTGCTGCTTCCCCATCTGAACCATAGGACCGTAGCGCCCCATACGGGCAATTATAGGTAAGCCAGTCTCAGGGTGTGTACCTAAGGCGCGTTCACCACTTTCATTTTCAGCGTTTTCAAGCGTATCCTCTACACGCTCATGAAACGGATGATAAAATTCATCCAACACTTTATTCCAAACTTTTTTACCATCGGCTACTTCGTCAAACTCTTCTTCAATCCTAGCGGTGAACTTATAGTCCATCACTTGCTTGAAGTGTTTCTTCAAAAAGTCAGTTACCAAAAGTCCCAAGTCGGTTGGGAACAATTTATTTTTTTCAGCACCGGTTATTTCAGTTTCGGTAACTTGTTCTAATTTATCATCAGGTGTGAGTGTCAACACATCATATTCTCTTTCCTTCCCTTGACGTTCTGTTTTTTCTACATACTTTCTATTCTGAATGGTACTAATCGTTGGTGCATAGGTCGAAGGTCTTCCAATTCCTAGCTCCTCTAATTTTTTTACGAGTGCCGCCTCTGTAAATCTTGCGGGGTGCCGCGTAAATCGTTGCGTGGCTATCAAGTCTTTCAGGTCTACTTCTTGTCCTACTTCTAACTTTGGCAACATCCCATCTACTGCATCGTCGTCGTCTTCCTCATCGGTTCCTTCTAAATAGAGTCGTAAGAAACCATCAAATTTCACCATTTCTCCTCTCGCTACTAAGTTTTCATTATTAGTAGAGATAGTAATGGTAGCCGTTGTTTTTTCCAATTGAGCGTCTGCCATTTGACTGGCCATCGTGCGTTGCCAAATTAAGGTATATAAACGCTGTTGGTCCGCATTGCTAATATCTTCTTCTCCCATACTCGTAGGGCGAATCGCTTCGTGAGCTTCTTGCGCGCTGTCATTCTTCGATTTAAATTTTCGAAGTTCATTATACTCAGCACCATACTTATCCGTCACCACTTTTTTAATATCTTCTAGCGCCGTTTCAGAAAGGTTCATAGAATCCGTTCTCATGTAAGTAATCTTCCCGGCTTCATACAGGCGCTGAGCTACTAGCATTGTTTTAGCAACAGAATAACCTAGTTTTCTACTAGCCTCTTGTTGCAAGGTAGAGGTAGTAAATGGCCCTGCCGGTGTTTTCTTAGCAGGCTTGACTTGAATGTCGCTAATCTTATAATTTGCTCCTTTGCAAGATTCTAAAAATGATTTAGCGTCAGAAGCTGAATCTTTTTTCTTGGCATAATTTGCTTTGAAACCCTGCATTTTTTTTGCTGAATTTTCAGCGGCAAACTGACCTACAATTTTAAAACTACTCGTTGGAGTAAACGCTTGGATTTCTCTTTCACGCTCAGCTAGTAATCTTACCGCTACCGATTGTACTCGACCGGCTGATAAGTTATTTTTCATGCTAATTTTGCGCCATAGAATAGGAGAAATTTCAAACCCTACAATCCGATCTAAAATTCTTCGCGCTTGCTGAGCATTGACTAAATCAAGGTTCACCGTCCGTGGATTATCCACGGCACTTTTAATTGCATTTTTAGTAATCTCATGAAAAACAATTCGCTTTGTTTTTAGCGGATCTAAATCCAACACTTCGCACAAATGCCATGAAATCGCTTCACCCTCACGATCCTCATCCGTTGCGAGCCATACATGTTCCGCATCTTTCATTAAGGACTTCATCTCTTTGACAACTTTCTTTTTGTCATCAGCTACTTTATATTTTGGAGCAAAGCCATTATCAATATCAATGCCCATATTGGCTTTTTCTAAATCACGCACATGCCCAAAACAAGAGGTGACCTTAAAGTCTTTCCCAAGAATTTTTTCGATTGTTTTCGCCTTAGCTGGCGACTCCACAATTACTAAATTTTTTGCCATTCTTCTCCTTCTTTAATTACAATTCAGTTTGCAATGATATATCATTTTTTCAAACTGAGCATTGCTTACCTAATAAACGAAGTTACATCAAGAACCTTTCTCACTCATTCAAGAGCAGGTTACACCCCCTAATTTCACTTGCATCCAAACGACCCAACACATCAAAATTTCCATGGATATCTACCACTCCTAAGTCATCGGTGGCTATAAAACTACAGGAATCTCTATTGGCTAAATCGATAATATTCAAAACCCCTTTGCCCATTTTTTGCACGTCAAACGGATCATACACATCTCGAATTAAGGCTTGTTTCCAGCTAGGCGGCACAAATTTTTTATTTTCTAGATAGTAGGATTGAGAAAGTAATTCCGCCATACCATATTCCGAAAAAATAGCTTGCGGGCCAAAAGCTGTCTGCAATTCAGAATGAATCGTTTCTCGCGTTAGCTCTTGTTTTCTCCCTTTCATACCACCTGTTTCTACGATACGAGTGTATTTCAGCGGCAGGGAAAACTTTTTGGCAAAGTCTAGCAAGGCAAAAGTCACTCCAAATAAAATCACTTCTTTTTGCTGTCTTTCCAAATTTTGAAGCAATTGAAACAACTCCTTTTCTTTGTCTAGGAAAAATCCATCCATATTTTGCCCAGAATTTCTCATTAGATAATCCACCATATATATGAGTGAACTATTTTTTCGGTCTAAATAATGAGGCAACAAGCCTAAAATCACTTTTCCCTTGAGCGGCCCGAAAACATTTTCAAAGGATGATAGCAGGCTACGTTCATAAAGTTCCTTGTCGGCTACAAAATGTTTAGATGGCGTTTGAGAGGTGGTGGCACTACTTTCAAATAACAAATAGTTCTTCTGCTGAGTGCTGACTACTTTATGCGTTTTAAAAAACTGTATGGGTAAAAATGGTATGTCTACTACTGTTTTTACCTTATCTACCGAAACACCAATTTGCTGAATATACAGTTTGTAAATTTCACAATTCGCCGCTTGATACTGAAAGGTTTCAAGCGCAGCATTAAGAAAATCTTTGCGTTCTAGGGAGAAGATATGATATGGCGAATCAATAATTGACAAGAAAAAAAATTAACTTTGAATCTATGCGTTGGGCAAAGATACTAGCATTCTTATTGGTGACCATTACGGTATGGGGATGTTATAAAAATGAAATGTCCCCTATCCCAGAGATTGTTTTTATAAGTCAATCGCAAACGGAAGTTGCCGATAGCGGTCGGGGTGAGTTTGAGGAGATTACTTTTCTTTTTGATTTTCAAGATGGCGATGGGGACATTGGTCCCATTGGTGATCCGTTTCCTTTGCAAAATATTACGTTTATCGACAGCCGAGATAGCACTAAAGATTTTTATGATTTCCCTCCGATTCCTGAACCCGTGGTAACCGATGACGGTATCCGAGGATCATTTGTAGTTCGAGTCAATCCCAATATTTTTATTGCTAGGGATGACACCACGATACACAAATTAACGGATACAGTTCAATACAAAGTATTTGTAAAAGATGAGGCCGGCAATGAAAGTAATGAAGTAAAAACTAAATCAATCGTGATCGTTAAGTAAAAACTGTGTTGCTAGTGCATAGCCTTCTAATCCCAACCCCATAATACAACCCTGACAATAAGACGCTGTGAGCGAACGATGTCTAAATTCTTCTCGAGCGTATATATTGCTAATGTGCACCTCAATAACCGGCAACGAAATGGCCTTAAGCGTATCAGCAAGGGAAACAGAAGTGTGAGAGTAGCCCGCTAAATTTATGATTATAGCATCTTGTGTTTTTTCCCAATCTTGTAATTGATTGATTAGTTCTCCTTCTATATTAGACTGCTTATAAGAAAACTCACTATTCTCAAAGCGATTATTTAGCTCGCCTAAAAAATCTTCGAATGTTTTTGAACCATAAATTTCAGGTTCTCTTGTACCTAATTGATTTAAATTAGGACCATTTAAAATACCGATTTTTTTCACAAGGTAAAAATACGAATCTTTGCTAATCAATGTGGCAAAGCCAATTAAAAGGATATAAAGCTTTTCTTTCTCTGGAGCGATCTTTGAGTAAAAATTCTATTGATGCCTATTTACGCGATGTCAAAAAGTTGATTTCGTTTTTCATTCTAAAAGATAGCAGTCCTTCTTTAGGACAAATTGAACTTGACGATTTACAACAGTTTCTACAATATTTGAATGAATTGGGCTTAGCGGCTGGCAGCCAAGCAAGAATTATTTCTGGTTTAAAAAGTTTTTTCAACTTTCTTTTACAAGAAGAAGAAATTTCTGCTTCCCCAGCCGAATTTTTGGAAGCCCCAAAATTATCGCGCAAACTTCCTGAGGTGTTAAGTATTGCGGATGTAGAAAAATTTCTAACTAGCATAGATGTAAGTACCGAAAAAGGTACCCGAGACAAAGCGATTTGCGAAACGCTTTATAGCTGTGGCTTGCGTATAAGCGAAGTAAGTGATTTACTTATTTCTAATTTTTATGCTGACGCGGGCTTTGTAAGAGTTATTGGGAAAGGAAATAAAGAACGGCTGGTACCGATTGGTTCGCAAGCCATAAAATTTATCAATTTATACTTAGATAATTATCGAAACAAAATCGTAGCAAAAAAAGATTATAACGACTCTTTATTTTTGAGTAAAAGAGGTAAGGCCCTTTCGCGCACTATGTTATTTTATATTATCAAAGACACAGCAAAAAAAGCGGGCATTGAAAAGAATGTGTATCCCCATAGCTTCCGTCACTCATTTGCTACGCATTTAATAGAAGGCGGTGCAGACCTTAGAGCCGTACAAGAAATGCTGGGACATGAGAGTATTACCACTACCGAAATTTATACGCACCTTGACAAGAGCTTTTTACGTGAAACGATAGCCATGCATCACCCTAGATATAAAAACAAATAATAATGGAGAACAAATTATTAGAAATAGCATCCTACTTAGATAAACTTCAAGAAAAAAAAGAGACTGTTTCACAAGCAAGCGTTGGCTGGCAGATAAATCATATACTTAGTGTGATCAACGGTGTTTGCTTGACACTCCTGCGTTCTAAAAAAGAAGATTACAAATGGAAATTTAGCCTTTTGAAAAGCTATATTTTTTTAGTCCAGAAATTCCCAAGAGGAAAAGCAAAGGCTCCCAAAAACACTATAGCAACCGAACAACCGACTATAGAAGAAATAGAGAAGCAAGTACAAAATGCTACTAAACTCTTAGCAAAACTAAATGCCCTACCAGCCAAAAGTCATTTTAACCATCCCATATTTGGTACGTTGCATCTTAAGGACAGCAAAAAATTTCTGAAAATTCATACAGAACATCATTTGAAAATTATTCGGGATATTTTGAAATAATTTCTAGACAAGCTTCAATTTCTTATCCTTACAAGCTTATTCTACTACTATAAAACTACCCTTGGAATTGTTCTCTTACTTTACTACAATGGAAATTACTTGACGATTTAAACTAATGTAATAAACACCCGGACAAAAGTCTTTCAGATTAATTTTATCGTGCTCTAGCGTACCACGCAGAGCCACGCCCCCCCAACCTGTATAAACAATATAGTCCTTATCCATTTGTTCATTAAAGTTTTTAATACTTATTTCTCCTCTTGTAGGGTTTGGATAGGGTATTAGTTTACTGTCGGGTTTGTTAGGCACATAGTTATCCTGTAATTCATTGAAATAAGAATCCAAGTAGGCCAATCTCTTTTGCAACCAATTTTTTAGATAAATTATATCAGTTGTATCAAGCTTAAATTTAGTAACTGCAATACTTTCTCGCTCATAAATCTTATGATTTAGAAATTGGGCATACTGATTTTCCAAAGTTGTGAGTAAAACAGTTTCGGATAAAATACTGCTTCGATAAGCAAACCATTGTTGGGCTAGCGTACGGTGATACGTTTGCATATTAAGCTCGCTCACTCTTTTAAATAAACCATTGGTCAATATATCATTAGTAATATTTGCATCAGTGCCATCCCATAATGTACCGAAGCAACCATCTAAATCCCAAGGGACATAGAAATAAGGTTCACCCGTGTTATATTTTGCTACATAAATATTCTTACCCGTATTATCTGTAGCTCGTAATAAATTTAGAAATAAATAATAATCGACAAAATTTTCTTTATCATACTGATTCCAAATTTTTAATATAAAATCAAAATCCTTCTTTTCCGTAACTAATTGAATAAACGCATATAAATTGAACCAATCCTTTGGAATTGTTGGCTTGGGATATTTGTACTCGAAACCTCCCCAGTATACATTCTCATTATTGTAGCCAAAGAGTCCAGAAAGTATAACAGGATCGTCCCAATAAGTTCCTTTGTAAAGTTCTCCTCTTGCTTGTGCCTTCGGCTTCTTTAATTGCAAGAGCTTCCTATCTATTTCTTCCGACAAGGTATAAACTCCAGTATACTTATCATTCATGAACAACTCCACATAAGCTACATCGGCTCCAGATTTAGCCTTAGGTTCTTGAGATTGATAGTATGGTGTATGCATGCTTAGCCATAACTTATGTGCGAAAAAACTACGTAGCCTGAGCGGTTCGTTATACATAGCGTCTAAAATCCAATCGTCATCCGATCGTAGATTACCAAACTGCACGTCTCCTTTGTCCTCTCCAGTCGTATCATCCCAAAATTCTAAGTCATACGTTTTTTTAGGAAACCCCTGCGAATGTCCTCCTCGAATTTCAATGCCTATATTAGATTTTATAGCCTGTTCTTTATCCGCATAAGAAAAAGTAGCTAGTCGTTTCGGTTCATCAACAATACTATCTTGAGCCTGAATTTTAATGATAGGCAAATCCGTAAAGTATAGTGAATATTTATCTTGCTTCGCAAGGTGCTCTACCGCATAAGAAGAAGTAAAATCAATACGACTAGGGCGTGGTGTAAAATTAAAAGTGTCCTGATTTAGTACTAGTTCTACAGCGGTATACATGGACAGATCTTCATAGATTTTTATATCCTCAACTTGCACAAGAATAAGTTTCTCAGTGGTATCTACACCAAAATGTAGACTTGGGGCATTGACTACAAGAGTCTGAGCACGACCATACGAAGAGCAAGCCAAGAGGAGGATTATTGTAATACTGTGTAATATAATTCTGCGTAAAATCATAAGGAAGGTTTATAGGGGATTGCCTTTAGTTACTAATATAAGTTTTTTTTGTTTAAGCTAGGTATAGGAATCCAATATAGCTTCGCAGCCTTTATAGATTTGCTTAAAAACATCATAATAACCGTCTTCACCACCGTACCAAGGATCAATTACATTCATGTTTTTACCAGGGTATAATTCATTTAAAAAATAGTCTATTTTACTTTCGTCAAATTGATTACCCGCGATAGATTTCACATCGCGCATAATGTCTGCGGCAAATACATAAATCTTATCATACTCATCAAAATGCTTTGCTTCAAACTCCATGGAACGTTGTCCTGAAATATTAATGCCGTTTTCTTTACAAACCTTTTGAGAGCTGTTGTGTGGCGGTTCGCCTGTATGCAAACCATTTGTTCCAGCGCTGTGTACTGTCCAGCTTAAGCCTTTTTCATCAGCTAGTTTTTGTAATATACCTTCTGCCATGGGTGAGCGGCAAATGTTGCCTAGGCAGGTCATTAGTATTTTCATTTTACGAAAATAAAAAGCTCTGCATTAAAATCAATAAAACATAGTGAATAATCGGAGCCAGCACTCTATCTGTGCTCTGCGAGAAACGAAGCAGTCTTAATAGTACGATATCTAAAATTGCTTCGCTCCTCGCAAATCTTAGAATGAGTTCCAGATTCAATCCTTGTCTTAGTTCAACTCCAACTTCAAAAACTTCCCGGTAATACTTTTCTTATTCTTCGCTACTTCTTCGGGTGTTCCTTCAGCAATAATTTCTCCACCGCCATCGCCACCTTCAGGGCCGAGGTCTATGATGTGGTCGGCTACTTTTACTACGTCTAAATTGTGCTCTATTACTAAAACTGTATTTCCTTTTTCTACTAAGGCGTCTAATACGGCTATGAGCATTTTTATATCTTGGAAGTGTAGGCCTGTTGTTGGCTCGTCTAAGATGTAGATGGTTTGTCCTGTTGCTTTTTTGGCTAACTCGCTACTTAGTTTTACACGTTGTGCTTCTCCACCGCTTAGGGTTACCGAGCTTTGCCCTAGGGTAATATAGCCTAAGCCAACGTCTTGCAAGGTTTTTATTTTTCTATGGATGTAGAATACAGGCTCAAAAAAATCTACTGCTTCATCTACCGTCATGTCTAGCACATCGGATATTGTTTTTCCTTTGTATTTTATTTCTAGCGTTTCTTTATTAAAACGTTTGCCGCCGCACCTTTCGCAATGCACGTGTACGTCAGGCAAGAAATTCATTTCAATTGTTTTTACACCAGCACCTTCACAAATTTCGCAACGACCTGTTTTAACATTAAACGAAAAACGACCGGGTTTATACCCACGTATTTTACTCTCAGGAATTTCTGCGAAGAGGGTGCGAATATCTGTATAAAAACCACAATAAGTTGCGGGATTCGAGCGCGGTGTTCTACCAATAGGTGATTGATCAATCTCTACCACTTTATCCAAATGCTTTAAACCCGTTACGGATTTATACGGCATGATTTTTCGCTTGCTTTTATAAACGTGCTTCGATATAATTGGATAAAAGGTATTATTAATCAAGGTAGATTTTCCGCTACCGCTTACGCCTGTCACACAGATAAATTTCCCGAGCGGAAAACTCACGTCAATATTTTTTAAGTTGTTTCCGCTTACACCTTTGAGCGTTATTTTTTTACAGTTGCCTTTGCGTCTTTCGGTGGGGACTTCTATTTTCTGCTTACCAATAATATACTCTGCGGTTGTTCCTTTATTCTTCAAAAATTTCTTCGGTGTGCCCTCTCCTACTAATGCGCCACCACGCGTTCCCGCGCCAGGACCAATGTCAATTAAGTAATCAGCCTCGAGCATAATGTCTTTATCATGCTCTACTACGATGACGGTATTACCGACATCGCGTAGCTCTTTGAGCGCTGTAATCAATCGCTGATTATCGCGCTGGTGGAGGCCGATACTTGGCTCGTCCAAAATATAGGTAATGCCTTTTAGCTTGCTACCAATTTGCGTAGCCAATCGTATCCGCTGACTTTCGCCACCGCTCAAACTACCGCTGGGTCTATCCAATGCGAGGTAGTGCAAACCCACGCCCAACATAAAGCCAATGCGCTCATTGATTTCTTTGAGGATTTCTTTGGCAATAGTTTGTTGTTTTTTGTTGAGGTGTTTAGGAAGTTTAGCAGTCCATGCTCCTAGTTGGTCTAAATTCCATGCGCTGATTTCTGCAATATTTTTATCGGCTACTTTAAACCAAAGCGCCTCTTGTTTTAGTCGGGCGCCCTCGCAGGTTTCGCAGGGCATGACTTGCATATATTCTTCGGCCCAACGTTTTACCATAATGCTGGTGCTATTATGATACCAACGTTTTACCATATTCACCACGCCCTCAAAATCACGTGAGAAATTCCCGTTATAATCAATTTCGTTTTCACCATCTACTGAGCCGTACAATATCACATTCAATTGTTTCTCCGTCAGTTTAGAAACCGGTACCGTTAGTTTTATTTTGTTTTCACGCGCCACTACTTTTATTTGATTAAAAGCATGCGCATCTCTTTTTTTACCCAAGGGTTTTATACCGCCCTCATTAATCGAAAGCGTTTTATCCGGCATCACGAGATTTAAATCTACCTTGGTTTGCACGCCCAAACCTTTGCAAGTAGGACAATATCCATAAGGCGAATTATACGAAAACGTATTGGGCGAAGGCTCCATATAAGAAATACCCGTTTCGGCACAGACTAAGTTTTTAGAGTAGAGCGTATCCACGCCATGGCGTGGCAAGCTCTTCTCTTCCTCCAAATCCATAATAATAATCGTACCCTTAGCTTGGCGCAGCGCCGTTTCAATACTTTGGCTAATGCGCACCGCGTTTTTAGCATCAGCCGATAGTCGGTCAATGACGATTTCTATATCATGAATCTTAAAACGGTCTACTTGCATTTTGGGTTTTAGCTCTTCTAGCTTGCCATCTACGCGCACTCTTACATGCCCTTGCTTGCGCAACTGCTCAAACAACTCGCGGTAGTGCCCCTTGCGCCCTTGGATAATGGGCGCCAATATCCCAATCTTTTTACCCTTAAACTTTTGCTTTACCGTTTTTACAATTTCCTCCTCGCTATACTGCACCATGGGCTTGTTGGTGTTATAACTATAAGCCGTGCCGGCGCGCGCATACAACAATCTAAAAAAATCATAAATCTCCGTAATGGTACCTACCGTAGAGCGTGGATTTTTACTCGTCGTTTTTTGCTCAATGCTAATCACGGGGCTCAGCCCGCGGACCAAATCCACATCGGGCCGCTCCATATTGCCTATAAACTGCCGCGCATAGGCACTAAAACTTTCCATATAGCGGCGCTGCCCCTCGGCATGAATGGTATCAAAGGCCAACGAACTTTTTCCGCTACCGCTAATGCCTGTAATTACCGTCAGTTTATTCTTGGGGATATCTACATCAATATCCTTGAGGTTATGCATTCTCGCTCCGCGAACTTCTATGTTTTTTTGCACGAGAGCGAAGATAAATCGTTTGGAGGGTTTATGAAGTTTATAGGGTTTATCTGTTTATCGCTCGTGACTAGTGCAAGAATGCCGCCTAGCATTTTGCGCAGGGTTCTTTTGCTTTGGCTCTAGCAGTACGCACAAGTTGCTATCCTAAGGCCTACGCCTTAAACTTGCGATAGAAGTCAATTTTCTTAGTTAATGTGAAAGTTCTTGAATCGTAATTATACATTGAAAGGAATTCATTCATATTACTAAGTGTATTGACAGAAATATGTTCTAAATGTTGAGGCAACTGGGCTATATCCAATTTGGTGATGCCAGTATCCAATAAAGATAATTTTTTCAATCTAGGAAGGTTGTAAATACACTTAGGGTCTGTAATAGGATTCTCTGAAATATCTAAGTTGTCAATTAGTAATTCTTCTGAGCCTATTTCAATATTCACTAATTTATTCCCGGACAAATCTATATTTCTAATCTGTATCCAGTCCCCTAGTTTTATTACATCTAGTTCGTTATTACTAAGATCTAAATTTTTTAATCGACTTGGAATATCAAAATGAGTAACTTTATTGTTTGACAAATTTAAACTATTTAACCCTGTCAGCACCTCAACTTCATCAAATCTCGTTATCATATTATGAGATAAGTTTAAATCATGCAACATGCTTAATTCATTCCAAAATATCTTGCTTTTTACTGAAGTTGAAATTGAATTATATGATAAATTAAGAGTCAATAATGAATTTAATTTTTTTAAAGAATCGAAATCTATATTTGAACAATTCTGAATAGAAAGGTTGGATAACTTATTAAAGATTTTAAGAATTCCTAAATTTGTTAATTCTGTCATGATTATATTCAGAGTTTCTAAATTGTCAAACATTAGAATAAAGTTTAAATCTTCTAAATTGTCATTAGATATTGAAATCCCGTCAATCATTTTAAGATTTTCAATTCCGTTATTAATGAATTCATCTGCTGTTGGTTCATTCTGACTATAGAAAATTATTCTATCTTCTTTAAGTTTTTGAAGAATTATCTCTTTAAATAGGTCAAAATTTAAAACCAATTCTTTGAAAAATTCTAATGTAATATTCATTCCATCGAAGTTGAACGTGTTGAGAAAACTATAATTATTAGCTAATTCAATCGCCAAAAAATACTCTAATATGGACTTGTGTGAAAACTTATATTCTCCACTAGGTCTTCGATTTAATAATGATCTGACTCTTAACTCAAAATTGGTTAAATCAATATTATTCTCTTTAGCAATTTTTTCCATTTGATTAATACCAATGCTGTATCCAAAATTGTATCGAGTATTATAGATATGTACTGCTACCTGCTGAGAAAATTTATGCATATCCTCTTTATAGGAATACAATTTTATGTCTGAAAGGTTCCCTTCTTCTCTTTCCATCCATTCATTGATAAGTGCACGATAATAATCGACCTTATTATTGAGGTCGTTTCTTATAGTTAATAAATCTTTTATATGCGATAAAAGCATCGGCCTAGCCGATAAATAAGGAATACGTTGAGTAATATTTATTGCTCTCTTCTTTTTTTCAGAAAAATACCCTTTCAAACCAAATAACTTTCTAATATATCTTTCTACGTCCTTATCATTAAATGGGCTGAGATAAAGTTTCTCAAAAGTGTAAAAACCTTTCCTTGTTCCAGATTTTTTAATATTTAATGCATAAGGTTCTTGAGATTCATTCATGAAAAAATGTGTTCGACATGTTATAATTACGCAAGCAAAATCTTTAACTAAATTCATCAAATGCTCGAGTCTTGCCTTTGAGTTTTGAATAGCATCAATATCTTCATCAAACGCATCAAGGATTAAGACAATGTTATAGTGATCATCACTCTCAATTAGCTCTTTTATATGTCTTTCACAATCTCCATAACCTAAGGGAATTATTTTAGCCTTTTTACTCTTTTTAAAAATTGAAAACTTATTTATTGCAAAAAATAAATTAATCGAAAAAGTAGTCTTCCCCATACCGGAATCTCCCAAAACAAAGAAAAATCTTTTATAGTTCAAATCTTTTATCGTTCTTTTAAAAAAATTTATAATAGGAATTTGAGCAGTAGAGCTGTTGGTATAAATTAGCTCATCTTCTTTGGACGGAGGAACATTTTGGAAACGTTGAGTAATATAAGTTTTTTTAGCCTCTCTAATTTCTGCCCTCGTAAAAAAAGGAAGTGTCTTACGATCTTCTTTAGAAACTTGGAAATTTTTCCAAATTCCGTTTCCTATTTTTATCAATACGACTATCAAACCTGAGGTTAGAATATAAACGAGAATAAGAAATACACTTTTATTAATTGCCAAATCAGGAAACCATGACTTAATTAATTCTGCTAGCTGCTCCGCGATGTATTCCATTCTGTAAAATTAAGCTAAGCAACCACTGTTCCAAATATTCATACGTATCAAAGTTTTGTCATAGTTAGAGTTACCTCCAACAAACTAAGCAGTTGGTAATAAGAATATATAAGTATCAAAAGATTGCAAACACAAAAAGAGATTTTTTTTGTATATTTGAAAAAGTGCAAGCGCTTATTGACATATTCGTAAACCTTATTTCAGAATGGTTGATTTATCTCTTTGGAGGGGTACTTACAACGTATATGGTTTTAAAAAAAAATTCTACTTTGACCCTGTCAAAAATTTCAAACTTCAAAATTTAAAGAATATTTTTTTTAATAAATATTCTTACCCTCCCCAATCGTAGATATTAGCTCCAACAAACTACCTCGCTATTTTTTTTCCCGCTGATTGGAGTTTAACAAGCGGAGGCTTGTGTAAATCAATCTGTATTAAAAAACTTACTACAAAGCAATACTATGAACGGCCGTTTGTAGTTTATCACGCCTTGCTTGAGCTCACAATCTTTATTTTTTTGACCGAAGATACTGAAACAAGCCTGCCTTTCGGCAGACAGCTTCAGCTTCGCCTGCCCTGAACTCGATTCAGGTATAAGAGTGTTGGAAT
>ENA-ORXR01001116-ORXR01001116.1-marine-metagenome-genome-assembly--contig:-NODE-1116-length-30128-cov-12.609431_pt1 | contig 30128 bp, 43 predicted proteins | sample MGYA00237866_ERZ511479 | MGnify/ENA metagenome assembly ERZ511479
GGGGGGGGTGGCGTCTCGCTGGCGTTTCGCCAGCGGCGGCGGCGGCGGCGGCTGCAGCCAGCCGAGTAAGCGAGCGGTGGAACCAAAGAACCGAAACGCGCCGCTGCTCCGCTGATCCGGTCGACAAGCACGCAGGGAGGTGGGTGGGGTGGGGGGGGGGTCAACTCCCGCCGAGCGCGCCAAAGTCTGACGTCCTGTCCGACAGCCCCAGGCGGTGCAACGTAGTTGCACCCCCTCGCGCCAAAAGTCGCGCACACACGCCTGGAAGCGTGCGGCACACGCGCGCACACCAGGGGCTGTCATGGATATATCCCTGAGGAGTATCCGTCTGACCCCAGTTTTGACAACTTGTACCAGTTTTAGCAACTCGGGGCTTGTCTGCAATTTCCACAGTGTGTACATATGAAATCGAGTTTTCGACGACCGTGGAAACGGGCGGTAGCGCACTTGGAGCTTTTCTCTAAAAATAACCAGAGCACAGCCACAGCCATGTGGCGCACCGCTGAACGCGCCAACTCGAAAGCTTTCTAACGGCGCCAAGAGCGCCCACAGTTACACACGTGCGACCACGCAACGCCGCCTGATGGCACAGAAAGGCGCGCTTCTGGGATGCAATTCCATTCTAAATACACCCTCAGAGACACCATCTGGTGCATTCTTTGGCGGTCGGCGCCTCCTTCATCGCCCCGAAGCCCACCGCTCTCACTCACCGACACACCGACTCCGTATTCTGCCCCTTTGGCTACGGCGTGGCCCTCTCTGGGTGCCGGAGAAGCCCGCAGCGAGTTGGACTGTGCCCTGTACTCACCCCCTTCCATCCCCCCCCCCAACCCTGTGCCTGCTACCATGCCACCGGCCGCCCGCCTGGCCCCCAAGGCGGGCGCCCTCGACGTTCACGAGGCAAGGCTCGCCGGTTTGCGTCTCGTGGGCCCTCACGGGCTCACGACCAAGGCATTTGCCCTTCGTTTTCAGATTTCGTACGCCCAAGCACGCTACTTCGTCCTCAATGACGGTGTCGTCGGTCGGCGGGGGCCCCAGCCGTTCTTCACTCCGGAGGAGGAGGCCGTGTTGGCCAAATTCCTTGTCATCAATGCCACCATTGGCCGGGGGCTGTCTGTTGACGCCCTCTGTCGCGTGTGCTCGCTCTACCTCTCGGAGCTGTCAGCAGAGCGGCAAGTGGATGCGCGAAAATTATTCAACGGCTATTTAACGCCGGGCCGCAGCTGGGTCAGGGGCTTCCTCGGGCGTCATCGAGAGCTCAAGAAGTACCGCGTTGGCAACCTCGAGGAGGGGCGGGGTCGCAAGTCGAGACCCGACGTGGTGGCGAGCTGGTACGCTCCTCTGACCCTGATGTACCGAGAGTACAATATTGTTTCACCGCGACAAGTGTGGAATATGGATGAGACCCATATCCACGCCCGCACGTGGGCTCTGACAGGGCGTAGCGAGATTTTCGGCGGTGTCTGGATGACCAAGCCGGAGGTGATTCTGCCGCCCTTTGCATCGGGGGCGGGCGCGTGTACGGCGGCGTTTTGCGTCTCGGCGGCGGGGGTGGTGGCGCCCCACTTCATCGTGGTGGACGGCCGGGTGGCTGGGCACGGCACCGTCGCGCTGACTTACCAGGACGGCAGGAAGGAGTACGAGGCGCTTGCGGCCTACCTTAATGACGGGGCGGTGGTGTGGCGGCGGTCCCCCCCAGGTTTCGATAAAGCCGTTTTTGACGTCTGGGCTGAGGTCTTCGCCCAGTTTGCGTGCTCCTACTTCCCGGAGGAGGCCAAGAATTTGTCGATCGATGGCGCCAAGGTGCATCTGTCATCCGCTGGCCCGCCCACTCCCCTCCGCGCCTATGTGCATGTCGTTGCGGAACCATCTCAAATGTCGCATACTCTTCAAGCACTCGACAACAAGAGCGCGTTTGGTCGGTACCAGCCAGATCTCCGTTCACGTTTGCGGGAGATTGCCCTCGAGTGTCGGGACGGAGGACGTCCATTCAACACACCGGACCTGATGCGCTGCATTGCTGGAGCTGCGTCGGACGCTCTGACGGCGGACGCTCTCAAGATGGCTTTTCGTCGTGTCTGCATGTGGCCGCTCGACCCAACGGTCGTGAGTTTTGAGACACTGAGCAAGGGAGCTGATGCGCCCGTTTCGGGCATCAACCTCGAGTTGCTGACGAAGCGGTTGATACCCGCGGTCCGCAAGGACATGTCGTGTCCTCGCATCGTCAACAGAACGCTGTCGACGGCGGGGCATGGCACAGTGCTTACCGCCCCCGAAATTTTGGGCGCGCTGGAAAGGGAGGCGGCCTTCAGAGCGTCTCCACCAATGGCTCCAACCGTCCAAACAGCCAAACGTGGCACCGTTTGGCCGTTTGGACGGTTGGAGCACTGGTGGCTGGGATCCGCTCCAAAACTAGGGTGTGACGGGGCTGTGACGACCCATAAATAGGCCGGTTCACATTTTCTAATCTCTTAATGCATCTCGTGGTCGTCTCGCGGGATCGCCCATCTCTTGGAGCTTGAACGGCAGCGCCACTCCGAACAGGCCTGTTTGGAGACGCCCCGAGTCGTTGGGCCAACCCCTGGTTCCCTGTTCGGACCACGACAGCCAATGGAAAGCGTGACCCGTGGCTTGCAGACAGTTACGTGACGATCTGGCAGTCATGGAGATTCTGTGTAGCGCGTCTGTGGGAATACTGGCGTGCCAAAAAAGAGGCCCACCGCCAGAGACGTCCAGGCGAGCCCAAGTTTGAGATGTGATCTGCTTAGTTTTGGCTCTGCGTTTGGAGAGCCAGGGACAGCGCCACACGTTGCGCACACGTGGCCGTTGGGTTGGACGGTTGGCTCCATTGGTGGAAATGCTCTCAGATCCACTTCTTTTGGCATTGTTGGTGGGATCGGGCAGAGTGTCCGACGGGCCCGAAAGCGCGTTCGAGCACGAGCAACCCCCGAGAGAGATACGTGACACAGTCCGAAGATCAAGACCCTGAGGCCGAGATGGCAAGCGGTCGTCGACTTCCGAGCGGTTCCATATTCCATCTGTGGGTAGCCATCGAATTAAAAGTATGATCAAACGGACAGTCTGAGGCCAAGATGAAGTGCCACATGTCACGCGTTTAGCCTGCGAAGTTACAATGGACCAATCAGAGCACGGGAACCGTTGGCTACGGAGCCAACGGCCCGGACCCCGAGTCCGACGCAAGTACACTTGCGTTTCAAGTCATATCGGGCGGCCCGGAGCACCGTTGAAATTGATAAACGCCCTGCCATGGAGCCAACGGCGAATTCGAGACACGTTTCTGCAACGTGTGCCCAACATGGCGTTGGCCCGGCATTGGTGGGAATGCTCTTACGCCCGGGGAGGCAAAAGTGACATGTCGGGGGACAACCGGGGAGTTGGGTCGTACAGAGGGGATTCAGGGGGATGGCGAGGCCACCCCCCCTCGGCGTTTCCCGCCTCGCGGCGCCACTTGGAGGGCGCTGCCACGGGCGGGGCATCCCCGCCATCTTCCTTCGTCGTCACCACGCCGCGCAGCAGGTCGTCCCACAACAGGGCCACGACGGACACGCGGCCTTGCGCGGAGTCTGCCCTCCAGTTCCTCTGTCGCAGGAAGGTGTTCCTCGCGGCTTGCACGATGTCACTCTGCTTGACCGTCAGGATCTTGCAATCCGGTACACGGTGCCCACGTGTCCAGCACATGTTGCACAACGGGGGACCCGTCGGGGCCTCACGCCGAGGATAGGACCATGCAACAACCGTTCAAAACCCCGGGGTACCCGATGGGGGCACAGCGACCGTCTCGTGTGCCGCCGTGTCCTCCTCGTCCCATAGTGAGCCAAGGAGGTTGACCGAGAGACTTCGGGGTCCTGTTGACTTCTGCCCCTTACGCGAGGACCCCCCAGAGGACCCACGATTGGCCAGCGCGATGACGTCTTTGGCGGCCCGATACGTCCCCGCCACGTAAGTGTACAACTAGTTGTAGCTCCGTGGCGCCATGTTGTAGACGAGCGCGTCGGTCCGTAGGTACTCCGTTAGGCCTGAGATCAACTGCTGCTTCATCTTCCCCTCGGAGTGGATGTTGCCGCTCAGCTCGGCGAGGCTCCCTAAGCGCGCCATGAAGGTGCCCACCCCCTCGTTGTCCGAGAGCTTCGCCCGGCTGAGCTTGTCCTGCGCCAGCCCCAGAGCGTGCGGCTCCGCGTAGGTCGACAGCAATGAATTGACGGCCGCCAAGAAGGATCCAAGAGCCCCCCGTCCCCCCCCGTCGTCCGCTCCCGGAACTTTCCGAGTGGACCGCGTCTCAGCGTCTCCCTCGAGGAAGTTGAGAATTAGGTATAGACTCATCTCTTCCGACACATCTTTGTCATCGTAGGCCTTGACAAACTCTCGGAGCCACGAGAAAACGTTCAGGGGTTCCTGGCCGCTCAACATCGGGGTCCCCCTGAAGTGAAACTTCATCTTCTTGGCCGTCCGTCCCATTTTGCGTGCCTGCGACGCCCCGTAGGTCGAATGAAGATTGCTAAAGCGGTACGATCGGAAGTCGATGACGCCCGCGAAGCGATCGTCCGGACACTAGAGGACCGCCAACTCTCAGTGGCTGGCCTTGGTCTCCACGCGGTCCTCATCATTGTCAGTTGTCGCGGGCGACGGCGAGGAAGATGTTGAAGACGAGGACGGCGAGAGACTACGTTGACGCCGCGCCTTCTTTTTTCTGCGGGTCTTCCGCGTGTCTGCGGCGGAACGTCGGTGTGGGGAATCCTGAGCAGAGCTCGCGGGAGTATTCGCGATGACCCAGGAAGCGTCGGCCAGCAATCAATCGCGGAAATTTGACAGCGCCGCGTCCAGATCCACCATCGAGAGAAGTGTCACCGGATCTTGCTCTTGATCTGCCGATCCCGCCCGATCGTCCTGCCGTCGAGGAAGGAAGGCATTGGCCCCCGGTGAGACCCGCCGTCCCGCCTCTTCTACTACACCCGCCAACGAGGGAGGCGGAGTGAAGAGAATCACTGATCCGCCCGCGGATTCCCGTGTCCCGGCGACGGCTGGGGTCATCGCAGATGTACCCGCCGGCATCCCGGCAGAGTCTGCGCCCAACTTGGGGTGGCCGGGTGGGAGCGCTATCGTAGTGGCTGTGCGGCAGTCGACGACAGACCGACGCGAAGATCCACTTCGCCTCAAAAAAGCAACCAACCAACGATCAGGGAACCGGCTACCCGGTACGGGCGTGGCAGCGGCCGGACTTTCCTGCTGCTCCATGAGAAACTGTTCCGGTTCTAAGCACCACCACGTTGGTTCGACGGTCAGACAAAGTGACCTCTTGATCAGCTCGGTCTGTCGAAGGAACTGCCCCTGAAAACAACCTACAGCCCAGCCTTCCACAACGGGGGAGAGGATCACGGCAAAGACCAGGGGGGAATCGTGGTCCGAAACACAGTTGACTCTATCCCACGGCGACGAGGAGGGCCGCCTCCTCGCCCAATGAACCCTCGCCGAAACCCAACCGGCGACTGCCAAAGTAGACGCCCCAAATGCACCCAGAACAAGCGAATCTCACCAATTGAGAAGAAAAACAAGCGATGTAGGGGGCCTAGGAAAACTACTTGGGAAATGCCCAGCCCCATCTGAGATCCAATCTCCCCGGGCCACGACAGGTCGGCTGTGTGCCCGCCCGAGGGCCCGGTTGGAGATATTTAGGGGGGCGCGTGTGTGAGCGGGCCCCCCACCCCCCCACCGACCGCGCCCACACTCGAGGCGGCAAGAGCATCGTCGGCCTGACGGGCAGGGATGGACAGGCGCGGAATGCCCGGCGCACGAACGCCTTAGCGACTGGTGTCCGGGTGGCGCTGGCGCTGTCCGACGCCCGCGCAGCCGCCCAGAGAGGCGGGGACGCGTCCAGCGCCGGCGGCACGGCGGCGGCGCGCGCGGCTGCAGAGAGTGTAGCAGCCGCTCAGAGCTCCCTCCACAAGGCGCAGGCGCCGCGCCTTTGCGCCGGCGGGGGGATTAAGCGGCAACGCTACCGACCCGGGACTGTAGCGCTGCGTGAGATCCACAAGCTTCAAAAATCCACCTAGTTGCTCATCTCTAGGCGTCCTTCCGGCGGGTTGTCGCGGAGATTTTATTGGGCTACAAGACCGACTTGCGCTGCCATTCGACGGCGATTTTGGTTCTGCAGGAAGCGGCAGAGGAGTGCCTCGTCGGCATGATGGCCGATGCCATGATGCGTGCGCTGCACGGTTGGCGCAAGACTCTGATGATGAAGGAAATTGCGCTGGCGCGCCGCATCCGCGGCCCTGACCGCGTCTGACAGAATTGTTGGCAAGGTAGTCGATGTTGCCATTTTTCTTCGTTTGACGTTTCGCGGCATGCATCTGCGCGTGCGTACACCGTATAAAAGAGCCGCATTCTGTGTGTTTATCACATTGCGTAGCCAGGGAGTCACGATTAGATACCTCTCGCCACTGCCTCACCCATCACACATCCTAATTCTCTCGGCATCTGGTTGGCGGCAACGATGGCTCGCCCGTCCCGGCCACTCTGCTTGGGGCATCGCCCTCCTCCTCGTGTGTCCTCACTGGCGGCCGCCGCAGTCGTCCTTCGCATAGCTCCTCCCACCGCCCTGGCCCATTTCCGAAGACACGGCATTGTCCTACGTGTCCGTCGATGTACTCGGGTTTCTCCGATAGGTGCCGTCGGCAGTGGCGACCGCCGCTATAGCAATCTGCGATGGCGGCGCTGGCCGCCAGGGTGGGGGGGAATCGCGGCCGCTCCGCCGTCTGGAGGACGGGGTGGCGCCTCTACATCGGCTGGGACGTCGGCGTGGGCCGCTTTGCAGTCGGCGTTGCCTCCGTCCGCGGTGCTGCTGTTGCCGCGCTTTGCACCTCCGCGCCTGCGCGTCGGCAACGGCGGAAGCGGCGTCGGCGGGTTCGATTCGCTGTAGGCGCTCGGCCCACCTGGAAGCGGAGACGGTGGGATTGATGGCGGTGGCGGTGCGCCACCGCACCCAGAAGCGTGGCCGTTCGGCGGTCCCGCCACGTGCGATTGTACGCCGGCCGCGTCAGGACCACGTCAACCCGCTGGAATGCTGCAAGCGAGGAGTCCACCACAGTCACCGTTGGCGGTCAAAAGACGCCGCGGCGAGAGCGACAGTCATTTTTGGCCATGGGGGGCCGTCGTCGTTCCCTGCAGGTCCGTCGCCGTCCGAAGAACGTGGCTATGGTTCCCAGTGGTGAGACCTCCGCGAGGGGCACCTCAGTTGCGTCACCAAGTCCCCAAGAAATTGCCATGCGGAGCAGACGGTGTGGGCGTCAGCCAGGGCTGACAGGTGATGGGGAGCCGACTCGCGGCGGGAAACATTTGCCCAGCGTCGTCACAACCGCGTCGGCCGTGACGCCTACTCTTCCACACGGACGTCTGCAGCTACTACCAGCGTGTGCAACCGCCCCAGCGTCGATGATAGAGCCATTACCCCGGGCACTCGCGCCGCCGCCACAAGCCGCCTGACGTCAGCGGCTCGTCGCTCCTCCGTACTGCCCCCCTCCTCCCGCCCGGCCTCGGAACTCACGCACGCGGACCACACCCGCCCATCGCCGGGGTGCGGAGCATGGGAGCGCCGATAGCAGCGCCACGTCCAAGAACTCTTCCACGCCGCATCGCCGTCATTGGCGAGCGCCAACCCCACCAGCGACGTCGATGGTGCTTCTGCCCCCGTCTCCGCCGCCGTCCGGCCGTGCCATGGCGCGCGCCGCGGCTTCGCCGCCGCGGCCGCCGCCGCCTCCGCCTCGGACAGCTGGCGGCGGCGGCAGTCCCACTGGGGCAGCGGCGGTGGCGGCGGCGGCTCCTGCCCGTCCAGTGCCAAGATGTCGGACAGGATGTCGAGGAAGAACAACGGCGGCACCGGGAACAACATGACGATACCGCGGCCCGCAGGGAGAAGAGCCGTGAAGACGACATGGGTCGTCGCGGGGCTGGTGCGACTTGCGTCCCGCAGCAGACCGGACACAAATGGTGAGCGCACCTCCAAGAAGTGGTACTTGACCATTGGGTACGCACAGCCGCCACGTGAGCGTCCGCCTAAAAAATCTCGAAGATGCTGATTCGAGGGCGACAATCTCAGCGATCGATCGCCAGCCGTCTTTCGAACGTCTGTCCACGACTGGAAAAACAGCTTGCATTAGGAAGGCAGGCACAATTTCCTGCCGACCGCCATGGACCCCAGCTGATTCCCCCTGCGAGTATACCGTCGGCAGCGGCACCGCCGACGAGGTCGTGGCCGTCGACATCGCCACCGACCACATGGCGTGACCGATGACCTCGAGGCAGCTCACTGTGGGCACGTTAGCGGCGCCCCACCATACTCTGCTGCAGATTCCGTCACTTATCACCCGCTGTTTCTCGCTCCACCACTTCCGGCTTCACCGCTGCTGACGCACCGCTGCTCGTGTTACCTTTGCTGACCCGCCAGCAGATGACGCGACTGTTGCTGACGTCCCCGTTTCTGACCTCTCCGCTGATCTGCTTTGATGATCCGCTTGGTTATGATGCCCTCGTCGACGAAGCCGCCGTCGTGAGCCACATCTTATGTCACCTCGCCGCGCATGATGTTACCGTTGATACCTCTGCCATATATCATCCCTCCGTTGATCACGTCGCATTCATGCAGTGTACTGGTGCTGTCACCGTTTCTTGTCGGTCGGCACGGGGCTCGTGCGTGCAGGTCGGCGTTTAAGGGCCCATGACCGCAGCCGGGTGGTGCCTGTTCGTGAGCTTCTGTCCCCGCCGGTACGCATTGTCTGCCATGTACCCGCTGTTTCACATTCTATTCCACATCTCTGGGCCGAGTGTGCTCATGTTTTCCGTTTTTATCTCTGCCTGCCGCGTTAATAGGGTATCCATGATCCCGTCAGCAGCACCTCTCCATGATTGTCAATGCGAGTGTGGCGCCAACATGGTGCATGCAGTTAGTGAAGATGATCATCTTGCAGACCAACGCCCTCAAGAATGTACGGGCAGCAGCAGCAGAAGACAGGACTGTGAGCCAGACAGACCGCCTGTGTGGTGGAGGGGAATGACGGGGAAGGACGGCGGGTGCTGTGCGGGTATGCGCGGACGGGCCTGTGGTCGGCGAGCGCCAAGTTCACGCTGTTTGCGACGCGATTGCGTCAACAGGAGGGTAGGGAGAAGCCGTTGCCCCTGGTCGCGGCGGCCCCTGCCGCCCGCGGCGGGGGGTCTATGACCAGGCCACACCAGGTCGGGTCGCCAATCCTCCCGACCTCCGTGTTCACACTGTGGCTGCTACCCGGCTCGTGTGTCGCTCCGAAATTCACGGGATACCACTGTGCGGGCGCACATCTGAGGCGGAGGCCAGGCGAACCTGAAGGACAGCTGCGCCACCGAGTCTGCGTCCGTATCGGTTCGGCAAACAAAAGGACCGTTTAATAAAAACGTGGCTAGCCAATGGAGGTGCTCCAATCGCATCAGTTGGCACACGAGGTCACCTTGCTCACTTGCTCGCTGCTCCGGGTTCGCAATCATCCGCCCTTTGCTGTTCAGGTACCAGTGGCCCAGTCGCGGAATCTGCGTTAAGCGCCGATGCCCGGCGTGGCACATGCTGCAGAAAACGAGGAGATGTACGTCATGGCACGGCTTTGGTAGATAAGACACGCTCTCAATCGGCAGCATCGAGCGACAAATGAAGTCACGCCGTGAACCAGATAAAATCCTGTGTGTGTTCCAGTCAGCGAAGACACCCTTGCAGTACAGGCAGTTCATGGCCGTACCTAAGACGCCCATACCGTACGAGGCAACTGGACGGAGCAGAAGAGATAGATCTGTTAGAAACAGGTCACATGAGCCACATCAAGAGGGCACGCAGAAGACACGCAGCAGGACACAGGAAGCTAGCCAGCCAGTACCAGAGACTAATAATAACTATCAAACACAAACCAGGATGAAGCTGTCCGTCACGAGACGAGTCAACAACGTACCCCGCACAGAGTACCGCCAGCGTCTCTGTGGGAAATCCTTGCGTCAGCAAACGGTGCCACGGAGAGCAACCGCGCGCTGAGAAGGGGCTTCAGACTGGACGCCATAGGGGGAAGAATATGCAGCGCGTCCAAACGAGGGCTCGCCGATGGCGGCCGGCGAAAAAAGAGGATGGCGCATTGACGACCGGACAAGCCGCCACGTCCGGGATGTCTACGAGCTCTGATGGAATCAATTGGAGTTTGACTCCCGACGACGCAGTGTGGCCATCCGAAACTGAGATCTGGATCGTTCGCTGCTTTTTGCGATCGACAGTGGCCATACGACGCCGCCCGTCGTCTGCAGAATGGTGCACTGTAAAGACACAGCTGTGTCCGAAGAACCAGAACTGCATTTGCAATGATCATTCGTTCGTCCGAAGGGACTGTGCGGCATTCTCGAGGAGGTCCAGAGATCAAGTGCGGCTGCCCCGCCTTTGCGTGGCAGCTCTTGCCTCCCGTGACTTTTTCTCCCTCTTGAACGCGCACAATGTCCACACTTCATCCCACGAGCACGTCGACGCCCTGCCCGCTTGTTACTAGCTCCCCGACGTACTCGCCGACGAAATCGCCTCGAGACGCCGCTTGAGCGACAAACACACCGAGCCCGTGCGCAGCTGACCGCCCAAGCACGAGCCGAGCGCGAAGACCGAGTTGCACCTGGACATTGCGAAAGCGACGCATAGCAACCCCGTCGTCTTACAGCCGCCTCGGAAGAAGACCATCAGCCGCGGGGCTCTGATGCGGGGCTAGACGCAAAAGCTGCTTTTGAACCACGCAGCCGGCCACGGAGGCGTTGAGGGGCCGCGCTTTTCCGGCGTTGTCCACGCCAGAGGAAGGGTGATAGTTCGCACCACACGAAGTGCAAGCGTCCGGGTCGCATTCTCGGTCGACCTTGAAACAAGGACAGGCGTCTGTCGCACAGCGCGACGGGTGCTCGCACGTGCACGACACCCGGTTGGGGCACATGCTCGTCACTGAGACGGGAACAGAGCCTGCGGCATGCATAGGCAGTCGCCCTTCCCGCACATCCACAATCGACGGACCCACCGGCGCCCATCGAAAATTGCAGCAGCCGCAGTACCTCTCACACGAGATTCCTGCTCGCATACAGCGACAGCGGAGGGAGTCGCACGGCCGGAAGTGACGACAGGGATAAAAAGGGGACACCAGCGCCTCCGCTTCGTCTTGGCTGCTGCGCGGCGTAGAGGCCGTCGCGACCGGGCGCGCTGGCAGCACAGGCCCTTCGTCATTGTAGGCCACCACTGGCGCGTGGACGGCTTCTTCCGCCTCAAGAGGTGGCGGCCAGCCACTAACGCTTTCAAGGAAGGCGGCTACTGCGAGCAGGACTTCGCAGGAACAAACTTTGCCAAACGGCACGTGTCGTGCCTCCCGACCACGCGGCCCGCCGCGCGAAGCAGTGCCGCGTCCACGGCGCTCCAACTGCACCCCGCACCGTGTGCTGCCCCCGGCACACCGGCCGTCGCCCGCTGCACACCGGCGGTCAACGCGCCCGAACCAGACACTTACCCCGGACATCTGGCAGCGGACCCACCCTCCCCAGACGCCGCTCGACGCACACCGGCCGCCCACCCCTTCGCACCAGCCACTGACCCATGCGCAACGACCGCTGACCCCCCAGCACCGGCCGCCGATGCCCCAGAGGCGTCGCCTTCGACATAGCCGTCGCGGCATGCACCACGAATGCTCGGGCGCGAGGACACGCGTCGCGGATCGGGCGGCGACGCGACAGGTGGAGGCCACCGCGATGCACCCTCCCCCTCCGCCAACACCAATCCATGCCGGCTGCACGAAATGACCAAGCAAACGCGGCACAACAGCTTGTCAAACGTGTCCCGTGAAAAGACCGAAACGTCCATTGGAAGCGGCACGATCGTACGATGGCTGCCACGTAAAGACGTTGCCGGCGACGATGCTCGCACGCCGGTGGGGGTAAGCGCCGTCCCGAGCACAGGTAGGGCTGCGGCTCGTGGCCCGCCGTCTGGAAAGCGCGCGACCATCAGAATCTCGCGGACAGCGGCCACGTCGCGGTTGAATGCTATGGCAGGAGCCAGATGTTTCGCCACGTGAGCGGCTTGATGCGACACGCACGCGCATTCACCGGTGGATAGCCCTGCGGCGGCGGCGTCCAAACCCGCTGTTGAGGCGGCCATCTCCGCGTCCCATCAAGGCGCGGTCGATAACCCCGGCAGAGACGAGGGGATGTCGTCCCGCACATCGAGAAGGCCCTGCGGCCACGACCGCAATCTCTGCTCCGGCAACGTCCCGGAGGCGAAAACCGCTGAAAGCCGCCCGCCGCCGACATATTTCGCCATCTCCGCCTCACGTCGCCCCCACGCTTCGCTCTGCGTCATGGCTGCACGTGACAGCACCGCTCGACGCTGCACGACCGCGAACATGGAAAGCAGCGACGGCCGCGACACATGGAGTACGCGACGGAGAATATGTAGAACGCGTTTGCCCGGACCAAACTCGGCGACGACGACAGACGCGGCGACGCGCGCGCGCGCCTGTGACGAGCGGCGGGAGAGTAAGAAGAAGCCGGCGGCGCGTGATTTGTCGCGTGTCCCGGAGGCGTCGCTGTCATCCGAATCTACTGCAACCGATTGTCCCTTCTGCGTCAATGTCGTCCGCGCCGCCATCGTGTCCTCGGTCGACCCCAGGTGCGGCACAGCTCTGGGCGGGGGTGGGGCATGCGTGCGCCTGCACGAGTGGCGGACCGAGCAATACATCCCCATCAGAGGAGGCGGCGACGACGACCGGAGGAAAACAACTGCGAACGCTGCTGCATCGGCGGACGCCTCTTCCAGACTCCGCCGTCCCGCGTGGATGTTGGTGTGGTCAACAGACGCAGGAGAAGATACGACAGCGAGCGGGATCCGAGACTCTTCGCGCCTTGGGTGGTGGTGCTGCGCCGTGCCGACGGACACCGGCTCTGGCCTGTCCTTGAAAACGACGACTGCCGCCGCAGCCGGTGGCGTCGGGGCAGGAATCCACGGGGCCAGTGGTGTTGGCGTCGATGCCACAGTGGCATTCGCGACACTGGTAGTCCCCTCGGCGGACCAGAACCGCTTCTTCTGGGGCGGACCGCGGTGGTCACCCGACACATCACCTTGGACCCCTTAGGCGCCGTCGGCGGCGACAACCGGACAAACAGGTGGCGGTGCTCCCGAAGTGCGAGAGGATACCTCCGCTTGTCGCCGCCAGACCCCTTGTCGGTTCGCTTGCAAAGCCGTTTCCACATCCGAGCGCCGCTGGCGACGTGCGCGCCGCTGTGTCCGCCGCGAGAGTCGCGCAACAACACGCCACAACGCACGCCGGTCTCCCGAGCGGACGGCGGCAGCGTCGTCAATCTCAAGGTCCACGTCAGTAGAGGATGCGCTCTCGTCCGTGAAAGGGTCCTCACCGCACCACTCTCCCGCCGAACGCGTCTCCTGCCGCGGCACAGTCTCGCCCGCGTCCGTCCCTGCGGCAGAAAACCACATCGTGGGCACCTGCCCGCGAGATGGTGACGCCGACCGCCGCGTCCCCGTCGACCGTGTCACAGACCCCGACCACTCGCACCGCTTGGGCCCCGACAGCCTCGCAGCCCTCGCATACCACCGCGTCCTCACCAACAGCCACACCTGTCCGGTTGTAGGTGCACCGCGAGGGCCTTCCCACCCTTGGCGACCTCCCCGTCCTTGTGATCTGTGACAGCCTATCTTCCCTTGGCGACCCCCGCGTCGTAACGGACCGATCAAAAGTCGACGCCCAACGCCTCCCGCTCCGCGTGGGCCTCGATTTCCGCGGCGGCGTTGACGACCGCCGCGTCGTCAAAGAGCGCGAAGCTGAAGACCAGTGCCTCCCCAAAGGCGCCTCGACGACACCTTTGCCCTAGACGACCGCCACGTCTTCGCCGACCAAGCGCGGGTCGACGCCCCGCACGTCCCTCTCCGCGTGCACCTCTATGACCTTGGCCCGGTTGACGACAGCCGCGCCGTCGTCGACCGCTACGCCACACACGAACAGATCCACGAAGGTCCCGACGGCCTGGCCGCCCTTCGCGATCGCCACGTCGCCGTCGACAGGGTGCACGTCAAAGTAAAAAATAGCAGCACCTCGTACGCCTCGATGGGCCCGCCGCTCTCTCCGACCCCGGAGTCGTCGTTTCTGACAGCGGCGCCAAGCAGGAACCGCACAGCGTCCACGTGGGCGGCCTTTCCAGGTCTTCCCAAGACCGGGCCGTCGCCGACTGCGCCCTGGCCAAATCCCCTCGACGAGCTTGCCGCCGTTGACGACGGCCGCGTCGTCCCCGACCGCGGCACCAAAAGTGCGGGCAACTCCACGTTCACGTGGAGGGCCTTGCTTCGGTCCCGTATGACCGCGCCGTCTTCGTCCGCCTTCTGCCGACCAATGAACAGCAACTGCTGCACGACCGCGTCGGCGGCTTTGCCGCCGCCACCGATCCCGACCTCGGCCGTCCTGCCGTGGGCGACCACAGCGCTGTCACCAGTCACGGCGGCGTTGGTGAACACAACGCCGTTGCAGAGCGTTGTTAAGGGCGTTAAAAAACAGGAATAGGGTGGCGCAGGGACCGGGAGAGGGACGCAGTATCACACGTACAGGTTCATGCCAAATGGAAGCGTCCTCGAACAGAAAACCACTGGGAGACTGCACACTGGCGACGTGCCCGACCGACGTCGTGGGACGGGCGGGGTGCGACTCGAGGCCGATGGAGGCGGACGGAGGTCGTGGCGGGGCGCCCTCAAGTGCATTCAGGTGCTCCGAAGAAGACAGCTTAACTGCTCCGATTGCGAGGACTTCATGCGCTGAAACGTCCGTGAGAGCCCGCCTGTTGAAGTTTTAATGCTATTTGTGCGTAATCGATCTAACGCTCGTGGTGCTCATTGTGTGGGCCATTGGGCTCTTCCCATGCTTTCGGGCATGCAAGGGACGGCGCCACCGCACGCGTGGGACTCCCTGAACGCAGCCCCACCATCGCATCGGGTTTTCCCATGGCTTTTCGCAAGCCACTCATGGCGCCACGACCTCTACGAGCCGAGCTCCGTACTTCGGCCTTGCCACCGCTTCGCGCCGGGCTCCGACTCTTTGGTGCTTTTTGTACGCAAACGGGAGGAGACCGAGTGCTCTGCGCGGCCGTCCGTGGCACGCGCTTATCGGCCGCTGCCATCGAGTGGGGTGGGGTGCAATTGAGAGATGAGGCGGTGGGGTGTGACACGGGAGACGTGGGTGGCGGATTGGAGACCGCGCGGCGGGGGCGGAGATCGCAGGTGCGCTTCTTTTAAGCTCCCGCTGGTGAGGCGTCATCGTGAAGCGCCAGTTACAAACCTGTCAGTGGATGCTGTCGCCCCCGCTGTTGCCGGAAAATCTTCTCTCGCACCCCCGCCCTGCCCACTGTCTATTTAACCTTGATCTGCCGACTTCCACTCTTCTCTCTTTTTCTTTTGATCTCGGTCTCATCTTACCTTACGCAATGCACCATCGCTGCCTGCATTGCGACACTGCGACGACTACCACCTGGCGGTCGGGACCCGCGGGTCTCAAGACACTGTGCAACCGATGCTCCAAGACGAGGCCTGGGCGACGCACGAATCAGATGTCCCCCCAGCAGGGATTTTTCCCACCGTCGGACAACCCCAACGCTCCACCCGCGGCCTCGGGCCGGGCTGCAGCCGCTGGCGCGTTCACCACTGCCGGTGCCACCACCACCACCGCTTCCAAGCCGGAAGCGGTATCCACTAAGGCGGCGCCGACCACTGGCGCGACGATGCAGGCCGGTGGCGCAGCGGCGGTGGGCGCTGCCGCGTCCGCGGCGGCCGCAGGCACGACTGCGGCCGGGACAACGACATCCGACCCCCCGAACGCAACTGGGGCAGGCGGGCGTGCTGCCGCTGCCTCCCGCGCAGCCGCTACACCATCACGCGGCCTGCCGCCGAGGTCGGCGCGCCGGCAGCCGCGGGTGCATTGGCCTCTGGCGTTGCTACCACCGCCAAGACACCAAGCACAACCGGGGGAGGCGCGGCAGCCACTCGCGCTATCTCCACGATCACTGTCCCCACGCACTCCACCGCCACCCACTTCTCCGCAGACGGGGAAGGTGTCGCCGCTGGTGCGGCTTTGCGTCCGCTGGCGTTTGCCGTCCGAGCGTCTCAATCCATTGCTGAAACTCGGCGGTCCGACGGCCGCTCGCGTCCTTTTACTGCTCGGACACTTTCTTTTCCGTCATGGGTGCCCCTACGTGACGTTCCATCGTCGTCTGGGGCTCCACGGCGCCGTCTGCTTCTTTTAGCCTGGCGAGAGGTGCTCCAGCCGTCAGCCGTCGATGGCGAAGGTCTTCCTGATCCTCAGGAGTTCCGCTCCTCTTCTCCTGTCTAGGTTGTAGCCGGTGTCGCCGCTTTTGCGTCCGTCTCCTTCTTCCCAGACGCCCGAGCGACACTACATGACGCCTTCACCCGTGGAGCGGTGGACGGCAACATTGTCGGAATCGTGGCGGTACAGGAAGATATGCACCATGTCTTGTCGACAATCACCTGTATTTATCGGGACAACAAGCGTGGGCTGTTACTTCATGGCACTGCAGCCAGAGAGCTGCGCTTTCTTCGGCACATGCGTTAACGACGGCCGTAGGGACCTGTCCTGTTCCGTATGTCTCTGTCGTGCATTGCCGTGTTTTTTCTACACGGCGACGGAGAGAGCATGTCAGCATGCACTGCCTCTGTTTCATAAGGCGGTGTGGGGAGAGATAAACGTATTCTCATGGTCAGATCACATCTGCGTCGTACCTATGGCAGACGGGTCACCAGCGTGCATGCCGGTCACGGCGGGCATCAGCGAGCGGATCGACGTGGGCCGCGCGGCTGTACACATGGGCCTCCGGTACACGGTCAATCTCCGAGGCCATGCTGCACGGCATGGAGCGGTAGAGGCTTCGTTTTGACAGTCACGTGAGAAACACCTTGCTGCGGTATATGGCCGGGCGACCCTCGGCGCCACGGAGCAATCGGTTGAAGAGTGGCTGTGGCTGTCTGTAGAAAACAACAGCAACAGTTTCCCACCGTGTGAGCGGATGACAATGTTGGAGCTCCTGTCGACGGTTTAGCGACATGTGCAAGTCGCAGGCCGACAGCCTCCCGCCGAGGGTCGACTTCAGACACCTTCCCTGCGAAACGCTCCATGAATGCCTTTCATTGTTCCAAAGTTGTCTCGCATGAGCTTCGAGCAGACCACCAGAAGAGAGCACGCAAGGCCCGTTTTGGATTCGCTTTCACAGCATGAGTTGTCAATCTTGAGCATCAGGCAACGAAATGTCGGCCGTGGCACGTGCACGAGGGTCTCGGGAGAGTGTGTCCCATTCATGAAGGATGTGCTGACCGACTATCACAACACATTCTCTTCGACGGAGCCTCGTCCTTGGAATTCTCCCGGAAGTTCTGTTGAAGAGGGCCTGGCAGAGAAACGTTATGGCGACACCACGCCGTCATGCGGACAGTGAGAATTGCACGATTGGTGCATTTACCGAAGAGGTCAGAGGAACTGAAGAAACTCCCATGCACGGTATGGATCCATCGCAGCTGCGAGAGGTGCTGCTGGATGAAGTCGACCGCCTCGTCTTTACGAGAGGCGCGCGCCTGCACGCGCCTCCACGGGCCTGCACGCGCCTCCTCCAACGTCCTGCTTGAAACCTGACGACGCCCTGACTCCCGTCGGCGCCACTGCCGGCTTCGGCGCTCGTGCTAGACGCAGACAAGAGGGCTGCCGCACTGAGCGTCACCGTGCTGCTTGGTGCCGTTGCTACTACTTCACCCCCTTCGGCAGCGCGCTTCTCACTCCGGCAGCGTCCACAAGCGCTCAGCGCGCTCCCGATGACGACGCGGCCCTCAGCGGCAGGCGCCGCCCCCTTTCCCCCTTCTTTCCCGCCAAGCCCGACCACCTCCATCTCTAACGAGGCGTCAATGTCAACAGCCGCGAACGGCACCCGCGCGCGCGCACAGCGGCCAGCGGGCCGCTTTACCGTAGCCAACCCGACGGTGGCGGCGCGATGCACTCGTATACTACTGGAGGGACGAGGCGCTGACTATCTGGGGAAGGTCCCTGTCTCGGGGCTCGCGTGCGGGCCACCCCCGGCGAGGGCGGCGGCGGCGACGGCGGCAAGCCCGCGTCGACGGCGGCGCGTCGGGGGGCCGTCGGCGCCTCGGTGACAGCCCCTCCTCCCTCATCCTGCGACAATAGGCACGCACAGGCAGGGCGGTGCCGGCAGCGGCGGGGTGCAACGCACCCGTGTCTCGCTCCACCGCCTCCGCCGCTGCGGCGCCGCCGCGGGGGCGCCGCCATGCGCAGACGCGCGGGCCTGAGCCCGCCGCCCCTTGGCGGCGGCGGCCGCCCCCCCCGACAGTCGTTCGGCCCTCTTTGGTGGGTGCAAGCGGACATCGCGGGAGTTCTTGACATCCATATGTTGGCGGAGGGATGTTGTGCGATGGTCGTGCCGTCAGGAGCGAAGGAGGATGCCGCAGGCACATCCGTGCTCCTTCCGCGTGGTTGGATGTCCGCGGAATGGCCTATGAGTGTGATTGAAGAAGAAGGAATAAACTAGTGTCCCAATGACCCCCACTCGTTCGCGTGCTCATGAAGCTCGGAGCACATTGACCCTTCGTCACCACCCACTGGTTCATCAACGTCGTACACGCGCTCCTCGCTGCTATCCGTGCCTTTCCCAGCCCATCTACCGACACAACTACCAGCTGTGGAGCCCCGCATGTCCTCTTCGTCGGCAGTGGCGGATGTCGCCGGCCGCCGCCGCCGCTTCCTTCCCCATGTCTCTCCCGCAGACTCAACGCTGTCATGATGAGCCTTAGACAGACACGTCGCCAGCATCATGAGGATGTTCGTGTTCGGCTTTGTTGTGCGCGTGGAGCACATTTGCTCGGCAAAGCGTGCTGGGGTGACCACGCCGCAGGTGAGCATGACGCCAATGAGCATGTTTGCCCGCACCCCGTTCAAAAAGTCGGCCTTGAGATCCGGGGTGTGGGTGGTTAAGTCCTTGAACGCACCGACGTGGGCCGCGACAGAGAGCTGCTCCGCGTCCATGACGCTGAGTGATGGCAGCTCGAACGGCTGTATCTGGCGGTCGAACGTCTTGCGCGCCCCTTCGGGCCACGTGAACGGGCTATTGGTAGCCGCAACATCAGGAGCCTCAGAAGGCATAGATCGCCCCAGCGAGCCGCCGGCCGCGCATCCGGAGCGAGATCCGAAGGGGGATGACGCCGACTCTTTCATCGACAAGCGGCGAGCAACGTCCACTCCAGCGTCAGACACCGACCCGTTGTGCGACGCAAAAAGCTTGGCGGCACTCGACCTGGAGCCCCCTCGGGCGCTGTCGGGCGTCTCCCGCCGTGCGACTGCACCCGGCGAGTTGGCCGATGCTGCCGGGAGTCGGTCGCCAGCTGCCTGTGCGCGTCGCTGTGCTGCCACCGCCGCAGACGGTACCGCACATGCCCCAAGAGCGGCATCAACGGCCGACACGAACGGGTCTTGAAGCAAGCGCGTCGACTTCAGCCAATGCTCCCGGTTGTCTGTCGTCATCGTCGCTCCCCCCATACCCTGCGCGTCCATGAGGTTGAACGCTTCGGTCGCGTCCAGCCCCGTGTCGGCCGTGTTATCGACGAGTTCGTCGGCGACGCCCGCCAGCCGCGCCTTGTCCGCAAGCTTCTTCTGGTAGTCGGCCACGGCCGCCTCACGAAATCCTTCGACTTGCGCGTCCAGGATCTTGGTGCACACGTAGTCCGCTCCGCACAGTGGCGGTGCTTTGTCCCGTCGTAGAATGCTGTCGCCGTTTCCGCTACGGTAGTTGATTCCATCGATGACCACCGTGCGATTGGTGTGGCCCATCTGGTTGCACGACGTGCACCGGAGGTGGCACGGGCAGGTGAGGTCCGAGCACGCCGTCTTATGGCGCTTGAAGACATTCCCAACGGCCAGCATCCGACGTCACGGGACGCTGCGCAGCGCGCAGGACACTTGCGTATGGCCCGACTGCGCGCCAGAGTCAAATCCGCACAGGAGGCATCGTGTCATGGTGACGCAAGTGCAGACCACTTTGGTGATCAGCGCCTCCAACCAGCGCCGCGGGTAGCTGGAAAAGCCGTGGCCGCCTCCGCCACCCGTGCCGACCGTGCACGCCAGCGCCCTCCCCGCACGCAGGCAAGCACGCACACGACCGCCACTGCCACCCGAGCTAACAACGGACGCCAACGACCGGCGCCAACACCCTCCCCAACACGCCCCACACAGACTGCGGGCTCGGAAAAGACGGGCAGGCGCACGCGGCTGGGTACAGCACGGCAAGCCGCACCAACCGCTGCTGCGGTCACGGTGCGCAACGCCACGTGCGACGACAGTGCCGGTCATCCTGACCAGCAAGCGCTGCCCGTCTGCACGTACTAGAGGCGACAGCGCCGCACAAAGGAGTGCGAGACCGCCACAACGACGCCGCAACGGCTCGACGGCGGCGCAAGGGCGCGACGGGGGCGCAACGGCGCGACAGCGACAGAGACAGAGGGGATGACTTGGGCGTGCGCGAGGTGAGTGCAGCATGCTTGCTGGGGCATGGGAGGGGACCCACCAGCCAAAGAGGGACCCGCTGCGGTCACGTGTCACAAACACCCTCCAGCAGGGGCTGGAGGGGGCCCCTCTGCGAAAGCCCGTTGGCTGCCACAGAGACCCGTGCAGGTGGTTTTGTCGAATGTGCACGCCTCGCACCAGTGTGGGCACGACGCACGCTTGTGAACAGCCAGATCGCTCCAGATCCCGAACTGGACTCGCCACGTGAGGGGACGGGGTTTTTTTTCCGCCGAAGACGTCTGCACGTTTTTTGGGTCGGCGCGGCATCGCGTCCCTGTCTGACAACGGCGAGTTGGGATGACGTCCACTCCGACCCCCGTGGGCGTCGCTGTTAAGAAATACCAGTGGAAGATTAGCAACGATTGAACGTTTTTCCGCCTGGAGACACTCGTGGCCCTGGGGTGGCCCAACCCGATTCATTGATTCGGACTGAGGGCCACCACACTCTAGTCGAAGCGACTTTCACTCGTGACTGGGCGGATTCCTCGAAGAGTCGCTCTCGTGTGGGTCTTTCTTTTTTTCGCCGTTCTCACTGACGGTGTCGGAAACGCCCCTCATGGCCTGTCTGGTGGGGGGTAAAAAAAAAACTCACTGTAACACGTCCCCGCGGTGCCATCATACTTACGGGAAGTGCCATACGCTCCAGTATTATGTCAGGGTGATAAAACACTGGGAGATTCTTGATCGACAATCTCGACTCGATCAGCAGCCTGCCTCGATCGTCATCTGGCATACAGTCGGTGCAGAGCCCCAATCCGGAGGAATTGAATTACCATGATTAGGGTGTGTGAACCTGTGCCCCAATGGGCCCCACCCCAGTAGTGTTTGAAAAGGGGGCAGGGGACGCCGACGCGCACGGTGGACGGAGTGAGGGCCTGCTGAACAGCCGAGTCTGTGACCCGGAGGGAACGGCGGAGCGCAGGGATGTGCTTTCGGGTTGCGGGGACTCTGAAGACGACGGGAGTGAAGACCTGCCGCAAAGCGGGGTCTCTGTGAGTGACGCGAGTGAGGGTGACATGGACCTCGCAAAAGAATGACTTTTTCCTTGTATCGCTGAAGTTGTCTTCGGTCCCAAGACCACCACAGCCTCATCGCGTTATGCATTAATCGCGAGTATTTCTGTCGCGATGCGTTTCTGCTCATACATATCGTAGGAGGGGAGGGTGCCGGTCTGGCCGCGGGCAGGGGGTTTGAGAGTTGAGAAGGCCACGTCCCTGGCCAAGTCAAAGGTTGCCTGAGGCCCTGTCTGAACGGTGCGTGTCTCAGCACGCCTTCGGCCAAAGCAGTCCGCGTCTGAGCACTGCTGGGATGCGGCTGTCTTAACAAGGCATTCGGAAACACGTCAGCCAGAGAACTTCTTCTTGTCCAGAACAGAGGCTACTTGACTTCTCATGGGGGCTTGTGACAGCGCTGTGGCCAGTTGGGCTGGTCTGCACGTGTTCAGTGTGCACGGGAAATCGAGAAAAAACCCGTGCACGTGCGTCGTGCACGCTGGTAAATTTGCGTAACTGCCTCTCAGACACAAGAAAGTCCAAGTGCACGGAAAGCGCTCGCAGTCGCCGCGAGCACGAATGCACGCTTCCCATTGGTCCGACACGCCGTGCACGTGCTGAACACGCTCGAACATCGCCCGTTTAGACAGGGTCTCATGACGGTCGGACTATACTACGAGCCCTCTCATTGGCTCGATGCAACATCGTTGCAATGTAAAACGTGTCTGTTGACAACCGACCACGCCAAACAAGAAACGCCCGACGATCGCACAGACCGGAAACGACAGGTGACCCAATAATCGACATTGGGAGCCTCTACGGACACAGACGCGATCGATGTGAGTCGCCGGGACGTATCAAGGCGACACAGACCCAAAACCTGCGGCCACTTTACGGCCCCCCCCGCGCTCTGAGACCGTTCTCAGCCGCCCCCTCTGCCTTCGCCTGCGCGACAAGCGAGAGACGTACAGCGCTTCTCTGGGCTGCTCGGCCGCACTTGGTGTGCTCCAGGATGGTTGACTGAAGGCCGTGTGGGCAAGCTGTCAATCCTGAATCGGTGGCAGCCTGGGGTGCTGCCATGTGGCACAGTATTGACGCATTCAAGAACGATCGCCGACTTGACGTCGTGTCTGTGCTTCGTGTCTGCGTCATGTCAGACGATCAGCGCCTTCAATCAGCCCGATCGCAACAATCTGGGGTGTATCAGAGGGATTTCGCCTCTGACGCGCCTCTATGATTCCTCTGAGATATTCTTCGTTGGAATAGACCTCCAACAACCCACCGATAAGCGTGACTATCGACGATAAAGTAGCCCCCTGGTGAGTAAGTCTATTGCGCGTATCATCCTTTTCGGGGCCGCGGGTTAGGCGATCTCTGAGAGGGCGCCACGTCGTGTACCCAATTGAGATGTTAGAAAGATAGTCCTAACATGGGTGGCTTTGCTGTTGTCGTTCTGGGTGAGCAGCAGCCTCCTGGTGCCCACCGCAGGGCTCTGAGGCTGTGGTGGCGCCCTGGGATTAGCGGACTGGGTCTGGTACTGACGCCTGTCAGGGTCTCCTCCACTGCCTCACGGCTCCCGACAACCGCTTCATGTCGGTTGGATGGCGCGTCCACCATTATGCTTCTATTTGAGCTGGAAGGTGCTGGCGTCTACGGCAGCTCGAGCTGCAGCTGCCGCCGTCGGCTCCGTTTCTGGGTCTTTCCTGCCAGCCGTTTCTTGTCGGTGGGCCTGCATACTTGTCGGACAGTTTCACTTTTGCACCGGTACCGGCCGGAGCCCAGGCTACCGCCATTCGCGCCGCGTGCCTGCCGGGTCTTCGGCGTTCGCGGGCCCTCCAATAGCAGGTTGCCGGCGATGTCACGGCATCTGGGTACGTGTGCATGCGTGCTCCACATGGGATGCCTCCACTTATACCTGTGGGAAAAGAAGGGCTGCTCTGCTGCTTACCTCCCCACGGGATCTTTCCAAATCACCCTACCTGTACCTCTCCCGCTCCACAGCTGTCCTGGAATCCCTGCGATTGGGTGCAAGACTATGTCGTCTCTTCGGGACTGGATGACGACCAGCGTGTTTGAGAAATAACTGGCTGCCTTTGAAGAGGAGATGGGGGTGCAGACAGTTTCAGACTTGGAGTTCGTCACGCCGGGCGACCTTGAGCAACTCGGCGTCATGCCAGTGCAGCGTCGGCGGTTTCAGGGGCTCGGCTCTGCTCAGACTGTGCATCCGGCTCTTCCCGCTGCACCGCGGACGGCCCAGGGCATGCTCTCCGCTCTTCCCACTTCACCTGAGGCGGCACTACTCGTGGTCGCCCCTCTTCCCGCGGCACCTTCTGCAACTCGCTCATGGGCCCGACCGATGGGGATGTCCATCTTCAACGCTGGCGCTGCCGGTTCGGTCGGGAAGACGACCAACGACCTGCAGATGGACAAGGACGGTGGCTCCACCAAACGACCCGCCCACAAAACAAGGTTGCCTTCGAGGATCGGCAGGCGGTCGGGCGTGCCAGAAGACGCCGCCCAAGACGATGGTAGCAGCGACGGTTCTGACTTCCAGATCGATCCCGACGACGAGAGCAGCGGCACCGACTCGACCGACATCAACTCGACCAGGCGGGCGAGAAAGAGGCGCAAGTATGTGCCGGGGCCGGCTCGGCGCCTGAACCACGCCACGGTGTTGGTGGAGTTGCGGGCGCGGCGGCATCTTCCCGGCACGTACAGTAACGGCATGGTGCCCATCTCATCAGATGCGGCATCCTCGGCGCCAGCAAGCCGTGTATCCTTCGACGCTAACGGTCGCTGCAGCTGAAGATTCATGATTGTTTCCGTTGCGTACCGGCTTACGCAGGCTCGGCGTACAGCACGAGAGAGACATACAGCGGAGAAAGACGGGGACTGCAAGGGCGCCCAGTCGGTGTACAACTACGCGCGCCTGGGGTCGATCATCTTGGACCTGCTGTTAGATGGGCAGGGAAACGTGGTCGTGCACGAAAAGTGCGCGCGCGAGTTCCTCGGGGTCTCCAACTCCTGGCTCGCCCAATGCACAAGCAGGCTGTGCAGGCGGCAAAGGCCCTGGTCTTCCTCATGACCAAGTCCGAGATTGCCTCCAGCCCGAACGCGGAAGGCCTTATCAAGTGCATCATCAGACAGGACACCTGCCTGCTCTCCGTGTAGCAGTTCTACACTAGCAGCTCAGAAAATTGGCGCTCCACGGTGGTGGCCGTCTACTCCGACCACGCCCTCTTGGGGCGAACATCCAACCGCATGAAGTCGGCGGAGCGCTAGCTGTTTGCTGTCTTTGTGCGGGCGCACAGGACGCCAACTGGCAGGACGCCCGACGAGAATGGGCGCTACCACGGGGCCGCCTACTACTTGAACGCCAAGTGGAAGGTGCTGCGGATGGCGGCGGACAACGTAAGCGGCGACTCTGCCGACTCTCCTTCGCGGCCGGCATTATAGAGGTGCTCGTGGCGTCAGGGCATGCTAAGGTCAACGGAGAGGTGCCCCTTCGCTGGATGAAAGAGTTCTTTGGGTCCGTGCTCCGCGTCTACGGCAAGGCGGTCCCGTCGGAGGTGCACACAACCCTGTACCCGCACAAGACAGACGCGTGCTCAACTTGAGAGTGCCTGCGAGCCGACTTTCGGTCGGCCCGGCAGGCGGAGAAGCTTCATGAGCAGCAGGGCGACAAGGGCTATCTGATCCGGCAGCAGTCCAGCTCCGAGGTTAAGCAAACGAACTCAGACCTGGAGGCGGCGCACGAAGCGCACGAGGATGAGGCCGCTTGCGCCGTGCAGCACGAACGAAAATGCGTGGTCAACGCAGCGAAGCGGTACGATCGCTTGTCGGTGCTGTTATACCAACTGTTTCCTGCAGACGCGACGGACATGCAGCTGCCTGTGGACGTGGACGATGCTAAGCTGGAGGCGCTCGTGTGCGCCGCCAGTGATGATCGGATTGGTGTGTCTTCAGACTACCAGCAGGACAAGTCCGTGCCGGTGTGGAACCAGTCTCCGCAGCCTGGACCCACCTACTTCATGTCGGTCCACACTCACTACGTGAACATCTTTTGTGCCTAGAGCTGTGGGTCCCCCAACGGTCGCACCCGCTTCTCCCGGAACAGCGTGTACACGCGCAGCGAGACGGTTGGCGGCGCCAAGTCATCGGATGACACCCTGTCGACGTTGTGCGATTTTCTATTGGGCTCGCTGAACATCGGCGTCGATGACCCCCCTGTGTACCGGACAGGATACGGCCCCGAGCCCTAGCTCCTTCACTTGACGTGGCGCCGTTATCAACTCCCGTGTGCATCTTGTTTGATACATCTCTTTGGTAGCTCTGATACTAGTGCTTTGTTTTCCCTTTTCGTTGTCGCGGAAATGCAACCTCGGCTCTCGACAGAGAACATAGAGTTTATTCATGCAGGTCATCCTTCGACTTGGCCACCACCCTGGCGTGCCGCTTGATCGTGGCAGGCTCCCACTCCTGGCCGTCCTCCTGTGGCATTCTGGTCGCAGTGACCGTTCAGTCCTTTAGCGCTCGCGGAAGTTGTCCGTCGTACAGAGCACAAAGAAGCAGGTCTGCAAGCGGCTCTGCGTGATGGTGCTTGACCCATCTCATATTCCTTGAGCGCCCCGGAGCCGGGCGGATCGCGGTACCGCCGCATCCTTCAGCGTCTTTGGCTCCTGTCACGGCTGTCGCAGCGCCCGGCGTGGTCGATAGCTCAGTGGTGGCGGGCGAAATGGACGTCTGTCCCCACACGGCGCGTGCCATGCCGCTCGCACCGGTGTCGGAGACAGCGTGGTCGTCGGGTACAAATCGGTGGGGCACGTACTTCTCGTACATCTTGGCGACCAACTCGTCCTTTGCCCCATAGAGCACCTTGCTATGCTCCAGCCCGTAGGGCTTGATCGCTTCGATGGCCGCGTTGACCTGCTTAACCGTCGTCACGGACATCCATCCCCGCTGCTCACGCCAGACTGGGTCCGCGGTGGACCGGCGAGTGAAGAGTCGCACCCGCAGGTAGGACAGCACCGCTGACGGTAGCAGCATCGTCTGCTTTGGGGTGTCGTTGAGGCCCCCCACCTCATCCCACCTAATACCCCGATAGGCACCCCGACGGAGCGCGGGGAATACGCTCGACCGGAGCCCGCGACCAGCTGTCTTGGTGCATTCTCTCATGAGGACATGGTCCAAAAATAGTGGTTCAGGGGCAGGGCACGCCTAAAACTTGGGCCGGGAGGAGGCGACGGGGCTTTCGACGTCCACATGTCCGTCGTTGGCCAGGAGAGAGATGCATCGGTAGGACATGATGTGATGAATGGGCGTGAAAATCGTTGGGGTGCCCTGCTTCCATGTACGCAGGAGCGTCTCGTTGTAGGCACCCGCAGTCGCGTATGCGCGGAAGAGGTGCACCAGCTGCCCGTGGCTGTACATGTCCGACCGGTTAAATACGCCCGCCAGAGACCGTGCCACCAGGTCTGGGCCAAACTTGGTATGGCCCACGACCATGTACAGGACCTGCGCGCAGTCGGCAACGCCGCACGCTAGCAGCATGCCCAGGCCCCCAAGAAAGAACTGGGACGTATTCGTGCCCGGACATGAATCCATGTGCAGCCAAAGCTTCCGGAAGAAGGGAATCGGAACCCTTGAGCGCTGGGTGGCGCCGAGTGCACCGGGTAGCTCACCGTCTGCCCGACCTCCCCGTGCGCCAGAGTCAAGATTCGCAGCAACGTCGTCGGAGACGGCGCCTCTGCGCCGCGCATCGGCCGAGTCCCCAAAATCTCCATGTGGAAAACCGCTGGCGTCACCAGCCGCCCCACCGTCCGCCGCCACGTCGAGGACGCCGCCGTCGTGAAGCCTGTGAGCGGCAGCCGCCGCGCCGTCGCCGCCTAGGCGGAGCGCTTCTGTCTCCCCGTAGCAATCCGCATTGGGCCACGGGCGAGCACCGCCAGTCGCTTCACCGTCTGCGGCCACATCGAGGGTGCCGCCGTTGTGGAGCTGGAGAACGGCCGTCGCCGAGCCGTCGCCGCCTACGCATGGAGCATGGTCCGCGCATTAGAATTCCACAGGGGGGGGGGGGCCGGTGCCGCCGGCAACCCCACTGTCCTCAGCTACGCCGAGGGCGCCGCCATCGTCGCGCCAGAGAGTGGCCGCCGCCGCGCCGACGCCTCCTCGCCGGAGCTCATCGGTCGCCCGGCCAGAGGCTTCGAGGGGGAGCGAGAGAACGCCACCGGAGACCACCGACCGCCACCAGGGGCAGGGTGGCTTTGCAACCAGGCTTATGAGCGTCCGCTGCAGACAAGCTGGAAGCCCCGGAGCCAGGGCCCCGCACAGGGAGGCCCACGCCAGCCGCATACAGCATGAGAAGACCGTCGCTGCCACGCGAGCGGCGACTGCCGCTTTGGGAGGCAGCGGGGGTGGCGCCCCGAACCCCCGCGGACGCGTCCTCGATGTCGTCTGTGAAGGCAAGTGAGGCACCAAGAAGGGAAGAACATATAAAGGAAAGAACGCATGGCACTGACATCGCTGTCAGATACCGCTGCCCAACGGCGCACAGAGCGTCGACCAAAAAAGAAGCATGCAGGCAGCAAGCTGTGGTCCATGTCAGCACTCTCCCAGTACCAGCACCCTCATAGTGATGGAAACTAACAGAAAACAGTTGTAAAGTCGATACTCGCAGCGCAGCGCGGCACGTGCGGCAGTGCACGGTGGAGCGCGGCGTGGACAATGGGGCGCACGCCTCACGGGCGAGCGCAGCGCGGCACAAGCGGCAGTGCACCGTGGAGCGCGGCGGTGCACGGAGGAGCGCGGCCTAGACGACGACCCGGCGCACGTCTCGAAAGCAGTGGGGCAAATGGTAGCGAGCCCCCGACTCACGGGAGTCTTCGGCAACCGCGCGCGTGAGCACGCCAAGTGCGGATCCCGCCAAACAGCAGCGATGGCGCGAGTGGAGCTGCTGCATCGCGGTATGTCGTCCGAGATGTAGCCCGCCAAGAAATCTATAATCGGTGCACTTTTCTGGGCTTTGCCTAAAGTCAATGAAATGTGAAAATTCGACATATGCCTCTGGAATTACCAATGCGGATCACCCTCGCTTGCAGAAGGGGCGCCAACGGAGTGATCACGACTCGGCGCGTCTGGTCGCGGTCCTATCTCAAAAATGACGTTCGCGCACACAATGAGGATCTTATCGTAAGGCGTCACATATGGTGCCTTCTCCCGGAATCATGGCGTGATGTGAGTCACCCCCCCATATTATGGTGCCCACGATAATCGATGTGCTCCAGAGGTGCGCGCACCATATCGAGAAAGGTTGTAGAGGCCAGTTGCTAAGAATTGGAGTCAGACGGATATGTGGACGCCGTAGCTCCAGGGGGCAGGAACCGCCACGCACATGGAGTAAATGACCACGCCCACTCGACAGATGTCGAGTCGTTTCTCAGCCAATGGCTGGCCGTCATCCGATCACGGTCAGATTCGACTCTCCGGTCACTCGCGGTAGTTAGATCCCCAGATAACTTCTTTTCCCTACTTGTCGGTGTCTGTTCCAAATGGTCTATCAATATTCTCAACGGTGTACCGTGTACCGCTTCCAATCTGGGACCGCCATCATCGTGCTCTTGCCTAGCCCCTCTTGTTTTTCCATCTTTCCCCCCCGTCCCTCATTTTTCGTTAGGCAAAAGCACAGCTACAACGCCCCTCCCGTTCAGATTACATTGCCATCGTCCTCCTCTCCTACCCCAAAAGTAAAGACCTCGCCTCACAGAGCCCGCCCCCCCACCCCACCATCGCCATCGCCACGACCGACGCTACTGCTGATACTCCCGTAGCGGATACCATACGAGTCCTCATCTAATGGCGGCAGTCGCTCTCCCCTCTCCCTCATCTACGTCGCTAAGTTTTGTTCCCACAACGCAAAAAACACCCAACCCCATGCTCGACCGCAGCCAAATCATCCACACCGAGCCCAACGAAAAGGGAAACGGGGAGGGGGGGGGGAATTCCAAGGGGGGAAGGAGAGAAACACAATGGGCAGAGGCGGGGGCGAACAACAAGGAACACAGTGGACGGCGGGGCGGTAGCGGGGGGCCGGAAGTGGCGTGTCACCTGCAACGCGTCGGGGTCGACGCGATCAGCCAGCGCGGCAGCTAAAGACCGCTGGCGAGTGTCAAATCACGCGCACTTCTTGCCGCAGGATGGTCGGATCAAACCCACAGCTGTCGCTCAGCATGGCGCCCTCATTGGTTGAATCCGAAAGAGTGTCGTGTGAAGCTACCTGATCAGCCAATAAGGTTCTTGCGCGCCCAAAGTGTTTCGCCTGGTCCGAACAACTCGCCTGATCGGGCCCGCCCCGCCCCAACCCATCGCCCCGGTGTTGCCGCCCACCGACGTCTTTTGAAGAACTTCCTTTGCGCGCCCACGTCTTCCCCGAGTCTTCCCCGCGCCTTCCCCCCCCCCCCCTGTACTTCGCAGCCCCCCCCCC
>ENA-ORXR01001120-ORXR01001120.1-marine-metagenome-genome-assembly--contig:-NODE-1120-length-30028-cov-11.659076_pt1 | contig 30028 bp, 42 predicted proteins | sample MGYA00237866_ERZ511479 | MGnify/ENA metagenome assembly ERZ511479
AGGTGACCGTGTCACCGGGCGAGAGTAGAGCAAGGGTGTGCGGGTGGGTTCCCTCAGCTGGGCAGGTGTCCCTATCTATTTCTGTGGGCTGGGGTGACACGACGTTTCATGCGACACCAGTCGCGCTCCCGTGGCGCAAAGGCCGCCAAGCGTGACAAGGCGGAGGACATCCAGGCGTCGCGTATGCTGAAGGCGAGCACGGAAGCGTTGTCTGCGTTGGCCCGAGCAACCTTTGAGCGTACTACTGTGGCTTTTTTTAACAGTGCGGAGATGCGGGACACTCGTGAAGCTGTTGCTTTCCGTCGCTCGCATGCTCGCAAGCTGATGGCGGCGCGCCGGGGGTGGACGTTCCCCCGACGGGGACTTTCTCTTTACCGGAGGCGACGGCCGCCGCCTCGACGCCCGCGACTGGCGCAGACGTGCCGGCGGAGGGGGGAGCGACGCCCTCTTCACCCGCCCTACTTTAACCTCGACGCCGCGTATGCCGCCGGCGCAGGCGCCGGCGCCGGCGCCGGCGGCTGGCGCGGCACTGGTGCCGGCATCTCCATCGGCGGCGAGCAGCACAGGACCTGAGCCGCCGGCACGAGCGGTCGTGGCGACGGCGGCGAGTACATCTTCACCGCCGTCCTCGGCCGACAGCTCCGGTGCAGCGACCCGTGGCCCGCGGTAGCGGGTGACCAAGCAGGTTAGGCCGGCGGCAGCTCTTGCCGCCGCGTCTAAGACGCTGGAAGACGAGAACGATGGCATTTATGTGGTGCCCGTCTTTACCACGCGCGACAATGGCGCGGGCCATGCCGAGGACAAAAGCGAAGCTGAGGGGGATTACTCTAGTGATGAGGAGACCAACGGTGAGTACCAATAGTGTGTGGAGTATGTATCGGGCAGCGAGTTTAAAGGGTTTTTTTCCCCGTTGGGCAGGGTTATTTTTCCTACCTTTTTGTCTTTGCGCGCAACAGTGGCATCACTTTGGCGTCGCTTATACAGCCGCTACGGCGGCCCTTGGCGGGTCCCGCCTCGGGGACGTTTGCGAGCAAGGCCTCCGTATCACTTGCCAGCAAGGTGTCAAGACAAATGCAAGAGGACAGACAAGTCGAAGGAAAAATGAACCCGCGGGGGGAAAAGAAAAACCTTTTGTGCTGCCCCTGTTATAAGTATGGCTCAAGAAGCGCGGCTCTGTCCGCGCACACATCCTCCGCCAGATCATGCTTCATCTTGGTGTGCTCCTCCTCTCTCAGTGTCTCCGCCCACGCGCCCATAGCATGACCAAAAGTGCCTGCGGGCAGCCAGGCGACAGGCGCAGTGACGGGGGGGGGGGGGGCACCCGCGCCCACGATGCCGTCCCCAGCGTCATGGCCATCGCCACCGACGGAACCATCGCCGTTATGACCAGATCCGCCGCCGCCGGCGGCTCCACTGCCACAGGCGGCGCCGACATTCCCAAGACCGGCTGCTGCCATCGCACCAACGCCGTGCCCCAAACACCCCAAGCCGCCGCCGCGGCCGGCCGAATGAACGCCGGCCGCATGACCGGCGGCGGCGGCAGCGGCAGCAGATCCACCACTTCCCGCCCCCCCCCCATCTGGGGCCGGTCTTCCAAGCCGCCGCCGCCGGCCGTTGGACTGCCGGCGGCGGAGGCAGCGGAGAGTGCACCATCACCGCCGCTGCCGGCCGCCACGCCGCCGGAGGCGGCGGCAGCCAAGCATCAGCCACCGGCAGCCCCCCGAAAACCAAGTCCCGGTCCCGCAAAGCCGCCGCCGCCGGCCGTCGGACCGAAGGCGGCGGCGGCAGCGAAACGTGCACCAGCACCGCCGCCGCCGGCCGCCACGACGCCGGCAGCGGCCGCAGCAGATCCCCCCGCCCCCGCTCCCCAACCACCGAGACCGGGTCCTGCCAATCTTCCGCCGCCGGCTACCTGACCGCCGGCAGCGGCGGCAGCCAGAAATCCGCCATGGGCCGCCCCCCCACCACCAAGTCCGTGTCCGGCAAATCCGCCGCCGCCGCCCGTCGGACCGCCAGCAGCGGCGGCGGCGGAAAGTGCACCAACACCGCCGCCGCCGGCCGCCACGCCGCCGTCGGCGGCGCCAGCCAGAACTCCGCCACCGGCCGCCGCCCGCCCACCTGGTGCCGGTCCTGCCGAGCCGCCGCCGCCGCCTGCCTGACGGGCGGCGGCGGCGGAGGCTGGAAGAGCACCTGTTGCCGGTCCTGCCGAGCCGCCGCCGCCGGCTGCCTGACTGGTGGCGGCGGAGGCAGCTGGAAGAGCGCCGGCACCGCAACCGCCGGCCCCCACGCCGCCGGCGGCTGCGGCACCCAAATATCCGCCACTGGCCGCCCCCCCCACACCTGATGCCGGTCCAACCGAGCCGCCGCCGCCCGCTGCCTGACCAGCGGCGGCGGCGGAAGCGGAGAATGCACCGTCACCGCCGCCACCGGCAGTCACGCCGCCGGGGGCGGCTGCGGCCAGAAACCCGCCACCGCCAGCTTCCCCTACACCCTGCACCGGACATGACAAGCCGCCGCCGCCGGCCACGTGACCTCCAGCGGTGGCAGCCGCAGCAGATCCCCACGCCCCCACTCGCCCACAACCCTGTCCCTGACCCGCCAATCCGCAGCCGCCGGACGCCTGACCGCCGGTGGCGGCGGCAGCGGGAAGCGCACCAACACCGCCGCCGCCGGCGGCTAGGCCGCCGGCGGCGGCGGGAGACAGAAACCTACCGATTCCCGGCCCTTCACCACCATGTCCCGGTCCGGCAGAGCCACCGCCGCCGGCTGCCTGACCGCCGGCGGCGGCGGCGGCAGCAGGTTCACCACTCATGCCCCCTCCCCACATGTTGACGGTCCGGCCAAGCCGCCGCCGCCGGCTGCCCGACCGCCGGCGGCGGCGGCAGCGGCAAGATCACAGAAACCGCCAGCGCCGGCGGCCAGGCCGCCGGCCGCGGCCGCACCGGAAAGTGCACCGACACCGCCGCTGCTGGCGGCCAAGCCGGCGGCGGCGGCGGCAGACAGACGTCCGCCACCGGCCGCCCACTCACCACCAAGTCGCGGTCCTTCCAAGCCGCCGCCGCCGGCTGCCTGACCGCCGGCGGCGATGGCAGCTCAAAGCGCTCCGACACCGCCGCCGCCGGCGGCCACACTGCCGGCGGCGGCCGCAGCCAGATTTCGGCCACCGGCCGCCCCCCATTCGCCTGGTGTCGGTCCTGCGGAGCCGCCGCCGCCGGATGCCCGACCGCCGGCGGCGGCGGCAGCTGGAATTGCACTGGCACCACCGCCACCGGTCGCCACCTCTCCGGCGGCGGCGGCACACAAAACTCCATCAACTCGCACCCCCCTACCAGCCTGTCCCGGTCCGGCAATGACACCGCCGCCGCTAGCCGGACCGCTGGCGGCGGCAGCAGCCGCACATCCCCCCGCCCCCACTCTCTCACCACCCTTTCCCGGTTCCGCCAATCCGCCGCCGACGAACACCTGACCGCGGGTGGCGGAGGCAGCGGGCAGTGCACCGAAACGATCGCCGCCGCCGTCCACGCCGCCGGTGGCGGCGGAAGACAAGCCTCCACCGATTCCCACCTCCCAGACACCATGTTTCGGTCCCGAAAAGCCACCGCCGCCGGCTGCCTGACCGCCGGCGGCGGCGGCAGCGGCACGTGCACCGACGCCGCCGCCGCCGGCCGCCATGCCGCCGGCGGCGGCGGCAGACAAAATCCCACCAACACCCGCCCCCCCACCACCCTGTCTCTGTCAAGCAAAGCCACCGCCGCCGGCCGCCTGACTGCCGGCAGAGGCAGCAGCTGCACATCTCTCCGTCCCCACTCCCGCACCACCTTGTCCCGGTGCGGCGAAGCCGCCGCCGCCGGCCGCCTAACCGCTGGTGGCGTCAGCAGCTGCAGATCCCCCCACCCACGCTCCCCCGCCACCCTATCCCGGTCCCGCGGTGCCGCCGCCGCGGGCCGCCTGACTGCCGGCGGCCATGCGGGTGCGGGACTCGTACTCGTCTCGTCGCTTCTCCGTAACCATGGTGCGAAGGATGGCCACCGCCTTGGTGACGGTGACCATCTGCGCCACGGACGCGTACCTGGCAGGATGCAGATCGACGTGGAAGCGAGCCTTCAGCACGGCATACAGGCGTTCCACATGTCTTCGAAGAGCTTCCTGAAGACGATTAAAGGTCACCTCGACTTCTGTCGTGGGGTTGGGGAACGGAAAAACGCAAAAAGAAATCCTGGGATAAATACCATCCACAAGATAATACAGGAGCGTGCGGGTCGTGCCGCTAGCAGGGAAAGAAAACTTGCGCGGCGGCCAATCCCCGTTTGTGACGGGTACATAGAGGGGGGAAACATGCATAACGTTAAGGTCAATATGAGATCCAGAACACCCCACAAATATGTGCCAAATCCATAGGTTCTCATCACAAACGGTCACCATCACCACGGAACGCTTCCCGTGGCGACTCTGGTACATGCCAGCAAACGCCTTTGGGCAGTTCGTCCACTCCCAGTGGCTCCAGTCGAGAGAGACAAGGCAACCGGGCATCTCGCGCTCAGCATTGCGCGTCAAAATGCGCTGCAGTTCTTCAGGGGTGGAGGAACGCGAATATGAGGGTCCAAACTCATCCGCAATAAAGCGCATCAACACTCCCACCGACATAGCATTGGTTGCAGCGGACAGTCACACATATTCATCGGTCCTGTCCGGCGCCTCCCCATACGCTATGACTCGAAACGCCGCGACCACCTTTTGCAAGGGGTGCGCCTGGAGCCTCCCGGTGGCACTGATGCGCTGCGCAAAAAAAACGGTAGGTCCTTCACGGCATTATAGACGCGAAGAAACACGCTGCGCGGCACGCGGAACCGGCGCTCAAAGTCCCCATCGTCATGAACAGGCGGCTCCCCGTTCAGACCGAAACAATCTATCAGAATAGCGCGCAAAACTGAGCGAAAGTTACGCCGTTTATTCGTCCGGCGGCCCGGTACAGATCCAAAATAACGCGGCCGCCGGGAAACCCGAGACCCACGCGCGTACTTTCGCCAATGACGTAACGCCTGCAGGTGCGCCGCAACCGCTGAAGCAACATTCAGGTCCTCGGGATCTTCCAGCATCGCGTCCGCAGACATGTCTTAATGATCATCTATCGCGCGAAGAAGACGGTCGCCACGACGGTGGCGACGGACGGTCGTCGATGACGATGGGGCCGCGCTGACGGTGCCACCTGCACTCGGATCTCCCCAGATCCCCACTGAGAACACACCGCACGGATAGAGCAGATTTCCTTTCGCCCGCCCCGTCGTCAGACCGTTTCAATGCCCCCCTCTGGATCCCGAAACGGTCGCATCCCGGGGTAGAGGCACGGTCACCTGTGGTTTCGATCTCGATGCGACGGTCAATAGCAGTCGCGATACCGATGCAAACGGTGATCTCTCGAACGCTCTCCCGCGACACAAAGTGCATTGATTGTCACTGACATTCTCAAAAAGCCGGATGCCACGACACAAGCATTTTGAAAGGCGGCCAAAGCAGCACCAGCTAATGAGAGAGCTGAAAAAGTTATGCAGGAGAGCTCCGACTTCCTCAATCGTGCAAAGAATGGGGGACAAGGGCCTCACCCCAATTTTCTGCCCGGTGAATCTGTGTGTACTTATGTGAGTCTGATCAACTAGATTCGGGTTTGCTCTCTTCGATTAGGGGTGCACGACGTTGCTGTGGAGCCGTCCCCAACCCCCAGAGCCTAAAGTGAGCCACGTGGTTCCTTCAGAAGACTCGTTTCTGAGACGTCCGCACCTTCGGAATTGGGGAAGACGATGTTGGGTGTGCTCTCAAGGCCAACGAGAGATGATGACCTTTTCCACATTGTAATCCGCTTGAAGCTCTTGGTGCGGGATCTGACATCTCCCCTGGTGACCAATGAGCAGTCGTTGTTGACGGAGGAGCCAATCCAAGGACGCCGTTAGATTGAAAACCCAAAAGATCAGGAACACTGGGTCTTAACTAGGCGTGATCCCCGCCCAGTTCATGGGGGGTGTTTCGTCTCATCTGGGTTTCGGCACCAATTCTTGCGTCTCGTTGGCTCCTCTTACAATTTTTTCGCTCCCATTGGCTGAAAGCATCCATGTCGACACTTGGCAGATGCCTCAGAGGGAGCTTTTCACATACAAAGAAAAGGCCACGCACAGAGCCCATGGTAGAGGGTCGTCTCCAAACGTGGCCCGAAGATGACTCGAAAGAAGTCATCACACAGCTACAATGCCCTGAATGCATCGCTCGCAATGGGCGCGCGAATGGCCAGTGCGGCTCCACTCGCACAGGTCGCTTTCATAAGAGGGTGCCGTTCGGCGCCCATTGCGGCGGGGTGACCGTGCGATACGGGTCTCGAGACCTCATCGGCCATCGATCGCCCTGTCGGCGTGGCATTCCAATTTGCTCATTCAGATGGTCGCCACGCCAAGCGCTCCTCACGCCATGTCTGCACGGCGAGAGAATTAAACGTGATTCGGCACCCATATCGTTGTGAGTCCGCGGCGAAACACGTGATTCGGCACCGTCTGTCTTGACGCACACATGAGAACTCAGAGCCCGCAGTCTGGGAACAGAACAGGCATTTCGTGGCCGACACGTCTGCACCGCGCAGGCCCCACGCCGCTCGAGTACCAGAGTGTGAACGCACGCTTCTGGCACCCCGAGATCCAAGAGGTGAATCGTGACAGGCCCTCTTGTCCAATCATTCTTGCGGACGCCATCAAACGCAAGTGCGCTATTTCTTTACAAACACGTTCACGTGCGCGAGATAAAGAAAACGTCTCGCGCACGTGAAAGTGTTCGGCTCTAATGCGCCAATGGAGCCCGTTTCAGCTCGCAACTCCTTCGTGCGCCGGATCCCGCTGTCGGGCAGGTCGGGTCTAAATATATTCGCGTGATTGGGGTGTGATCAGAAAGACGCGCTCCCATTGGCTATTACGTTTCTATGCACGCCGTGCACACGCCGTGCAGACAGGGCCTGGGGGCGTATCCAGCAATGGAGCCAACCGCCCGGCCCGACGGCCACGCGTGCAAACCGCTTGGCCCTTCTACTGGCTCTCCAACCGCCAAGACAAAACTAGGCGCGTCATATCTCAAGTTTGAGCTCGGGCATGGCAATCCCCGCTATAAAAGACAGCGGCGTCAGTGTTGTGGCCGGCCGGTCGTCCGCGCCGAGGAATATGTTGAAGGTGTCTCACACCATGGGTTCTGCATGCCACGGGTCACGCATCTGATTGGCGTTGGATCGCCACGCTCGGAACCATGTTTTGGCGGAGCGCTTTGGAGCGCGGCCAAACGGGCCTGTTTGGACCTCGCTGCCGTTTCTCTGCCGTTGAAGCTCCAAGACTAAGCGATCGCGCGGGCCCCACACGAGACCGATTAGAAGACTGCAAGAGCTTAGGAAGGGCTATTTTTGGACCGTCACACCCTAGTTCTGAAGCTCGACCGAGCCACCAATGCCCGGTTGGCCAAACGGTTCCACATTTAGCCACGTTTGGAGCTTTGGGCGGTTGGCTCTCTTGCTGGACACGCGCTGAATGGTTCCCACCAGTTTCAGGGAGCAGGTCGCGTGGGCGTGCGTGCGCTGCTGCACGGGAAGAAGTACTGACGACTGGGCTGTGGGCTGAGAATGCATCGGTCTTGCGTCGAAACTGTTGCTCGTCGAACCGTCCGACTCCGATTACGGTGGTAAGCGGGTACCATGAGAATGTAACACAGTCTTGTGGCAAACAAACATTTTTATCAATCATCTCCAGCTGCCAGACGAGTCAAAACCACTGCGACCGTACGGTTAGTCTCCTCAAACACGTTCCGAGCCCACTTTCGCCCATCTTGAATGGCCTTCTCCCTCGTCGACTCACACTCCACAGTCCGCCATTGTTCTCCCTTCTTCGCCGATCCCCGGCGTTCTTCGCCGTCCTCACTCCTTCTGCCGCAGGCGTCCTCGCGTCAGTCGAAAGATCGGAGTCGCTTGCATCCCGCGCCGCTGCCATTGCGCGTACAAAATGTGCGCACGCCCCCTTCTCCGTCTCAGTCGCATATTCAGCGGATTTCTGCGTGAAAAGCCGTGCCACGCTTCAATCGACTGCTCAACGTAGAGGCCAAAGCTACCGAACAAGCCGAAAAAGTCGGGCGCGTCGTACATCAAGATGTGCAGCTTCGTCGAACTGTTGACCCATGGAAAGCTGCGCTTCAGATGACGAACGAACAGCTGTGCGTTGCCACGAAGCTCACGTGCTTCAGATGCATGGACTTCAGCAGCTCGGTTCATGGTTCTCGAGATTCCTCTCCAGAGGACCCAAATCCGCTGGTAGGCCACGTGGTCGGACTCAGCCACGAGGCTGAGAAGGGCGCGGCAAAATACGTCCCTACGTTGAGCAGTCCCATGACAGTCCCGCCCAATGAATACCCCCCGTGATAGGGAGCAGGACGCGCGCGAACCGCACGCCTCAGCGTCTCAGCAATCGCAAAAGCGAATGCGGACCCAGCGGGGGCGCCCACGACAGGAGATGACCAGCTAGATGGCTAACCTCAATGACCGGAGCGTGATTCCGAGCAGGATGTGCAGAGGAATGGGCACGATCTGGCGAGGATCCACCGAAAACAGAGTTGGTCGCGCGAACGACCGCAATGCGGCCTGCGACTGGTCATTCGCAGGCCCATCCGCTCGAGCTGCCATGCGTACGAGATGAGCGGACGTCCGCGCGTGCGCGGGGGTGGGTGCGTCAACATCTTGCATTGTCCCATATATCCCGTCTAGCGCCGCGTGCGTCCTAATTGGAGCTCTTTCTATTGCACATCGAGCACGGCACGGTCTCGTTCGGCCCTTGTGCCCGTGAACGGTGCACAACGCCTCGTAGTCCCCAGACATGAGCAAGCGCACGGCCTGCCGAACGCACCCCACCACGATGCCCTCGCGTACCAGTTGATCAATCTGGTCAAGATGCGCCCTCAGCATTGACGACGCAGCGCCATAATCGTCCGTATGTGAGGGACAGACGCCCACCAAAATGGTGTCGCGCAGTCTATGCGGACGGCGCTGCTTGACCAACCCCGCCACGAATTTGACAATGGCGGACGTGCCCCCCTTATCCACCCCGAGCGTCAGAAGAAATTCCTTGACGCTCGGGGGGGGGGACGCCGCCGCAATGCTGCCAGCGTAGATGGAGGGCACTCTGTACGAGTGCGTCTGCGGGATTGGAGCTAGGTGGGAATCCAGCGGAAGCCTCTCGACGAAGCTACCGGAGGCCCGTAGGTCGTCCAGCGTTTCCTGAACAGCGCCCGTCGGGCCCACTGGGTGGGCCCCAGACCCCGTTAAAGCATCTTGCTTGGCCGGAAGACCGGCCAAGCGCTGCCTAGCGGCCCGCACGACGGAAGAACGCTCCAGACCGAGTCGAGAGCCACCACTCCCCCGGAGGATACCGTTGAATGCCGTAAAGCTGACGACGTAAGCTGCGATCAGCCCCAACTGCTGCTCCGGGGACAAAGAAGAAGCGGATGGCTCAGAATGCGGCCGAATCCGCAATCTGCAAAAATCCGCTGTCGAAACTGTCACCGCTCCGGCCACCACAGCGTCGCGCGAGTCCGCCCCAACAGCTCTATTGGGCGATTGCAGCCCATCATACACGCGCTTATTGCGCTGGCTTCGTCCAAGCACCGGTTTAGTTGTAGCGCGCTGACGCACGGACATGCATCAAACACCATTAGACCACTTCAACCTAAGTTCTGGAGGGCTATCGAGCAGCGAAATGGTTGCAGAAATGGCCTTAAAAACAGAACCTTTCTGGTCTTCCCGTAATCAGCGCAGCGCAACGCTTCCAGAAATTTGGGGTACGAAGGAGGTGGAGGAATCGACCCCAGCGGAGTGTTCCTCAGTGCTGTCTGGAGGCGAATTCGCAAATCGCCAGCCACACGCTGCGAGCGGAGGGCCCGTCTTGTCGCTCGGCCCAAAGCCCTTTTGAGCTGCTAGATACGTGCTTCCGCCGACAGGCACGCGCGGCAGCCCATATCGGAGACAGGGGGGTTTCCCGCAGCCCTCGTCTGAGCATTAGTTGCAGTCCACTGGTCGTCGGGCTCAAGGGACTTCTGTGAGTCCGAGATCTGAGCAGCGGACGCAGTGGGTGAAGCGCAGCCCCGATGCGAAGTCGCGCCTGATATAGTACGCTTAGCGCGCTCTGTTCGACAGTGGCAGCGATCTCATCCGCCCAGCGGCACCGCGAGGCTGTCCTTCCCCGCGGAATCCTTGCATCGCACTTCTGGAAGACTGCTGGCCGCCGTTTAGAGCGCATGGCCGATCAGGATAGCGGCGGACTCGCGCGAGATTCTCAAACCCGCGCAAGGATTGCGGAACACGTCTGTGCAGTCGGTGCAGCGAAGGGCCCAGATATCCTGTGGAACGGCTTGTGTGAGGTCAGGGAAAGAAAAGCTGCAAAGCGCCTGGGACACGTAATGAGGAAACACGACACATACGCCGTTCAGAGCAGCACTGCTGTCAGCTTCACGCTGGGACATGCCAAGTACTGGGCTTTTCATTCTGGTTTGATCGAGACGCTGTATGTGAGTCGTCGTCTGACGTACCATTGCAGCGACTTTTTCGTGCCCATTGTGGCCCCCTGAAAGGGAGTTGGATCAGATCGACCGATTCACTGTGCGTACCATACAAGATACAATACATACGCGGCTCAGAGAGATGCGCGGATTGGACTAGTCAGACGAAGTACAGGGAATAGGGCACTGTCCTTAAGAGGATGCGACTACAGCGACAAGAATGGATGCAAGGCTCGGACGGAGCACGAGATACGCGTGAAGCCTCTGACGCACAAATACGCGACATACCTGTGCAAGAATCCGTGCAGGTCTGATGCAATCGATGAGTCGTGAAGATGATCGTCAGGCGCTTCGCAGCACCGGTCATCGCACTCTGTCGACGCCGTGGACCTCTGCATGACGCGCGGGGAAATCATTTGCGCAGGAACGCCTCTCAGATACTCCCAATCGCCCGGGGTCGCACCCCTCTCACAGTAGCACAGACCCCGAAATTGCGGGGTCGCGGCCGCGACCCCGTGATCCGCACAGAATTTGTCACGTTTTTCTAATACTGCTGGAATGGCCAAACCCAGAAGAGACACTGTAACTCGACGTGATCTTGATCCGTGGTGATCGATCCTTTTCCGGCAACGCGCGCATTGCACGTGCACGCTGCCGGTGGAGAACGACGCGAGGGGGACAAGGGAATAACTGGGGGGAACCAAGCCGTCAGAGCGGAGGCGCGAGTCGCCCCACCTAGGCACATGTAGGGTTGGTGAGCACGGGTAATTTTCGCCGGCGTGAGGCGTGACCCGCTGAATCACGTTAAAAAACGCCCAAACACGCCCTTTTTTCGATCAGCACGCCCATCCCGCCCAAAGTAGTTCCCCCATAGATCGACTCAGAGCCCCCCATTTTCGATGGTTTTATGAAATCCAGTCACCACATCGGTTCCATGTTTCGGCCGTCATGCCAAACGGACGCCGCGCCCGCAGCTAGCCTCTATTGTTGCTGCGCCAGAACTTGGAGAGGCCCCAGTCAAACCGATCGATGTCTGGGCCAATCAAACGTATAAAAGAGCCTCTTTGTTGGGCCTGGCCTCTCCATCTTTTTGCGCAACGACAAGACTGGCCTCTGTTCCGGATGAGCATGACCATGGGACAGCCCCAAGGGCCTACGACGCGGGGCTTCTGCATCACTGGAAGCACAAGATCAGCTCTGTTTCCTGACGTAGTGAGCGTGGCCCATAGCACGGAACGTACACCATGAGAGGCGTCGATTTCGTCGGGGCGCACGTATGATGCGCACGATGTGGACATCATGCCGATGTCATGCAAGTTTTTGTTCATCTCTCGAGATAGGTGTCCCATACGAAACCCGATGACCAATTATACATCTGTCTGATGCGAGATCCTCCCCTAATTATTGGACTTTTAGTTCGGTAGTCATTAAGCACGCCCCAAGAACGACACTTGAATGCTGGGCATGAGGGCGTGAAACGCTTTAATTAACGAATTAAAGAACGCACCGTGCCGGGGCGTGAGCACATCTGGAACGTGCTCACCAACAACTAGGCACAGGTGGGGTTGAGTATTTTTAAGACTCAGACCGTCCTGGGTTGGCTTTCTCCGGTCCGCTTGGCGGCCCAAGAGAAAGTGTTCCACATGTCGCTTAACACGGTTCCCCTGAGTGAAGTCGACTTCCCTCTTTGTTTACTAGGCCGGCGGCAGTCACGCGTGGTGCTCGTGTTTCAAGTTGTGGGTGGTCTTTGTTTAGCGGCGGCGCGCATCACCGGGACGCCATCCACGTTGGGGGACACTTGCTACTCCTCTGTTGGTTTCTGGTCGTGGGTGATCACACGGGTGTACACACGGTTAGGGGTCGCGCTTGCGAGTGGGCGCGGGCGGGTGCTGTTGCCTACTGTGTGGTTTCCACCTCACGGGGAGTACTGGCGCTTGCGTGTCCGAACCACGCAGCTGGGCGCAAGCCGGCGCGTGGTGTGACACACGGAGTGTCTTCATTGTTATTGTGGACGCCGCCCGTCACCTCGAGCGCCATTGGTGCGCGCGAGGCGGGTCGTGGGGCTGCGCCGCCGACAACAGGGGGGTGTCTCGTCTTGCGTCTCCCCCACTTCGGTGGGGCTTGGAGAGGTGCGTTAGGTGCCACGGTCGTCGGACCTGTGGTCTCAAGTGAACGAGGCAAACGCGCGCGAGGGTGTTTTAGGTAGCGGGTCTTTCAGACTATGGTTGGAGTTCCCGAGCACGCGGCCGGCTTGCTGCTGTCTTTGGTCCGGACTGGGCGCAACAATGTGGGGCTGTCGATTGGATCGGTGCGCACGACGTCGGCTACCTACGCGCGACAAAAGAGTGCTTGTCGTCGCTTCAATGACGGGCTCCTCGGGCAGTGGGGCGGGTAGCGGCATGACCAATACGGTGCCCATCTTCATGGACGGCCTCGAAACTGGCGACCTACCACGCGTTCCCACTGGCTTTGTTCGCACGATCCGCACCATCAATGGATCCCAGGACGCGGTGCCCGTCCTTGACGATGACCTCAAGCGAAAGGTCGCCAACCTCTTCCCGCCCGAGCGGCTATTCAACGCCGACGTGCTCGTGCTGCCTCTGCTATCTGAGGACCTGATCACGTGGCTACAGTACTGGAAGGCAGACGTTACGGAGGACGCTTCCGTCCGCGCGACTACTCTGCTCGCGCACTACTTGCACGAGGGCTACCAACGGGACGCGGCCATCAAGATGGTCGAGGCGGACAACCGCAAATACGAGCGCAGTCCGGAAGCGACAGACGGCACGGTGCGGCCCGTGGCGAACATTTGTGGGCAAGACGCTCGCCTGTTCTCCCAGGGCTTTCTGAGGCGGGCATGCGTGGTCACGACGGGGAGACACGTCATGTTCCTGCCGGTGCTTGTAGCAAAGGCGCTCGTCGTCACCAGTGCTCCTCTGCGCACGGCAGCCAAAACAGCGAATTGTCTCGCGATGGAGCCGGTGTAGGCCTCGGCGGAAGTAGCATGCGTCGCCAAGGGGTGCACGGCGCGAGCGGGCGCGGCCTGGGCTCCAGCGGCGCCATTCACGACGGAGTTGGCTCTGGTGCCAGCGGTGGCAGCCATGGCTACTGGGCGCCGGGACAGAGCGCGGCGGGTGCTGGTGGCTTCCGCGGCGCCGTCGACCACGGGGAGGGTAGCGGTACCAGCGCGCCCTTAGGGGTGAGTGGCGTGACCCCAAGCTTTGGTCACGGTGACGCTGGTGGCGGTGGAGTCACGCGCCTGTATGAAAACCCCGCTGTATCGGTGAGCGTCGAGCGCCAAGCCCACCAAGTACGAAACCGCTTCAAGGACCAGTCGGCCAAGTTTTCGGGAAAGACAGAGCAGCTCTGGGACAACTACACGACGCATTACGACCTGGTGACCCGTGACGCTGGCGTGTCGGCGCAGCACAAATTTCAGTTCCTGCACAACCTGCACAGTGGGTCTAAACCCGCGCTCCTTCTGGCACCAAATGTAGGGGCCAAACAGGCTGGAGTCGACCCGTTCAGCCACATCTGTGGTGCATGAAGCCCTTTCTCATGTTCACATGGTAGTGCTCGTGAAGCACAGTGAGTTCAGAATAAAACATGAGTCCCTCCCTGAGAGTACATATGCGCGCGCATTTGAGGCGCAGGACGTAACGGAGGCCGCCACCTCCCCCCTCTACGGCGGCGTGGGGGGCCAGACGATACGCGACAAGGCCTTCTGCACCAGAATGACAACCGAACACTCATTTCGGATGCTGGCTGACACATATAACGCGCACAGCATTGAACGTTGCGGACACTTGGTGTGCATATCGTTGCAGGCGCTGTGCGCGTGCTCCTACCGTGCGAGTGCACTATTGGTCCTACGAAGACTTAGCACGGTCGGAACAGCGTTGAACTCACAGTGCTGCAGAGAACGGTGCTTGCGGTCATAGGGCTGTAGGTATGGGCGATATGGACACATGCTTGCCGTCGTAGGACGTCTTGCGGGACTCCAACAGGCCAGGGTGTGGTATAGGCGTCACATGTGATGCGGAAAGTGCGCAAAATTCTGAAAGTCTGTCTGATCGTGGAGAAAACGGATCTGGACCCGCTGTGCTGCTCTCTTGCGAGGCACTGCGCTTTTTCTTGGAGGATGTGCTGCGGACGGTCGTCAAGTACGAAGCGGCCGGTGTCAAGATCCATGAGCGCTTCCTATCGCCTCTAAATCAAGGCTGTGCGAAGAACTTCTTGCAGCTCCTACGCATGAGCGACTTTGTGGCCAAGGGTTTTTCAGAAGCTGACTCGCTCGAGGAAACATACAAGCTCGTTGCATCTGTGTCTAAAAAGCTGCCTCGTGCACTCAGTGGCGACACGCACCGTGCCAAATGCTTGCGAAGCGCGAATATTGGCTACCCGTGGGCGATGCGCCCCCTCAGCCGTATGGACACGCACGGCATCAGCTTCTAAGGCCTGTACGGGGAGCTGTATGCGGCCGTGTCCCTAGAAAGAGATTCTGAAAGCGCTATGGCGCTCGACCGCGTGCCCGCGTCATCAAGTGCTGAAGTGGAGGCTGGCGCAAGTGTCCTGTCTTGTACGGCTGACAAGCAAGGTACGGCGTGGCCAAGACGGCTGTCTTCAACCGAATCTTTGCCTACCGAGGTATCGTAAATAGCACGGGGGGCGGGTCCCGCGCCATGGGACCTGCTTTGGTTGCGGTGACCCGTCCCATCGGCTGGCGCTCAGCTCGAAGGACACTGATCTGGCGCAGGCCTGGAAACGCAGGGCGGCCTGTTGGGTGGAGCGCCGTGCACCAGCCGACATGAAGGCCATAGTGCTCTAAGACCTGATGTGCAACCGCGTGGCAGACGTGGGGACGAACAAGGGCGTTTCCTGAGCTCCTTCAATGGCTGACAGCTCCAGCGAACGCGACAAACGGATTCGCGCACCACGTAGCTGAAGGCAGGGCAAACCAATCCCGATGCTGAGAGTTGTGTGTCTCTCGGCGCTGCGGCCCTCTGCCATGATATCGCAGACCAGGCGGACGACACCTCCGGGCGCCGAGAACACAGCGGCTCGAGTCTTCAGCCGGGGGTCTGATCCGTCGACCTTCCCCCGGCTACAAACGACCGCCATCAAAGCCCAACATTGAGGAGGACGCCGAGCTCGTCACGCTGTTGACGATCATGGACGTGTTTCATGGCGCCTGCCCCGACACCGGGACACAGCGCCTGGTTATCGGAAAGTCGCAGGCAAAGGCGTACCTGGCCTCCATTTTTATTGACGCCAAGCTTGCTACGTCCATGGATCCGGGGCGCTACAGACTCGGCGGCGGCAGCTACGTGACGGTTGGCGTCGTGCAGATTCGCGTGCCCATCGGCGAAGACTGCTTCCTACCGATGGCCGTGAACGTCATCGACCTCAACTTGCCGTTATTGATGGGATTGGACATCCTGGACCTCTACCGCATGTACGTCAACAGCGTGACCGACCATCTCTTGTGCATCAACGAAGGCGTCAGTGTGCCTTTGATGCGAAAGTTCGGCTACATCTACCTGAACTAGGGATCAAGCGTCCTGTACACGCTACCGAAGCTGCAACGCATTCACAAGCACTTCTACCGCGCGAGTCCCGAGCGCTTGTACGCGCTTATGCGCCGCGCCAAAGAAGAACATGCAACACACAAATCCCTGCGGCAGGTGAAGAACATCACCGAGGCCTGTGACTTGTGCCAACGCCTGGCGCAGGAGCCGAGCTGCTTCCGCATGGCCTTGCCGGACGAAGACATCTGCTTCAACAGGCGAGTGATGATCGACATTCTGACGCTGGAGCAAACCCCGGTACTACAAGTTTTCGACCGAGATACGCTGTTCAACGCCGCCACGCTCCTGCACGAGAAGGCGGACACCAAGTCGGTTTGGGACGCCTTCCTTCGTATCTGGGTTGCAGCATATGCAGGCTACCCCAAGCAGCTGCACGCTGACCGGGTAAAGAACCTGAAATCCCAGGAGTGGAGGCAGATGATGCGCGACGCCGGGATCAAGCCGTCGGACTCCGGAGTTGAGACCCACTACTCCTTCAGTGCCGGCGAACGGTACCACATGATGCTGCGGAAGAGCTTCTGTTTCATCCGCATAGACCTCACAGGCATCCCGGTGGATCCTGCGCTCGCCCTGGCTGTTTGGTCCATGAACCAAACGGCTGGCCCGGCCGGTGTCTCGCCGCAGGCGCTCGTGCTTGGGGTCACTATTCGAATGCCTGTTATGCCCGCTGCCGTTCCGGTTCATCCGGAGCACTGCAAAGCCATAGTGGAGGCTCGCGTCGCCATGGTCAAAATAGTAGCGCAGGCGCGGCTGAGCAAGGCGCTTCGTAAACGTGTCCCCGGGGCGGCGGGTCAGGAGATTGGCCCCGGAAAGCGTGTGTTGGTCTACCGGAAGATCCCCAAGAAGTGAAAGGGCCCGTATAAGGTGGCGGGCAGGGACGGTAAGCTGGTGTGGCTGAATTTCAACGAAATCCTCAAGCTCTTTTCGGTTGACAAGGTCAAGCTGTACAAACCGCCGATCACGCCGGCCACGGCAGACAAAGGGCCTAGTGCGACAGCAGTGGCCACGAAGACTTAAGCCCCGGGGGTGAGTGTCGCCAATCCTTCTGGCACTCCGACGGCTGGTGCGACCTATCCCACAGGCGATGGTACCGGAACGGTCGCTGTCATCGTCGCTGACGGCATCTCCGCCGCAGTTGCAATCGTCAACAGCGTGTATCGGCAGATAGGCCACGTATCGCTGTCTCGTCACTGCGCTGCGCCTTATGAGGAGGATGAGCGGAGCTCCACCTCTATGTCGGAGGTCCTCGAACATGGTGACCTTCTTGATTCCATTCCGGGGATGGAGGCAGCGAGACAGGCAGAGGCCGACGGCCTCAAGCGACGTGGATTGCTGACCAAGGTTCTGGAGGAGGACGTGCTGGCGAAGGCCGATATCCTTGGCGCCAGATTCTTGAATGCGATCAAGCAGCCAGACACGGACGCGGATAAGTATAAGGCACGTTATGTCGCCCAGGGCTGCGGTGACAAGGACAAGCTCTTCATTGCGCAACACCTATCGACCCTGCGACAGAGCTCCACTAACGTGATCGTCTCGACGAGTGCGGTGCTGGGCTGGCGGCTGTTCTCGCACGACGTCAACCAGGAGTACATACAGAGTAAGGACTCCTTGACACGGGAGCTGTATGTGTGCGTGCGAAAGAGCGACACTAGGTACTTTGAGCTGAAGGCCGGGGAGCTGCTGAGGTTGCGCAGACCGCTGTAGGCAAACACAGACGCAGGCGACTACTGGGATGCGACATTTGTGCTCCACATCAAGAAAGACCTGGGCATGGAATCTCATACCGGAGACTCGGCCTTGTTCGTCAAGATGGACGGCTGTGCCCCCGATGGGGTGTTGGGGGCCTACATGGACGACTCGTGTATGGGCGGCAACGACAAGTTCCAAGACCTGACCCTGGCCACTCTGGACAAGTTTGAGTACAAACCGCGCGTCTGGGAGGAATTTCAGTTCATCGGCGTCTCCGTGCGGACTCTTCTGGGACAACCGAGGTCTTTTGCTCTTGTCCAAAATGTCTACTTTGACAGCCGGTCGTGGCTGCCGCTGTCGGTAATCTACGAAGACTTCATGCGGGCGCGAGCTGCGTTTGTCTGGATGGCGCACGGCCGGCGGAATCTTTGCTGTTCCATCAATCGCGCGGACCAAGTGACGGAGGCTTTCTCGTCGGAGAAAAAAGTCAAGGAGATGAGGAAGGCGATCAAACACGCAAGTCAACAAAAGAGATGGTCTTAAGCTTAAAGCCACTGGAGCGAGCGTCCTTGCACCTGCGCGTATTCGCCGATGCTCCGTTACATTCCAGCAATGACATGTCGTCACAGCTGGGATATACTGTTCTCCTGTGCGACGCGGAGGATGAGTGCCTTGTGCTGACGTACTCCAGCAGGAAGGCGCGACGGATCGTGCGGAGCATCATGGCGGGGGAGGTTTACGCGTTTGCTGATGCCTTCGACGCCGCGTACATCATCAAGCACTACCAAGAACTCGTCTACAACCAACTTTTGCATCTTGTAATGCTGACTGACTCGAAGCAGACGTTTGACGTCATCACGCGGGCGACAAACACCACCGAGAGGCGTCTTATTATCTACTTCGTGGTCGCATGCTAGGCGTACAAAAGACACGAGATCTCCAACGTCGTCCTGATCAGGTCAGAGCACAGCCTTGCCGACGGGCTCACCAAGCCAGGCCTATGCCCGGCGTTTGACGCGATGATGCGAGCGGGAGCCGACGCAAGTACCGTGCAGCAGTGGATCATCCGCTCCAGCACGGCTACGTCGACGGCGTCGGACGGTGCGTCACCCACCGAGATGAGGTAAACGACATTGGGGCCGCTCGCGACTGTGGCCGGCAGCGCAGAGCCGACGCGCTCGGATGATGAAAGTGAGGGACTGTGAATCTTCGGTCTGCGAGCCGGGGCGCCACGTAGCGGTGGCCACGGCGGTTGACACATCCTCGCGCGCCATCATCCTATACGGGACCGGTGGACAAATCATCTGCCGGAAAACAATTGTGCGCGCCGCGCATCGGCCGGTCCTCGTGTCGTGTCGTGCCGGGCGCCAGGCCGACAATATGTGTGGCTGTGATTTGTTGGTGTCTGATGGTGACCGGCGGGACGTTTCCCGCTGGAGATTGTGTGCGTTACCGGGCCTTTGCGAGGAGGTCCGACCCGGCGGCGGCTGTGTGAGGAAGGCAGGTTTCTGCCGGGAATTGTGTGCGTTTCCGGGCCTTTGAGTGGGGGTGTGGCCCGGCTGCGGCTGTGCTCGACGCGCTGTTTCCCGTCGGTGATTGTGTGGGCCTACTTTGCGCCAGAGGGGGTGGGGGCCACGAGCCCACAGCGCCTGCGCCCATATCAGGCCGAACCGCACCGGCTAGCGGGGAGGTCGGTCGCCTGCCAGCCTTGTCATTCCAGCCGCCGTCTTCCCGGCGAGGGGGACGTCGGTTGCGCGTGGCCGGGCGCAAGGCGCTTGCACTGCATTTTCTTGCAGTCTCGCCGTGTATCCACACCGACCAGGGTTGCACGAATGGCGTACAATCATCGCATGCTTCGAATATTGTACCATAATTATGACAAATCATAGCCATAATGATGAAACCATGGAGAATCCTCATGCATACGTATTTAATCTAGTTCGTTCCCTTTTGGGAGAATGGTCAAGATAACGTGCGCGTTCAGTCGACACTGTGTCTCGGTGGCTGGACAGAATGCCGCCCAGGACAGTTTGCACAGCTCAGCATGTACCAAGAGCACGCGCACAAGCTAGCTCTACTTGCACCTGGCTGTTCGCAAGGCTGTGCCGTTTTGACTGCACTGACGTGACACTGATGCAGCATGAGAGACGTGGAAGGCTGCTGTTGACAGATAGACAGGCCCCTTCGCCACTTCCGCTTCGCCACGCAGCCTCGGTGCCGTTGTGCTCTTGAAAGAGCCGCCTGACATAGCGGTCGCGTCGCACGAAGTGGGTGTCATCGCTGTTTCTGACAGCCCGTGCACTTGTGTGATTGCCATCCACCTTCACGTACTTATGCACAAGCGTAAGTCGACATTCCTGCGATAGTGCTGCTCACAAGATCCATGCTTCGGATAATTGTCGTCTAAAACTGGGGTCGAAACAAAGCATGATTTTTATGAACTGACAATGAGAATGGAGAATCGGTACATTCATTCGATGAAGGATATCGGTAAGGGTCGGTATCCCGATCGAAACTCGGTATGGTCGGAGTCCTCAACGGTCGGTACACTTCTGAACTCTTACTTAAATAGTATTTATACGTTCGAAAGCTCGACCGATGCCACACAACCAGGGGTCCTCAATCATAGTTTTCCCCAAGTGTATCCGTGTGTTTTTGATTCAGGTACATACCCGAATGCTTGAAGGTTTGATTTCCTGAAATCGTACGCTACTCGAATAATGCGATTGACCTACGAAAACTTGAATTCGACCCAACCGGGTCGTTTTTGGACATACCCATGCCCAATGATTTGTGCCAAGAAGTACGCCTGCCAGATCTCTTTCAGCGTATTCTACTGCAACCTCAGTCGCTGGACTTGTGTTCATGGTCTACGCAAGACTTGAAAGTTACTTTGTTAGGTTGCGGGTGGCAGCGGCGGCCCCTGAAGTGGCTGCTTGCTCCACTCCTTTCCGAAGCAAGGGGGAAGGGGGACCCGGAGCGGCGTCGCTGAAGGCCCTCCCAGTCTTCCGGCGCGGGAAGGGGCGGGGTGGGCCCCCAGTTGTTCCGTTTTGCGTGTCCCAGCCGGTCGTTGACCGCCAGCTGGAGAAGTCACTGCAGTGACTCAAAATTTATGTTGTCGCCTAGATCCGCTTCCAATGCCAAGTGTAGCACAATCCACGGTGCGTGAAGGCGATCGGCGCAGCCGCCTCCTTAGCATTAGACGCGTCTACCGCCCAAGAGGGCACGACGGATGGACCGCTGCGCACGCACCGCGCGCCCACGCTCGGTGGCGGGCGGCGGCGGCGGTGGCGGCGTGTGCATGGTATTCTGTCGGTAGCTTTCGTAATTGGGTCATCCGCGTCACCTAGCCGTGGCCTCGTACGGAGCTGCTCTCGAAAGTAGGCAATGTGCCTGTCAAAGTCGGGTCCGTTCGCTTGCAAGCCAGACAGATGCACTGTAAGATGGAGTACTAACTTCGAGAGCATCTGCAGGATTATCACTTTGATATCGATAAAAGGTTATCTCCTGGATTTATGGTCAAACAATTCCGAAGACGATGGCGCAGACCGCCCTGGGACTGCTTGGAGCGAGTCCCGAGGACAGTTTGGAAGCGGACTGTGGAATCATTCTGGGAGCAATTTCGCGGATCGTGTCATGACGACTGCGAGACGACCGCGGGATCGTTGCGAGAATCGTTACAGAGACTGACCTCGACGATAGTCCAGCGACAGTCTTCCATCATCATCTCTACTACACTGGTTGCGCTATCGTTTTGCTGATGACGGTTTAGAGAAAAAGGACACAGTATTTTCCCTAAACCAGTTCGCCAGGACAGACCGTTGACAGAGACTTGAGGATCGCCCAGAGGCCTGCCAGTGCGCTTGTCTCCGGCTCTATCTTTTTGTACATTCCGTATGATGGCTCGCTGACTAACCCAGAATGCCATTCTGGTTGACCATCTGCTAATACAGGCTGAAGAACGAACTGGAAGCTCTTCCCACATTCATTCGCGAGACATTTAGTTGGAGACTATCGTGCCACCCTGTCTGTAAGACAGGCATAAAAACGATCCTCATCACTGTTAGTTGGGTAATGTGCCAGCAGGCATCCCAGTGCGTCTGAAAGATCTACATCAATGTCTGTCCTGGAACCTATCGGGTCGCTATATTTCTTGCACCTGCTCATGGAATGTCTGCCAAAAGAACTGCATAATAATTCTGTACCTCATCCGTTTGTTCATCAGTCGAACGCGCTCATTTCCTGGCCTGCAACCAGTCTCAGAGACTGTTCTCGAGTGAGAAACGAAGACGTGATGATGTATAGTGCTCCGCCTCATCTACTACGTTGTTCTAAGAGACTGTTTTTGGGGCAATGAGAAAGAATAAGTCAAGGAGAATAATAAGCGCACAGAGAGACAGAAAATGGAGTAGAAAAAGCAACCCCTCAAGCATATGATAATCAATTGGGTTGTTCCAGTCCGCCTCTTCATCAGCAGAAAGGTCGAACCGAAAAGCAGCAATATCCTTGAGTTAGTCGCAGATGCACTGGACGTCTGCATTGCGCACGTTCGCGCTGTCCGGCCGGAAGAGCTTAGGCATCTCGTTCTTCTCAATGTAGCTCTTGATGTGGTGTGCTCCCGCAGCCCGAGTCCCAGCGGTGATGTCCCCGGGGTCGAGGCATAAAAGCTCAGATAAAATAGAGGCATCAGTCGCGTCCAAGTCGAGGAAGCACGTGACCTTGGCGTCAGAGTCGTCCAGTACCAGCTGGTATCAAGTAACCCGGTCCGAGACAACCGCACTGGCTGGGGCGATCTAGTCTTCATTTCCGCGTAGCACTTGAAGATGCTGTATCTTCGCCTGCGGTACACCAGCGTCCAAGTTGACGCCAATCTTGCGGTAGATCATCAGACGCCTAGCGTTTCGTCTCCGGTTACAAACTGTACGCAGCTTCCTGTTCAGGGCCACCTTGTACTCCTTCTTTTTCCCGATGCGACCGGCCACCGTAAAGTCGATCTTGGACACGGCCTTGTCGAGAGCACGCTCCATGGCGGTACGAAGGCATCTTGCGCTGTCCTTCTTGGGCCCTTCCAAGTGGTCTTTTGGGCAGATCCAGGTCAGGCAGACATGCATTGGGGCGTCTTGGTGGTTCTCAATACGTCCAGCGTCCAACTTGATCTGATAAATAGCACGCACCATGTTCTGTCCGTACCGAGCAAACTCAGAGCACACAACCGACTGAAGAAAGAAGTAGGACATGGAAATCAGTAGCTGAAGACGTCAGATACCGTACTGAAGGACCCTCGACTGGCACCTCCTGTCAACATAGACACAACATGAAAGGAGCTCACGCATGCATCTCTGCACGCTGAGGAGACCCAACCGTGCTGAACGTACTCTATGTTGGGACCATAGTTCATTTTCCAAGGACGTCCTTCTTGCGGCGGAGTCCCGCTCCGGCGTGGTCCCAGGCATGGACCCCGGTGTTGACGGGCCACTTCCCGACACTTCGCTTCTAGACATCGGGATCCGGCAGTCCAAGCCTGTATCAGAGCTCGTCCAACAGCCAAAGACTCTGCAGTATTCGGTCGTCGCCCGCTGTGCGGCAACCAAGTGTCGCGGGCGGGCAGCGGGAGAAAGCTGTCCAGCGTGCCCCTTCGCAGTCGCAGCCTCTTCCAGAGCAGCCCCCGTGGGTACGACAGACCGTCAACCTCACCTGTAGGCAACAGACAAGTAACCTCTCTGCAGTCGTCTTATTTCGCCCGCAGCAGTCCCTGGCCGTTTCTTGGTGAAGTGCGTGGCAACCAGTCGTCGAGCGGTAGGCGCCACAGATCTGGACGCTGGCACAACCAAACAAAGTGCGACACAGACCGTCACCGTGCGGCAGTCGACCAGCGTCGACCGTGGGTACCGCTGCGCACACCAATACAAGGCCCAGCAACAAGAGGACGCCAGCGCGACACAGACCGTTCACGTCTCTGCAGTAGTCAGGTGTCGCCAGCAGAGCTCCGAGCGCGTGTCATGGAGAAGCAGGTGGCAAGTAGCCGTCGCGTGGAGTATAGCACAGGTCCCAGTAGTGTCACCGTCGTTCGCCACAAAGTGCTAAGCAGGCCGTTGTCGAGTATCACAGGCGCGGAATCGCTCTCAACAGACCGTGGTCGCGTAGCAGACGTCCAGGATCGTTCTCACGAGCATGAATGAGCAGAACAGGCAGTAACCGTCACACAGGAAGCCAATCGCGACGCAGACCGGCAACGTCTTCACGGTCCTCCCAGGTCGGCAGCGGAGTTCCCAGGCCGTCTTGTGGTTGTCTGTGGAGCACAGGAAGCCAGAGTAGCGTCACATGGATACTCGAACGTTCACACAGGTAACACAGATCCAGTCTCGTTCACGTCGCCTCAAGCGGGCAACACAGACCGTTAACTCCACGTCTTCGTCAGAAGACGCCCACCCGGGTCCGAGCATGTGGCGTGCGGCAAGCAGTAGTAACGAACGGTCTCGTCAGTACTTCATCCGAGGGGCGAAGAGAGATCTACATGGACGACCTTTGCAAACGTGGCCCTCGTCGAGACCGCGATTGTCACACGGTTGTAATGTGCCCTCACTGAGACGTGCCGCCACGGAGATCGAGCGCTCCGTGGAACCCAAATATCGTCGAGGCGCGCGGCGCGGGCGCAGGACTCCGCCGCATGCTCGCACAAATGAACATGTAAAGAGCTTTGGAGCGATTCTCTTTGGGAGCTACATCCATCACTGATAGGTACAGCATGCCTGAACACGGCACTGTCAGGCTTCCAGGAGTGTCTCGTCTCGAATGGGCACAGTTGAAAGTCATTATTGTATTTCTGTCGGACACGATTTGACCAGATCATTTGCCAATGGTAGTTGATTCCGACAGCTGTCCGGAGGGGAGCAGATGGATCTCTGCGATCAGTCTAACTTGCGATCGCGGATCATGGAGGCGCCGCCGCTGCGAGTTGGACAATTCAGATTGTTGGGCAGGCTACCCGACCGGGTACCCGATCGGGGTTAAGATCGAACAAGCGACCCGCTGCGGCCGAGCCGTGGGGGTACACCTCTCTTTCCGGTCAGTGCGCACGTCGAAGGCCCGTGTTGCTCGAACACGTCTCCTTTGCGCGGCCGTCGGCAAACCGCAACTGCCGTGCGCCGCGCACTGCGACCCGTACCGAAGGTGACGCGCACCCCCGGGATGTGCTTCCTTAGAGCATCCGTGTGTCGGGTTTCTGGGTGACGCACCCTTTGGGTCGTGCTCCCCTGTCGAGCGCACGCCTTGCGGTGCGCGCGCCGCCCCGTGTTCCGCGTTTGACGCACCCTTCGGGTTGTCCGCCCCGCTCTTTTTAGCGCCAACTTGCGCTTGTGCGCTGTTTCGGGTTGCTGGACGAACCACCCGCTGGGTCTTGCTCCCTTGTCGGGCGCACGCTTCTGGTTGTGCGCGCCGCCCCTTGTTCCTGGTTTGACGCACCCGTCAGGTAGTGCGCCTTGTTTTTTTAGCGCCCACTTGCTCTCGTGCGGCGCGTCGGGTTTCTGGGTGAAGCACCCTGTTGGGTCGTGCTCCGCTGTCTAGCACGCGCTTTTGGTTGTGCGCGCCACCCGGGTTTCTGGGGTTGACTCACCCTTCGGGTTGTGCGCTCCCATTTTGTGCTCGCACTGGCGCGCGCTCGCCGCGCCAAGAGCCTGGGTGTGACGTACTCCTCAGGTTGTGGGGACCGAGTGACGCACCCTTAGGATTGTGCGGCTCGCCGAATTCCGGGTTTGACGCACCCCTCGGGTTGTGCGTCCCGTTTCTTTAGCGCCCACGTGCTGTTGTGCGGCGCGTCGGGTTTCTTGATGAAGCACCCTTTTGGGTCGTGCTACCCTGTCGTGCGAATCCTTTTGGTTGTGCGTGCCGCCCAGATTTCTGGGGTTGACGCACCCTTCGGGTTTTGCGCTCCGTTCTTGTGCGCGCACTGGCGCGCGCTCGCCGCGCCAAGAGCCTGGTTGTGGCGTACTCCTTAGGTTGAGGGGGTCGAAAGACGCACCCTTAGCGTTTTGCGGCTCCCCGTCGCACGAGCGCCACTCCAAAAGGCATCCGGAGTAACCCACCGTCCGGGTTGTGTGTCTCGCGCTGGCGCACGCGCAGCACTGTCAATTGGATGGAGCGACGCACCCTCCGGGTTGTGCGGCATCCCCTCGGGCGTGTCCCCCCAATTGTCGCTCGAGCGACGCACCCTCCGGATCGTGGGGCTCCCCAGCACAGAGGGGCACACAGAGAGGCGCATCCCTTTGGTTGTGCGGCTCGCGCTTGTGGCCGTGCGGTGCGGAGCGGCGTGTGGTGGTGTTCCCCTTCTTGTTGCGCAGTCCATTTTGTCGCACCCTTGTGGTTGTGCGGTGTCTTGTCGCCTAAGAGACGCACCCTTAGAGTTGTGCGGCGTTCTGGGACTCACCCCTCGGGTTGTGAGGACTTCCCTGACGCAAGCTGACCTCCCGGTGGCGCGTGTGGTGGCTCACCCTGTGGGTTGTGCGGCTTTCCGTTCCGCGCGAACGCGTGCACGGGTGTGCTTTCTGGCGCATCCTTGAGGTCATCCGCGTCCGCCGGCCGCATTTCCTGGGCTCGCGAGTCTGTCCGCAGGTTTTTAACGCTCGTCACCGTCAACACGCACGTGCCACGCTTCCCACGCACCCCCCCGAGATTGCGTTCTTCCGAAGAGTGCCCGCCAGTTTCTAGCAGCTTCCAGGAGGCAAGATGGATGGCGGCCAGCGTCTACTGAAGGATGATGAGAGTCGCAAGCGCAAGCAGCCGACGCAGGCCGCTCGAGCCAATGCAGACGAGGACACCTGTCCAGCCGATGAGGATGTGGCTTCGGCCGGTCGTGCTCCACGTGACCATGCGGCGGGCTCGCTCGCACCAAGGCGATCACGTGTGCGGCGTGGCTTGCACCGCGCAGGTGGGACGACACAAGAGCGGCGAGAAGGGGAACGTGGCGTCACTTCGGGAGGCGGGCCGGCATGGATCTCTCGGGCAGCTGCGGCAGGCTCTGTGCCGTCGCCCGGGTGTGCGGAATTTGGGACTGGTGGAGTAGAACAATCAATCGCGATCACCTCGGAGAGGAGGGAAGTACCGGCCGCCCCAGCCGCTCTTGCGTCACCCGCTATGGGACTCGAGGTCCAGAAAGTCAGGCCGACCGAAAAGCCAGGACAAACAGGCACGGTTTACTTGCTGGCGACGACGGGGCCTCCCACCGTCGTCGCCCCTCGTCCTAAAAGGGCGGAAACCGCTGCGCGGGAACAGGGGCCACTAGTTCGCCCGGTACCGCACTGCCAAATACATACGATGCAGATAATTCCCTGCAATGCATGACGGATTGACCCGCCCCGCTGTCAGCACATGACTAGCCTACGAGCTCACCCGGGCAAGTGCTCCAAGGCGCTCACAAGCCGCAGCGGCACGCCACAAATGCGATACACCACCGGCCACCCGGCTTCCGCGCACCAGGGCCCACAGCCACCAGTACAGCGCCTCTGGCGTAGTACTACAGGTGGGATGCGCCAGCCCCCGTCTTACACGTACCATCCTTTCTTGCCGCCGTCTGCTCCGGCACATGCTCATCCATACGACGCATATCATGCTCCGTATGGTTCTTTTCCAGCGGTCGCATCTTCACCGCTGGGGTATGCCCCGCTTGCATCACCCAGCTACCCCCCCACAGCTGCCTACTGCCAGGCCACTCGTACTGTTCCCGTTCTACCCCAAGCGCCGAAGACCCTTCTTGATGCGTACCCGGCCCCGGTGCACCCCCATTCGGACGGTGCGTTGCCTCCGGGCAAGAGGACGAGGGCCAACGTCCGTGAGTTGGGACGTTCGTACTGCTCCTCAGGCCCACCCATTGACTTCTTGACAACTGTACTGGAAGACGTCAGTATGGGGAAACATAATTGCAAAGGCGGTCCGTGCTCGCTCGCAGTGGGCAACGTAATCAGCGCTCTGCGGTGCGCTGGGCCATCTGTGGACATGGATGTCACTTCCAAGGCGGTGCACAACTGTTCAAGTGGGTGTGGGAATGCTGCACGATTGAGCAAGGGGCTGTGCGCCGCATCTCGCATGTTGAAGGTCGGCTCACCACTAGATGTGGTGCTGCGATACGCTGCATCCATGGTCGCGACCAACTGCTGCCAAGGGAACTGCCGTGCTGTGCCCCTCAATGGAGGTGAGGCGTCCGATGCGACACTCTCGCAGCGGCCATCTCTTCCTCACCAAGTTCCTCCCGGATCGTCGCGCGCTTCGCCAATCGCAGAATTCTTGCCTGGAGCACCAGACTAATTCCGCCGTGGTCGTACTCCCGCACCTGGTCCAAAAGTGGTGGCGTCAAAGCCCCGGTCCCCCGCCCCATGAGCGTTCACTCCCCAGCGCCGACGTTTCCCGTTCTCTCGGATTTGGCTCTCAGCGACCTGGCCGCAGGGCGTCTCCTCCGCGTCGTGGCGATCAAGCTCGTTTTGGGGTCGTTGCCCCCCCTTGCACGCGCCTCCGCGAGCTGTCGTTGGACCGGTTGAGCGACCACGAGACGACACCCGTGACATCTTCTGGTCTTGGACGCCAGGCCGTGTTTTTTTTCAGGCTGATGTACACGCTCACGGCGTGGCTGAGCCTTGAGACGGCAGGCCGGCGTCAGCGCACGACGTTGCATCTGCCTTCCTGGGTTGGGACCGAATGCAACGAAGGTCGAGCCGGTGAGTTCTTGTGCAGCTCCGTGCGGTCGCGGAGGGACTCGCGGGTGCCACTCTGGTTCTCTGAGAGCTTGTAAGTCGCCCCTGTGTACCATGGCGGGCGATGGTTTTCTATTATCTTCGTGGGGTTGGCGCAGGACATGCCGATGCTGTGCCCAGAGAACGATGCCGATGAGCAACGCAACAAGTCCTCGTGGTCCTCTTCTGTGCGAGTGATGGACTCGACTGGACTGTCGAGTGACAGAGCTGTGACTGCATGCGTCTCGTTCCTGTTTCGAGTGCTCAGCGCGGCAATGAGCCGCTGCATTGTTGAACGCAGCGATGCTAGTGATGGCGCCCGTGTCATCGAGCGGTCGCTTTGGCGCTACTTGACTGTTTCGCGCATGCAACATCCGGACGGACCAGAGGAGGACGGGGGGTGTCATTTGCTTTCTCGTTTATGCTTCTTATTGTGCTATACCCCGCCACACGCGAGAAACCTTCAGCACAGCCCCATAGATACCGACTGGACAGGCGCAGTGAACACAAGCTAAGTCGCGAGCAGCTTCCTGGACCTGTTGCAAGCTGCGCGGCCAAATTCATCTATCGACGAGCGACGTCACGGTGCGGACGCACGTCGGTTCCTACTTGTGGGGGGTCCGTGGCAAGCTGGGGATGCTCGAAGTCCGTCCGAGTCTCTTTCAAGGGACAACCCGCCTGTTCGTGGCCCTGTGTCTCCTAATCTCGCGGTCGATCCAGCATCGGTCAACTCCCGCGGCGGCGACGACGCGTTCAAGAGCCGCCGTGGTTCCACCGCGTCGCTATCGAGCCGACCGGCAGCGGCACTGGACTCTTGTGCAGACAACGCGCTGCTTCGTCTTGGTGCACGTCGGAAGCGGTTGCAACCTGCGTTGGAGGCGCGCCAGAGGGACACTGGCAGAGCGTCACTCTTCAATAGTGACGAGAGGCGAGAAATTCAAACAAGTCGTGGTGCCAGCGCTTCTGATGCGGCGGTTGCCGTCAAAGAGAGTGGCGACGTTATTCGTCGTCGCCCCAGCCCTGGTTCCGCTCAATCCCTCCCTGATGGCCGTTCACGACGCGGTATGAGCTGCCAAGAACACGCCGGCGTCCTGTCTGGTCGCTGGCATGTCGACGATGAAGACAACGGGCCTGCGTCCGGAAGGGATCCACGTTGGTCGCCACATGACCACGACACCCGTGTTGAGGCGGCTGCCTCTGCGCGGGGGTCGGCGAGAGCGGGCAACCGCTACCCCGTTCCGCAGCCAGTGCTTTTGGCGTCGACTTCAAGGAGGAACAGAGGCTTACCACCCACCGTCAGATTCCCCGAACGACTGGGCTCAGGCATAGAGGTAGTTGTTGCCTGCGCTGTTACGGAAATGATCGCGCGCCCACAGTGTTGAACTGGTGATGTTCAGCACCCCAGGCCAGTCACACCGGTCATGTGGCGTAGTTGGTTTTTGACCTCTCAACAGGTTATGGGCCCAGCTCGCGCTG
>ENA-ORXR01001123-ORXR01001123.1-marine-metagenome-genome-assembly--contig:-NODE-1123-length-29928-cov-31.782687_pt1 | contig 29928 bp, 25 predicted proteins | sample MGYA00237866_ERZ511479 | MGnify/ENA metagenome assembly ERZ511479
CCACTCCCCTCCAGGCCAAAACCTTCGAACTTCTCGGCTTAGTGCCGCCCGTGTAGACAGATAAGACAGACAAAGAAAAACTCGAAATCGAACTCAACAAATTGGTTGTGAATAAGTTGCGCATTTTCTAGTCCTACAACTTCAGTCTAGCTAAGCCGCCATCTTTCTCAACACCATTTGAGCGTATACTATGGTCACGATTGTCATCGCGATATTGATCCCGACCATGCTGAACAAGAAGCCGTCGAGGCCGACGTCGAACACTTTCACCGCGACGTAAAAAACCCCAAGCGGCAAGACGATCTTCCGGGCTACTGCCTCGAAGAACCCATACATCGGCTTCTTAATTGCTTGAAGATATCCAATGTAGATGAACCCCATGACGTAAGCCCATTGGATGAACGCCATGATCCGCGTGTATCTGGCTCCGGCCTTGATCACTGCTTCGTCATCGGTGAACAGGCTCACTAACGGAGTGGCGAATATAGAGATCAGTACCGAGGCGACGAGTATCAGAGTTAGCCCGTATTTCACGCACAGCTTCATGCACTCAGCGACGCGATCCATTCTCCCGGCGCCGTTGTTTTGTCCGACGATCGACACAATCGCTGTCCCCAACCCGATGGCCGGGAGAAGCGCGATCTGCTCGATCCGGGTTCCTACACCGAAGGCCGCAACCGCCACCTCGCCATAGAAGTTCAGGTAGTAGGTCGTGACGAAGAACCCGAGCGCGATCGACATCATGTTGAAGCTCGTGGGAATTCCCTGCTTCAAGATCTCTCCGTAAATTCGAAGCTTAGGCAGAGTCTTAAGGGCCTTACCGATATCGACGTAGCCTCGTCTGAGCACCACAGAAAACACATAGATCCCCCCAACCGCCTGAATCAAGACCGTCGCCCAAGCAATCCCCCGTATCCCTATCGCAGGAAGTCCGAACCCGCCATACAGGAACCATGGATCAAGAATCAGGTTCAGTAAAAAACTAGCAATCAGGACCTTGCTGAAGGTCTTGCTGTCTCCGTGCGCCAGCAAGATCGCGTTGCTCATGCTACTCAGCAGAAAGAACACCGCGCCGATAAAAAGCGGCGAGATGTAAGCCATCGCCAGATCGAAGGATTCTCCCTCGGCCCCCAAGATCCGAAACAGGGAAGGTGCGGCATTGAGCCCGATCACCGACAGAGTTATCGCGCAGATCAAGCCCAGCGAATAAATTTGACTAGAGAGCAACTTCTCCTTCTCCACATCCTCCGCTCCGATGGCATTCGCAATCAATGCCGACGATCCCCGTGAGATCCCCTGCGAAATGGCGATGATGATGAAGAACACCGGGAACGAAAGAGCCATAGCCACCAAGGCCGACGTCGAAATTCGGCCCGCATAGAACGAGTCCACCACATTGTACATGGTGTTGAAGAAGAACCCGACAGTCATCGGCAAGGCGATGTTGCGGATATGAGTCGGGATCGCCCCAGTCGTAAGAGATTCAGACTTCAAAGGCAAGTGCCGCTACTGAGGTGATCGGACAACATTGGGATTCAGAAGCTAGCTCGCTCTCCATGATGATGCAGAACCAATGCCATCAACAGCTGTCCGAAGATAGACAGAAGCAAGTAGTCCTCTGAAGGAGCGGCTGTATCGTAGGGGGGAGCAAGGCGACGTCAATTTGAAATGAAACTGCCGGCCGGTGGTATCGTCCGCTATCGCGTCTCGAAGCTATGGTCGTAACGGGGCGCATGTCGTTATCGATCTAGTGCTTGAGACCTGCGGCGGTGTCGTGCTATGGGGGGGGCGATGAGGGTCTCGCTCCAAGCTCGACCTTCCTCGATGATGGTGCTGAGGAATTCTGGATGGCTCTTGGCGAGATCCTTCTGCTCTCCCGGATTAGCGACTACATCATGGGCCTAGCAGTTTCCGAACTGCTTTCGATAGGCCGTAAGATTTTCGCGTCAGATCGACACTTCGTTGCACTGATTCACCGCGAACGCCACGTCCAACGACGCCGCTGGCAACAACTTCAGGACTCATGACTCCCGGCGATTAGAAGTGGTCTGACATCGCGGGCGTCAGAACCTCTTGGCTGGCCTTACTCCTGGCACCCTGGTACCTATGCGGTCGAGCTGTTCTTCTCCTCCGATCACAACGCCGACGGCATGCCGCGCATTGCTCCTACTCGGCGGCATTATCGGTCTGGCGCTTCAGCGTTGGCGCGTGATCCGACATTGACTGCGGACGAAGGCACAAGCAAGGTATAGAGTCCTTATGAAGCGCCGCCCATTTGTTCTTCCAGCCGCCCTCATTGCCACTTTTTCCTTGGGTGCGTCTCTGCGCGCTGAGTCTCTTCCCTTTGGGATCACGAAGGTCGACTTCTCTAAGCACGTGCAGCCGATCCTCGAAGCCGCCTGCATCAACTGCCATGGCGAGGAAAAGCAGAAGGGCGATGTAGCCCTGCACACGTTAGCCGCCACCACTAGTTCCGAAGGCGAAGCCTACGGCCCACCACTCGTCCCCGGTGACGTCGAGAAGTCCGGGCTGTTCCAGACCCTGATCCTTCACGAAGACGACGACTACTTCATGCCCCCGAAAGGCGGTGGACTGGCGAAGGAACAGATCGCCATTCTCGGAGCTTGGGTCAAGGACGGCGGCAAGTGGGCCGAGGGCGTGGTCCTCGAGTCCCAGCCACGGATGAATTTCGAAGAGCACATTCAACCGATCCTTGAAGAAAACTGCGTCTCCTGCCACGGTGAGAAGAAGGACAAGGGCGGCCTACAGCTCCACACCAAAGAGCTGGCCTTCAGCTCCGGTGATGGCGGCGCGAGCCTGATTCCGTTCGACCCAGAAGCCAGCACCAGCTTCACTCTCTGCACTCTTCCCGAGGACGACGACGACCTCATGCCACCAGCCAAAAGCGGCGGCCCACTAAAGGAAGAGCAGATCACCCAGCTACGCCTATGGATTAGCCAAGGCGCCATCTGGCCCGACGGCATCGAGCTCGAAGCCAAGGCGAAAGAGACCGACGCTTCGGGATCTCCTGACACTATCGAACTGACCAAGAGCATCCACGCCTTGATCACCGCCAAAGCCGCTGAGGAGAAGCTGGCTGCCGACAAGATGGACGGCTATACCGGCACCGTTCCCGAGACCGGAGTCGAATTCCAAATGGCTGCGATCCCCGGTGGGGACTTCCTAATGGGCAGCCCCGATACCGAGGCCGACCGCGACGACAAGGAAGGCCCGCAAGCGAAAGTCACGCTCAAGCCATTCTGGATGGGCACACACGAAGTCACTTGGAACGAATACGAGCCGTTCATGATCACCAAGGTCGGCCGCAACAAGGACGGATCGCGTACTAACCTTCCCGACAATCCGACCCTTCCCGAGCTTTGCAGTCAGCCGACGACTCCTTACGTCGAGATGAGCTTCGGTATGGGCACCGACGGATTCCCAGCGATCTCGATGACCCAGCATGCGGCCAACAAGTATTGCCAATGGCTAAGCGCCCAAACGGGTCACTTCTACCGCCTGCCGACCGAAGCCGAGTGGGAATACGCCTGCCGCGCCGGCACCACGACCGCCTACCACTTCGGCGATGACATCGCTCAACTCGACGACTACGCTTGGCACTACGAGAACTCCGAGTATGCCTACAAGAAAGTCGGTCAAAAGAAGCCGAACCCATGGGGCCTTTACGACATGCACGGTAACGTCTGTGAGTGGGTGCTCGACGAGGTCGTTCCGTATGCGTTCGCCAATGCGCGCGACGGCGTCACCAATCCATGGCAGAAGGCCCAGTCGCTCTACCCGCGTGGCGCGCGTGGCGGCTCTTGGGACGATGATCCAGAAGACCTCCGCTCCGCCGCCCGTCGTGGTTCGAACGAGGGCTGGAAGCAACAGGACCCACAACTCCCCCGCTCGATCTGGTATCACACCGATGCCCTGTGGCTCGGCTTCCGCGTCGTCCGTCCGCTAGAGATCCCAAGCGTCGAGGAGATGCACGAGGCCTGGAATACGGCGAAGCAGGAGTAGTAGGCGCGGTCCGAGGGCGGCGCTCTGACCATTGTCCGCTACACTGGGCAACTGACGCTCCAAAGTCTGGCGACTTCGGCTACGGCCGGAGCGAGTAGCCGAATCCACGGGGAATTGGGGGACGCTCCAAGTCTGGCGACTTCAGCTACGATCGGAGTGTGTAGCCGAATCCACTAGGATTTGGGGGGGCGGCGGTAGGAACGCCCCCGCCGATAATGGACAAAACCGATGGGTATTTTTGCAACACCATCCTTAGATAGTAGCTAACCTTGGCTATATTCGGATATTAACGGCTAGCTCCCCAGTTCCACAGGCTCGGCCGAGCAACTGACGCTCCAAAGGTTAGAGAAGACGGCTCGTCCTCAACTAATCCCGACGGCCGCGACTTCCGCCGCGTCCACGTCCGCCACTACCACCGCGTCCGCCACCAGAACCTCCGCGGCCGCCACGCCGACGTCCGCCACCACTACGTCCGCGCTTGTTCGGATCTCCACCGCCTGATCCTTGCGGACGGCGACTGGGGCGGGCTGTTTTCTTCGGCGGATTGCGAAGCAAGACTTCCCCTTCGAAGCCCTTCACTTCTTTGACCTTCAGTTTATCACCGAGCATCTTTTCGATGTCTGCGAGGAGCTTACCTTCTTCCGCCGAGACGAGAGAGACGGCTAGTCCGCCGGCTCCTGCACGACCAGTCCGGCCAATGCGGTGTACGTAGTCTTCGGAGACGTTGGGCAGGTCGAAGTTGACCACGTGAGGGAGAAGTTTGATGTCGAGACCTCGGGCCGCGATGTCGGTGGCGACGAGAACCCGAATCTTATTGGCCTTGAAGTTGGCTAGGTTTCTAGTGCGCGCACCTTGGCTCTTGTCGCCGTGAATCGCGGCGGCAGGAATTCCCCCTCGGTCGAGTTGTTTGGCCAGGCGCTCGGCGCCGTGGCGGGTGCGGGCGAAGACTAAGACTTGGCTCCATTCATCGCGCTCGATCAGGTGTTTGAGTAGATCGCGCTTCCTCGCCTTAGCCACTGGGTGAACGATCTGTTCGACCTTCTCCACCGTGCTGTTGCGCGGGGTGACTTCGATCTGAACTGGATCGTGGAGAAGCCCGTCAGCCAGTTGGCGGATCTCCTTCGAGTAGGTCGCCGAGAACAACAGGTTCTGCCGCCGATCGGGCATCAGCCGGATGATGCGCTTGATGTCATGGATGAAGCCCATGTCGAGCATGCGGTCGGCCTCGTCGAGAACGAGAATCTCGATATGGCCTAGATTGACCGCGCCTTGGCTGTGCAGGTCGAGAAGACGACCGGGGCAGGCGATAAGAACATCGATTCCGGCACGAAGCTTAGATTTCTGCGGATTGATACCAACTCCGCCGAAAACGATGGTCGACTTGATATCGACGTTTCGGCCATAGGTAGCGACGCTCTCGCCTACCTGGGCAGCGAGTTCTCGGGTCGGGGCTAGGATCAGCACCCTCGGGTGCTTGCCAGCGCGCCCTTTCGAGAGCAACTGCAAGATGGGAAGCGTGAAGGCAGCGGTCTTACCGGTACCAGTCTGGGAGCCTCCGAGGAGATCACGACCTTCCAGAATAGCCGGAATGGCCCTTTGTTGGATCGGGGTGGCTTGGTCGTAGCCCTTGGATACGACGGCGTCGAGGAGCTCAGCATCAAGGCCGAGAGATTGGAAAGACATTGGATTGGGACGAACCCGCGTGGACGATTCCTTACGCGGTGGGCTTTCTACACCGAAAAAGGCGGGGGGTCCAATGCTCATGCCGCTCGGTTATCGGTCAATGCTTGCCCTCCTTTTTGTCCGTCTTCTGAAGCACCTCCCTCAAGCGCTCGCTAAACCAGTCGGGCACTTCACCCGGCTCGGCAGTCGCTAGCGGATCCCCTTGGTGATCACGGAGAACATCGACACCTGTGTCTATTGGGATAAAATCGACAGGCCAACCGCTGCCATCCGGCTTTGCACGAACATACGTAGTGGTGCCCCCATCCCGGCCCAACCACAAAACTCGCAGACGGCGGAGAGGTCCGTTTCTTCTCCGACGCCCCCTGATTTCTATCTACAGGCAGGGAGAAAGTGCGGGATCGTTTTCCAGCAAATCGTTCTCGCTCATAGGCCGCCAATCTAGTCTATCACCCTTCGGTTCACCGACTCGATTGAATCTGGTTTCGTCCCCGAGCACCTGACAGGCATACACTCTATGCAGTCGCAAAGACTTTGCCGTTTCTAAGTCAAGCGCGTAATTTGTAGATGAACGCGTCTTCACATCAAGATACTCGATACCGTCGAAATCCGAGTGGTAGAGAATACGATGGGCAATCAGCGAAGATACAATGTGGTTTGGACTTAGAAACTCCTCACTGAGTGCCTGTATGCTGGCCAATAGAAATGCCGGAGACATCGCGTCTGAACTAACCCTGGCTACTGATCCGGCGCGGGCTATTTGAGCAGTAAAATCAGAGATCTTATGGCGCGAAACTTCTCTAAGGCCATCGTGTTGGATGTGGTCCGAAATTGTAAACTGAGCGTAGTGGGGATAGGTGTTTCTACTTCGCCAGACGGCCACAAATACCTCCTCCCCCTGTCTTGCTTTTACCTCAGCCAAGGCAACTCCCAAGTTTGAAGCGCCGTAAAAAACAGGGTGTCTAACTAAGTTCGCACGCCCCCAACCAACACCATCGGCAGGCGGCAAGAAGAAGGAACTGACGAGGTCTTCCTCACCGCCCACCATGTTCCCGCTCCTACGGTTGCCGCGACCTAGCCGAGCCCGAAAATACAACTGTTCGATACCTTCTCGTCGCTCCCTTGGGAAAACTGCGATCTTCAGAATTTGAATCAAATCATGGGCTAGTTCTTCAGAAGCAGGTTCTGTCCCATCCCATAATTTGTGGTGAAGTCGAAACTCATCTAGCTGGCCACCGATTTGTTGCCGATAGTTAGAAATTTTCGTATTGTCCATCTGCCAGAGGTCTACCTTACGAAAAGAATTCCGTAAGACTTGCGTATTCGCCAACTCGCGGGGACCAGTCGAGGTTCTCAACGCCCATCATTGTTGAACGCCTACTCGTCTTCCACATCCGCCGGCCAGACACGCTGGATGGCGATGGCTCCGAGCACGGAGCACAGGATCGAGAAGATTGCATGGTAGGCAAGACCGGTCGGTAGGAAGCCGAAGAGAAGATTCCCGGAACTCCAATTCCAGAAGTCTTGATGGAGCAGAAGGAGCAGGACGAAGAACGTTGCGACAGATTTCATGGTGGTGACTGGGTTTCTAGTAGACTCCTTCGATGACCTTCTTCTCCAGACTTCCGAACGGTCGAACGTCCCCTACTCCATCCCACGGATAGCGGGAATCATAGGGCTTGCGGCGCTCGGCTTCGTCCCGCTCGAGGAAACGTGGGACGAAGAATTCTTTCGAAAGGGTGGTCAGCTCGACCCGACCGAAGGTGCCGTAGGGAACGGTCTCATCGGTATCGGTGTTCACTACACGGAGCGCGGCCCGAGGCTGGGGAGCGTAGTAGGTGACGCTGTAGCTGTCGTCGAGTGGACGGCTGTGAGCGAGCCCCATGAGCGTGTTTCCGTAGGTCGGAACGAAGCGGGTCTGGTTCTCGCAGACTTCCTCGACGAAGAACCGCACCATCTGCGGGGTCATCGTGGTGCCGCCGCAGAATACCCCCTTGATGCCATAGCCCGGCAGACTGATTCGCTCGGCGATGGACTCAAGGAGTCGGGGTGTGGTGAACATGCACTGAATGTTGCGTCCCTTGATCAGAGCCACGGCTTGGTCGATGACGTGGCGTTGGTAGGCCTCGGCCTCTTCAATGGCCTTGCGGCCGATACAGCGCTTCACCCAACGGGGATCCAGATCGACGAAGTAGCAGGATCCTTCACGGATGTTGGCCAGATGCTCGACGGCCAGACGCAGTCGTCGGGGGCCGGTCGGACCAACCATGATCCAGTTGCCGCCACGCGGGAAAAATTCTTCCGGTAGGGTCTCGGAGAATTGCTCGTAGTCGTGCTTGTAGTCGTCCCAGCCGACCCGCTGCTTGGGCAAGCCGGTAGTGCCGCCAGTCTCGAAGACGTTGAACGGGCGTCCCTCGTAAGCCTTGGGAACGAACCGCTCGTTGGGCTCGTCACGAAGCACGTCGTCCTCGAAGTGCTTGAACTTGCGCAAGTCGTCAAAGCACTTGATTTCGATCTTCGGATCCCAACCTTCGCGATCCTTAAACTCAAGCCAGTAGGGGCACCCGGTTTCGGGAGAAAAGTGCCAGTCGATGATCTCGAGAAGATGGCTTTCGAGGTTTTCCTTGGCAGTGGCGATTTCGGCGTCGGTGGCAGGCATGATCGGCAGATTTCAGGCTAGGATTCGCGCAGAGAAAGAGGATCCGCGAAGACTTTTTCCAAGTCGATTTCGAGGTCGGGTAGGAGGTCGCTAGACAGGGTGTCGCCCCCAGTAAGGGTGCGATCCGGGTGATCGGCAGACGCGCGGAGATGGAAGACTTCGACTTGGCAGGCATCGGGATCGACGATCCAGTATTCGACCACTCCGGCCACGGCGTAGACCTTTTTCTTGAACCCGAGATCAAACTTCTTGGTGCTCGGCGAGAGCACCTCGACGACCAGATCCGGCGCTCCGTGGACACCATCCTTCTTGACCAGGGAAAGCCGGTCCTTGGAGACGAACAACAGGTCTGGCTGGTAGACGTTTGTGTCGGTGAGGAACACGTCGATCGGGGCAGGGTAGTAAACCCCGACGGCATGATCCTCGAGAAATGACCCGAGCTGCGTCGACAACTTGGCGATGATTTGCTGGTGGTAGGATCTGGGTGAGGGCGACATATGCAGTTCCCCGTCGATGAGTTGGTAATAAGGCGGTCCTTCCGGCATCTCCCGGTAATCGGAGACCGTGATTTTGAGATTTTCAGCCGTGCTCATGGGGAAGAATACTCGGTTTTTCGGCCCTAGGCGAAGAACTTACGGATCGTCGCTTCGGATGGTTTGGGAGTCAGCAGAGAGACGACGATCATGGCGATCAACCCTGCTGAGAACGAGAACGTCACGGGCATGACTCCAGCGACAAGCATCTCCCCTCCCCAGCCTGACTTGTGGAAAAAATAGAGCCAGACTCCCATGGCCGCAATCACCGAGGCAAAGGCGCCCATCTTGGTCGCGCCTTTCCAGTAGAGTGCAGCAAAAACCAGTGGCGTCAGGCTTGCGAAGCCGGAGAAGCACCAGACTGCGAGGTCGAAGACGTTAGCCTTCAACATGAACAGCGCCAAGACGTAGGTGAGAGCGACGATGCCGACGATAAACAGGCGAGCAATGAGAATGATCTTCTTGTCCGAAATGGCTCCCGGCTCCTTGCCGTGCAAGACGATGTCATTGGTAAAGATTGTGCCCAGACAGAGGAACTGTGAATCCAGCGAGGACATGATCGCCGCCAACACCCCTGCCGTCAGGAGACCGGTGAGTATTGGGTTACCGACGAGAAGTTTGAGCATGTTCGACAGCACCGCGGCCGGCGGAATTCCCCAAGGAAGAAGGCCACTTGCCCAGGCTCCGATAAGCACACAGGGCACCCAGACGATCATGATGAAAATGGGGTGCGCTACTACAGTCAGCCGAAACGATTTGGCACTCCTCGCCGTCAGCCAATGCTGGAATAGGTGCGGGAACATGCCAACGCTCAGGGGAATGAACAGGTAGCTGATAAACATGGCGAAAGTCATGCCGACCTCGCGTTCCGCATCGACCAATTTTCCTTCGGAATTCTTCTTCTTAAAACCGATATCGACAGGAGTGCGGGAATAGTGAGGATGTGTGCCTTTGACCTGCTCCAGAGCTTCTGCGTCGAGCACCTTGCCAACGACTTTCGGTTCCGCAAGTTCGACGATTTTCTTGGTCTCTTGATTCATTCCGTAGCGCTGTACCACAGTGCCGGAATCGGTAATGTAGGCGGGAACTTTCCCGGCTTGCTCCAGTCCACCCAGACTCTTCACGATAAAAGCGAAGGCAACCAACCCCATGACCATGAAGATCAGCGTCTGGAAGGTATTGGCCCAAGCCGCACCTCGAGATCCTCCAGCGAAGACATAAGCGAGCACTACCAAACTGACGACCAAGCCACTCAACCACGGGGGCACGCCTCCATCCATCAGCGGAGAAACGTGCGGAAAGAGATTCGGAAATGCTCCGGAGGTCACCGGCTGGATCGTCTTACCCGCGCCAATGATACCAATGAGAAGATAAGGCACGACCATCAGCACCAGAATCGGAAACAACAGGTAGCCGAGCCCGTTGGACTCGAAGCGATCGCGGAAAAACTGGATCTGGGTCACGTAGCCATGCTTCCGCCCATGCGCGTAGATCTTGATCCCGATGAGAAAGAAGCAAGCCGCGTGGATCAGGCAACTGATCGAGGCCATCAGGCCGTAGGTGCCGATGCCGCGCTCGAAAGACTTGCCAGTCGAGCCGACCAGAGCGAACGCCGTCATCGTCGTTCCAAAGACCGACATGAGAAGTAGGAACGGGCCAATCGAGTGGCTGGCCACGAAGTAGTCCTTCGCCGTGCCGCGGAAGAGCTTGTTAGAAAACAGGCCCAGCCCAAGAAGCAGGGAGAGGTAGAGGCAGATGACGATCAGAACGGTCATTTTGCTACAGAATACGCCTGAGAAGGACGTTGTGGCTAGAAGTTCCCGCTAGAAACCCGGCAAGGGAGCCAGTCTTTTCAAGGGGATGCCAGAATTTCAGTTCCGATAGGCGTGGGAAGCCTCCAATGCCCCATTTTTTAGAGAGCCCGGGCGGGAAAAGGCCTGCCTCCCGCCGATCAACCTCGAATAAATATCCCTACTATATTAACCATGTATTTTTTGTTTCGCTATAATTCTTTCTTGCCATCATATTGCGCTGACTGATGACTGCGACTGCTACGACAACTTTACCTAAACGCCCTACTATTCAGGGCCTTCATACGACCACCTGGAACTCCTTCGTCACGAACTCCAGAACTCTGGATTTGCCCTCGATGGCGCTAATCACCGTAACTTTACCTTTAGTAGACCTCGCCATATGCCGTCCTGATGTCCCCCGGATAACTGCTGATACCCTACCCGATAGCTAGCATTACTTTACTACCTACTATTGCCCCCACTTGCTAGTCTTGGCGTAAGCTAAATAACAGATCAAAAGGCCATCCCATCTGTCGGGATGGCCTCTTTCTTTGTCGTGAAAATTAGCTACCCTCGACCCGAATCGTCACGGAACGGGCGTGCGCATCCAGCCCCTCGATGCGCGCGAAGGCATCAACGATCGGAGCCGACTTGCCGATGCTGGCCTGATCGAGACGAACGATGCTGGTACGACGCTGGAACTGATCGACTGTCAGACCCGGGAAGGATTTCCCTGCTCCTCCAGTCGGCAGTTCGTGGCTCGGTCCGGCGAGAAAGTCGCCCACCGCCACCGGTGAGAGGTTGCCTAGGAAGATGGCCCCAGCGGTCCGAATCTTCGCCATCAACGTATTCTCCCGCTTCGCGATCAAGGTGACGTGCTCTGGCGAGTAGGCATTGCAGATATCGATCGCCTCGTCCATCGACTCAGCAAGAATCAGAAACGCCCCCGCCTTGAGCACGGCCTGAAGTTGGTCCTGACGGCTCAACTCTTTGACCTGACGCTTGATCTCCGCCTGCACGTCTTCGAGAAGCGTCTCACTGTCGGTAACAAAGCCGATGCCGCTGTCGCCACCGTGCTCTGCTTGGGCCAAGAGATCGGCGGCGATAAAGTCGGCGCGGCCAGTCTTGTCCGCCACCACGAGGACCTCGCTCGGACCGGGGAGAAGATCGACGGCGACGGTGCCAAAGACCTGCCTCTTGGCTTCGACAACGAATTGGTTCCCAGGACCAAAGACCTTGACCACCGGAGCGATCGACTTGGTCCCGTAAGCCATGGCCGCAATCGCTTGAGCTCCACCGACCTTGTAGATTTCGGTCGCTCCGGCTAAGGTAAGGGCACAAAGCAAAGCCGGGTGAACCGTGCCGTCGGGACCACAGGGCGTGCAGGCGACGATCTCGGGACAACCCGCCGCCTTGGCGAGCGTGCAGGTCATGATCGCAGTCGAGACCAACGGCGCGCTACCACCAGGAATGTAGCAACCGACCCGCTCGAAGCCTTGGTAGATTTCCCCGACACTGGCACCCTGGGCATTCGTTCCGGACCAGTCCTTGCGCAAACTCTTCCTAGCGAACTCGAGGACGTTGTCGTGAGAGGCTTTGAGTAGCTTCTTGGTCGCTGCATCGACCTGCTTCTTCGCCACAGCTAGCTCGTCCTTAGACACCCGCAGGGTCTTCGCTGTCAGGACCGCTCGATCAAACTTCTTGGCGAAACCAATCAAGGCCTTGTCCCCGTCCTTCTCGACCCCGGCAAGAATTTCGGTCACTGTGTTGCGCACGGCATCCGACGGAGCCGCCCGACGGTCGAGCTTGGCAATCTGGGAACGGTAGGTTCGCGAGGTATATCGAAGGACACGCATGGCGGTAAAGAAAAGGAGCCGAAACTAGCCCCCCGTTTCCAATCCGCCAAGTGAAAGTGGTAGAAGAGATAGAGGCAGCAGTTCGACCCATCGGTGCCGCCAGACGGAAGCCGGCCACCCAACTCACCTCGGCTGCAATCATGGTCGCCCAGCTATCTGGCCCGTTCGGTTGAGCTCGCTCGCGATCTGAGCTCGTATCAAGGCCTGCGCCGATTGTCCAAAGACCGACGCCCCGTCCGGCGCGAGAACAAATCGAAAACCTGTAACCGGCTACCCTTGGTGAGACGCCGTCTGATCGATCAATCGATGCGAGGATAGCCGATCTCCAGGGCGAAGCCATCCAGCGCCTTGCCATCTTCACTAACCAAGACAGTTGGACCTCCTACGATCAGGAGTGCGGGTGAATCTCAGTCGGGATTACCTTAGGGCTGAGACACTGTCGCGGTCACTGACTCCTTGCGAATGGTGAAGGCTCGGTAGAGATGGAGAGTTTGGTAATCTACCTCTTTGTTAAGGGCGTTGAAGATCGGCCCCAATGCCTCGAGTCCGGTGTCCAGTTGGGCGAGGGCGGCGGTGATTTGGTCCTCGATTTCTTGACTGTAGAACTGACGCGGATCGAGCTCGAGTTCTCCGGCGGCTATGGCGGTGGCGATGTGGCTGGAAATGGTGGAGACGGCGAGGTCGCGGGTTTTGGCAATTTCCTCGATCGACTTCCCTCCTTGGTAAAGGCGGAGGGTTTCGAGGGTAGTACCCGTGACCGCCCCTTCGGCCTTCATCTTGGGAGGCGGAATGGGCAGGGCTTCTTCGATGGGAAATTCCTGTTTGGCGTTGCTACCTAGCCATTTGGCGATGGCTTGGAGGAAGTCGTTGCCGAAGTCATCGCGTTTCTTTGCCCCGACTCCGGGGACGAGAAGAAGTTCATCGGCAGTGGTAGGATAGCGTCTGGAAAGGTAGCGCAGGGTGATGTCTCCGAAGACGACATACGGCGGCACACTGCGGGCGTCAGCGATGGATTTACGCAGGGTGCGGAGTTCGGCGAACAACCCTTCGTCGCAGCTGATCGAGCCAGCTCGGGCGGTTTGGCCCGGTGAGGCTTCGGCCATTTTTGGCAGGTGGAGCTGGATCGGCGTGGGCCTCTTCAGCCACTCGCGACCGGCTGGGGAAAGTCCGACGGTGGGGCGGTTGCCGCCGGAATCTTCTGCGAGTCCGATGCGGATGAGGTGACGACCGACGAGGGCCATGTGGGCACGGGGGATGTCGCGCCCGATTCCGTAAGTGCTGAGCTTGTCGTGCTTGTAGCGGCGGATTCTTTCGGTGTTTGCGCCAACGAGCACTTCGATGCCGTGGTTGAATCCGAGGTTGAAGCGCGAGGCTTCGTCGATGCGGTAGAGGCAGGAGAGAAACATCTTGGAAGCGAGGGTGGCGTCCCATTCTTCCATCGGCGAGAGGCAGTTGTCGCAGGAGCCACAGTTGTCGTCGGGGATGGTTTCGCCGAAGTAACCGAGAAGGGAGGCGCGACGGCAGGTCGAGACTTCGCCGAAGTCCGCCATCTTGTTGAGCTGATCGCGCGCGACTTTCGCGGCCTCAGGGTCAGCGATTTCTTCGAGGAAGCGGAGGTTCTTCATCAAGTCGCCGCGGGAGAACAGCAGCAGGCAGTCGGCGGGGAGTCCATCTCGTCCGGCCCGACCGGTCTCCTGGTAGTAGCCCTCGATGTTCTTAGGCAAATCGGCGTGGATGACGAAACGAACGTCGGGCTTGTCGATACCCATTCCGAAGGCGACGGTGGCGCAGACCACGTTGGCCTCGTCGCGGAGGAAGGCGTCTTGGTTGGCGGCTCGGACTTCTGGAGGAAGGCCAGCGTGGTAGGCTAGAGCGGTGATACCTTCGGCGGCGAGGGCGGCGGCCATGGCTTCGGTAGCCTTTCGTGAGCCGAGGTAGACGATGCCGGATTCTCCGGGTCGCGAGTGGACGAATTCGAAGACTTGGCGGATCGGCTTGGCCTTGGGGATGACGGCGTAGCTGAGGTTAGGGCGGTTAAAGCTAGCGAGGAAAACCTCTGGAGCATTGAGCTGCAGTTGGGTGATCAGATCATCGCGCACTCGGGCAGTGGCAGTGGCCGTCAGGGCAAGGAACGGGATGTCGGGGAACGTCTGCCTAAGCCTGGCGAGTTGACGGTATTCGGGGCGGAAGTCGTGGCCCCATTCGCTGACACAGTGGGCTTCATCGACTGCGACGGCGGCGAGTTTCCAGGTTTTGAGATCTTCGATGAAGCTGCCGCTGAAGATACGCTCAGGTGCGACGTAAAGGAGCTTGTATTGGCCCGCGCGCAGGCCGTTGATGCGTGCTTGAGCTTCTTCGTGAGGAAGGGTGGAGTTAAGGTAGGTGGCAGCGACGCCGTTGGCAGTGAGGGCATCGACTTGGTCCTTCATCAGGGCGATGAGTGGGGAGACGACAAGGGTCAGGCCCTCCCGGGCGAGTGCGGGCAGCTGGAAGCACATCGACTTGCCCGCGCCGGTGGGGAGAATGGCGACGGTGTCTTTTCCGTCGAGAAAGGCGGTGGCGATCTCTTCCTGATAGGGACGGAAAGCACTGTAGCCGAAGGTGCTTTGGAGTAGCGGGAGTAAGGTCACGGCAGACATGAGATAATACTGTTCCCATGAACTGTTAGGTGCAAGGTCTTTTTTAAGGAGCGCTTGTCGAACAAGGCTTGGCAACGGAACGGTAGCCCGTAAATTGCGCCAGCTGAGACCGCACGAACTATGAGTATCCTGAATGATCAGGCATTCGGTTGCCTAATTCTTCTGACAGGACACTTTATTTGCCAAGATCGAGAAAACCGAGGGATGAGAAACGTATCACTTCTCAGTGATCACATTTTTAACTTGGTTTTCCGCCCTATCATTCCTCGGCTATGGAATCAGTTGCGTTTTCACCGGCCAGATGGTTGCCGAATTTAAACGTTATCGGCTTGAGAATTTCCGTTTATTGACTGGCGTCCTCCAGATATTGGGCGCGGTAGGTCTGCTGATCGGGTTTTTGGTTCCGATCATCGGTTTTCTCGCCGCAGCTGGTCTTGCTCTGCAGATGCTGTTGGGGTTTGGAGTGCGAATCAAAATCAGAGACCCCTTGCTCCTTACCGCCCCCTCGTTCATTTTCATGCTGATGAACGGCTATCTCTGCCACTCCTTCTATCAAAATCTATTCTAAAATAGCCACCACAAGACTCATCACCAGCATGGCAAGAGCCGGAAGAAATTTGGTCATTGGATCTCTGACCTTCAGATGGGCAATAAGCGCTCCGGCCATGAGAAGAACGATGATCCCAGCTGCCGGTTGAACCACTGACGGAATCCATATTCCGGCGACTAAGGCGACGGCACAGGCTACTTTGAGAAACCCAATCACATAAACAGCCCATCCGGGGAGTCCATAGTTAGCGAACTCCTCCTTCAGATTAGCCGCATTCCCGCCTCGGTACTGAGTTGATTGAGAATAACGCAAGATCCACACATTAAAAATACCTAGCGCAATGATGATCTGAAGAGCGATGCTGACTGTGTCCATCCTAGTATAGTAACCGGTTTGAGTTCGTTTAGAAACGATCTCTCAAGAGAATACGTCTCAGCAGAGAACCAAGTTGCTAAGGATAGTGCCCCAACAACCATCAGCGACGGAGCCAACTATGCAAAATGTAGCTTGTCAAGGGTGCGGGCGGCACAGGGCGTGGTGAAAATGGCGGTGTCGCCAGGGCGTAGCTCCGGCACATCGAGACGCGGGGCGACCTCGGTTCCGGCGAGGAAAATGCATTCACGGCATTTCGCACGCCCCCGGTCCCCAACCACCGCATCCGATCAAAAATCAAAAGCTACCTACGCGGATCGTGTCATCGTCGTTCGCCGTATGAACGTTCGGAATCGTCGTCCCGGCAAAGCGGAGCGGCGGGTGTCGAGTGGTGAAGAACCATCGGGAATCGGCGTCATGGACAGAAAACGCTCGAACTACGGCCTTCTATCGACCAGTGGCCGACGCTACTCTCCCCTGCCCGACCGAGGCTGGCGGCGAAGTTGCTTGTTGCGACTGCGATGCTCCTTCTGCTTGCGGGCGAGCCGCTTCTGGCGAGGGCTTCGGGTCTTCGCCTTGGCCTTCATCCGGCGGACAAACGTCTTCCGGCCCTGCTCGGCCTTGGCCTGACGCTCCTTGGACTCGAGGCGCTCGCAGAGTTCGACGCGGGCGACGTGGCGGTTGGCGCTCCGGCTCCGGCTGTCCTGGCAACGGATCTCGACGCCACTCGGACGGTGAAGAAGTCGGACACAAGACGACACCTTGTTCACATGCTGGCCACCGGGGCCGCTCGAACGAATGAACTGTTCCTCGAGGTCACACTTTTGCACCCCGAGGCGTTTCATACGCTCGGCTAGCCGTTCTTTGTGCTGTTGGGTGAGGATCATGTTCGGAGAAAACCCGCGACTTTTTAAGATCGCACACTGCGGGGTTCGGGCAATGGATTAGGATGGGTCTTGGGTGATGTCTTTGGCGAACAGATACTCTTGCATCGGCTCGTGCTCTTGGTTTTCCTGATTCGCCACGTAGAGATTCTCCAACTATTTCCTCCGGGGGCTCGAATGGCTAGCGGCTACCGCCCAAGAGATCTAGCAACAGAGACCAACAAAATTCGAAACCTATGTCACACGGATTCGTTCTCGATCAAACCCGATGGGTTAAAGGCCCCATGCGAGACTTCGTGGAGGACTTGAACGCTGGATGGCGAAGCAGCGGTGATGGGGTGCTTCCCGGCTTGCCGGAGCCTTGGATCGCGCCGGAGCGGGAACTCGTGGGAGGGCGTGTTCCCGAGCATGCGTCATCCAAAGCGGGCGCGAGCGAGCGAGCGCCAGCACTCCAAACTTGGGTGGCGGGGTGGCTGTGTTTTGGAGTGCTTCCGACTTGGCGGAGCTTTGGATTGCGTCGGAACGGGAACTCGTGGGAGCGGCTGGGAGAACGTGTTCCCGAGCACGCGTCGTCCAAAGCGGGCGCGAGCGCCAGCACTCCAAACTTGGGTGGTGCGGCGGCTGTGTTTTGGAGTGCTTCCGACTTGGCGGAGCTTTGGATTGCGTCGGAACGGGAACACGTGGGAGCGGCTCGGCAAACGTGTTCCCGAGCGTGCGTCATCCAAAGCGGGCGCGAGCGCCAGCACTCCAAACTTGGGTGGCGCGGCGGCTGTGTTTTGGAGTGCTTCCGGCGTGCCGGAGGTTTGGATCGCGTCGGAGCGGGAACTCGTGGAAGCGGCTGGGAGAACGTGTTCCCGAGCACGCGTCGTCCAAAGCGGGCGCGAGCGCCAGCACTCCAAACTTGGGTGGCGGGGCGGCTGTGTTTTGGAGTGCTTCCGACTTGGCGGAGCTTTGGATTGCGTCGGAACGGGAACTCGTGGGAGCGGGAACTCGTGGGGGCGGCTGGGAGAGCGTGTTCCCGAGCATGCGTCATCTAGAGCGGTCGCAAGCGCGCGAGCGCCAGCACTCCAAACTTGGGATCTCCCCCTAGCCCCCTACCCTCCAGATGGATCGAAGTCGATCTCAATCTCGACCGCATCCACCAGCAACTCCAGGTATTCGTCGCGGGGCATATCGATGCAGCCGAAGGTCTTCAGGTGGCTAGTCGACCACTGGGTATCAAAGAGAACGTAGCCGCAGTCGCGAAGCCGTTCGACCATAGTGACCAAAGCGACTTTCGAGGCATTGGTCACACGGCTGAACATACTTTCGCCGAAAAAAGCACCGCCGATGGAAATCCCGTATAGCCCTCCAACCAGTTCGCCTTCTTCCCAGACTTCCGCGCAATGCCCGACTCCTTGATGGAACAAATGCGTGTAGGTCTCGAAGATATCCTCGCTGATCCAGGTGCTCTCGCGCTCGGCACAGCCTCGCATGACGTCTTCGAAGACGGTGTCGAACGATACCCGTAACTTGCCTCGTCGTAGTTCCTTACGCAGGCTCCGCGACACATGGAATCGGTCGTCGAGGGGGATAAGGCCACGGGGGTCGGGGGAAAACCAGCCAAGTTCGCCATCCTCCATCGACATGGGGAACAGCCCCATTCGATAGGCTTCGAGGACGACTTCAGGTGGAATCATGCGAGGAGATGTTGGAGCGATCCGTGAAGAAAAGACGCCGAGATAGGGCTTTTTCTCCCCGGCAACTTGCATAAGGTAACGACACCCGCAAACATCTTCACTTCATCCCGATGCGCCGCGCCCTCTATCCAGGAACTTTCGACCCGATCACCGAAGGTCACTTCGACGTCATCCGCCGAGCCTCGTTGCTGTTTGACGAAGTCGTCGTCGCAGTGGCAGTGAATGATCAGAAGAAGCCGCTATTTGATGCAAATACGCGGGTCCAGCTGATCGAGGGGGCCTGCGAAACATTGGACAACGTCCGCGTGCTGTCGTTTGAGGGACTCGTCGTCGAACTGGCCCACGAGCTTGAAGCAGCTGCACTCCTTCGGGGATTACGGGCGATCTCAGACTTCGAATTCGAATTCCAGATGGCGTTAATGAACCGCAGTCTCTCGCCGGGACTCGAGACGGTCTTTCTCACTGCCCAGGAGGAATACACCTACTTGAGCTCCCGAACCGTCAAGGAAGTGGCTCGCCTCGGAGGCGATATCTCACGATTCGTCACCGCGAACGTTGCGAAAGCTCTTGAAAAAGCCTATCGCTAGGCGCTTTCGACCTCCATGATCATCGACCTATCCCAGATTCCGCCTGAGGGCATGGAATCTACCGACACTTTCGAAACCGATATCTTCGGTCTCGAAGCGGATACTCGTGCCAAGGCGGATCCCAAATGCCCGTGCTGGTTCGAAACATACCTGCGTAGGGTCGAGGATTGCCTTGTGTTGCGAGGCAGTATCGGAGCCGGATTCCTGTTGGAATGCGCCCGTTGCACCGAGATCTACCGCGAGGCTATCGAATTGCAGGATCACACCCTCCAAATTGATATTGAAGGACGTGCAAGCATCGACTTGACGGACTACCTTCGGGAGGATATTCTCCTCGCCCTTCCGTCGTATCCAAATTGTGCCGAAAGCACCGTTTCTGAATACCACTGTGCGGGAGACCAAGCCATTGCTAAAGCTAAACTGGATGCGAAGAAAGATCGTAGTAGTGAATCTAAGGCGGGTAACAGCGACAGCGCAGATCCGAAGGGGGTTTGGGATGCTCTTGACGAGCTGACCGAATAGACCGACTCACCGACAATTTTTTTAACAACAATTCTCCTCAGGAACCATGGCAACTCCGAAATCACGGACATCCAAGATGAAGCGCAAACAACGCCAAGCGGCTAACCGCTGGCACGCGCCGATCTTCCAAAAGTGCACCGAGTGTGGCAGCACCACACGCGGTCACATCGCCTGCCCGTCTTGCGGTTACTACCGCGGTCGTCAGGTGCTCGACATCGAGCTCTAGTCTCACTGATCACCACTGGCTCGCCCAGTGGAACCCCTGGGCCTCTGCCCTGGGGCTTCTCGTTTTTTGTAGAAGCATCCGATGAAGATCGCGCTTGATGCGATGGGCGGCGATCTCGCCCCCTCCAGTCCTCTCGACGGTGCACGCGATGCGCTGGATGCCTACTCGTGGATAGACAAGCTCTACCTGGTAGGCGATGAGGACATCCTGAAGAAGGAAACCGACGCCCGGGGTCTTCCCGCTGGAAAGATCGAGATCGTCCACGCAGAACAGGTCATCGAGATGACCGACCCGGCCATCGCGGCGTTGCGGAAGAAAAAGAATTCTTCGATCACCAAGGCGGTCGATCTTGTCAAAACCGGCGACTGCCAAGCCGTGGTCAGCGCTGGCCATACCGGTGCAGCAGTCGCAGCGAGCACCGTCCGCTTGCGCAACCTACCCGGGGTCGAGCGAGCCGGCATCGCCTCGCCCATGCCCAACGAGCACGGCGCCTGCAACATCATCGACGCTGGTGCCAATCTCGAGGCCAAACCGTTCCATCTACTGCAATACGCAGTCATGGGCTCGGTCTACGCCAAGTATGTTTTCCGCCGGGAGAATCCGATCATCGGTCTGATGTCGGTCGGCGAGGAAGACGAGAAGGGCACGGAGTTTACCAAGGAAGTCTTCGCCTTGCTTAAGGACAGTGGACTCAACTTCCGAGGCAACGTCGAAGGCCACGATCTCTTTTCCACCCCGCTCGATGTCGTCGTCTGCGACGGCTTTGTTGGCAACGTCGTCCTTAAAAGTTGCGAGGCGACGGCAAAAATCGTCTTCAAGTGGGTCAAGGATGAGATCGGCCAAGCAGGTCCCATTGCCAAGCTCGGAGCCCTCATGGCCAAGCCTGCATTCAAGGCGGTTCACAAGCGAGGAAGCTACGAGTCCTACGGTGGATCCCCTCTCCTAGGAGTGGACGGAATCACCATCATCGGGCATGGTTCGTCTTCGCCTGTCGCTATCCAAAACGCCATCCGCGTTGCCGGGGAAGCCATCCGACACCAGGTCAATCCTCACATCACTGAGGAGATCCAGAAATTCGCTCCATCCAATGCCTGATTCCGATTCTCCCTCCTCGTCTGTTGTCATCCTCGGCACCGGTAGCTACGTGCCGGAACGGGTCATGACCAATGCCGACTTGGAGAAGTTCGTCGATACTACCGACGAGTGGATCACCAGCCGGACAGGAATCAAAGAGCGCCGGATCGCAGCCGACGACCAGCCCACTAGCGACCTCGGTGCCGCCGCTGCTCTCAAAGCTCTGAAAAGCTCTGGAACCAAGCCGGAAGACATCGACCTGATCATCGTGGCAACGATCTCGCCGGATATGTTCTTCCCCTCGACTGCGAGTTTTATCCAGCACAAGATCGGCGCGACCAACGCCATCGCCTACGACATCTCCGCTGCTTGCTCTGGCTTTCTCTACGCCATCCAACTGGCCAGCCAAACTCTCAAATGTGGCGGCGCCAAAAAGGTGCTCGTCATCGGCGCTGAAAAACTCTCGACCTTCGTCAACTGGGAGGACCGCACGACCTGCGTCCTGTTCGGTGATGGCGCAGGTGCCGTCGTCCTAGGGCTTGAACAAGCAAACGGAAACGGTCACCGGATCGTCTCCACTGACCTCGGTACCGACGGATCTAAGACCGACATTCTCAAGATTCCCGGCGGTGGCTCGGCCAATCCGATCACTGCGGACAACGTCGCCGACCGCCCGAACACAATCTACATGGAGGGACAAGAGGTATTCAAGAGTGCAGTCAAGGCTATGGCAGGCTCCTGCGTTCAGGCGATGGAAAAGGCAGGGATTACTCGCGAGGAAGTCGCCGTAGTCATCGCCCACCAGGCGAACAAGCGGATCATCGATGCCATCGCCAAACGACTCGATCTCGACGAAGAGCAGGTCTTCATCAATCTCCACAAATACGGCAACACTTCGGCCGCATCGATCGCCATCGCGCTCGATGAAGCCAATCGAGAAGGTCGGCTCAAGGCAGGCGACAACGTGCTTCTCGTCGCCTTCGGTGCCGGCCTGACATGGGCCAGCGCAGTGCTCCGCTGGTAGGGCAGTGGGCGTCGCTATCGGTCGAGCGATTTCGGCTTCTCATCGTGCGAGACGGCTCAGCCCGGCCGCTATCACTCCATGTATTTTTAGTCACTATTTAGGGGATGGCAACTAATTATGGATACTAATAATAATTTGAATTTCTTTGTAAGTGCTGTAATCTTAAGGTTGCGGTGCATCAGCCAAAGACAGACGGACGCGACCTAGTCGCGGCATGGAACGAGCCTCTTCTTCACAGGCTCGATTGGAAGCGCTTGGTCGAACTTGTCCAGGCACTGACCTCCCTGTCAGGAATGGAACTGTTCGACACCGAAATCAGTGAGCACGGTGGAGCCCATATTCTGATAGGGGCTAATGGCGGAAGCGATGGCCCTTCCACGATCTTAGAGATCGGTAAATGGAACCTTCTCCGCGTAAGAGTTAGCGATCTCCGCGACCTTCGAAGCCGGGCATTGCAGTCTGGCAAACTGCATCCGATCTTCCTCACCTCGGGTAGCTTCGAAGAATCCACCGTCGAGTATGCGAACGACTTTGGCATTGAACTCGTCGATCCCGCCACCCTACTCGATACCCTGGAGCAACAGCCGTACGATGCCAGCATGCGCTTATTTCGCGGTGCAACAAGGAAGGGCTATGACATCCCGACTTGTCCGTTCTGCTTCCGCTCCCTGAAGATGAGCAGGGTCAGGTTGATGGGGGAAAACAACTCCCTTCACCAGCAGGTCAAGGCCATGGAAACGGGAAAAGCCAGTCTTCATATTTATGAGGATGGTATCAGTCCAGAACAGGTCATCTGCAAGACACTCACGGTCGCCTATGGAACCGAAGTCCACTTTCTCAAGGGAGCCATCGCTATGGATATGGTCATCGAAGGCGACGTCTTCGGTGAACTCCACGGTCTTCGCTCGATCACACTCGGCCCCAAGAGTAAGGTGACAGGTTCGGTCGAAGCCCGCCAGATGGAGGTCAAGGAGGGTGCCATCATCGACGGATCGACCGCTGTGCGCGAAGACTTTTACCTCGCCAAACTTGCCGCTCCCCCGGAGAGCAATATGTGGAGATGCCCGCAAGCGGATAGCTCACGCCGCTGCGCTGATCTCTTGTTCAAGCCCCGCGAGTGAGCTTGAGCTGGGCTAAGTAGGCGCCACGGCTCCTTGGAGTTAGTCAGCGCCCCCGGACGGCGCGGAGCGTCCTTTCCTACCGCGCAACCTGGCCTGCAAACGCGGTACGAATCGTCGCTCCGTCGCGATCCGGGAGGCGCTTTTGGTCGGAGAAAACGCCTGGCTGGCCGGTCAGATAGTTAGTCGGGAAAGTGGGCGGCAGTGCGATGCCGCTCATTCTCGCAACGAGACTCTAGGAATCCTTGACGACACGGCTGGCTCTTCCCCCCCTACTTGATCGGCTGGATCGAATAGATCCCCTTGGTCATGCAGTAGGCTTCATCAAGCCCGAGCTTCTTCTGCTCGTGGCCAGCACCCCAGCTGTCCGAAAAGATGATCTCCCGATCCTGAGCGTTGTAGCCAATGATCAGGCGCATATGACCGCCGCGGCTCTGGGAAATTCGCTTCGGCTCCTCAAAAATGCCGACGGTGACGGTCCAGAGTAACGGGATGCCGACATCGATAGTTCTCTGCACTTCGCGTTCGAACTTGCCGATTCCCGACTTGCTCTTCAGCCGTGTCGCCATGAGAACCTCCGGATCAAACATGTCGAAGTTGTGCCATTTGTTCGTACCTGATCCGTCGGGGACACCGCGCTTGCCAGCGCGCTTCGCCGCCTTGTTGTAGTCCTCCGTTAGGTCCTCCATGTCGTCATATTCCATGGCCTCATGCGTCTTGACCCGTGTCTTGAACCGACCTGCGAGGCGACCGATCTCCTCGACCATCTCCGTACTACTCGTGCCCTTATTCGGATCGGACCCAGCGACTTGAGCCAACTCATTCATGGTCACCTGAAGACCGTAGTAGTTGAAAACCCGAGCGGCTGTTGCCACTGCGCAATATCCCTTGTCGCCCTGATCGACCATGGGAACGGATTGGATGTAAACGTCATCGCCGTCCTTGGTCACGTTCTCAGGAAGACTAGCCTTTGCCACCGGACCGACCTTCTCCTCGTCCAGCTGCTCCTCCATGAAGCTCTTCTTCACGATCGGGGCCACTCGAAGCCGGATCAACTGGGCCTGAAAGTCGTTGGTCCGACCAGTCGAACTGTACTCGAGCAAGTAAGCCCGGTCCGGCATCGCCCACATCACTCCGTCGGCCTTGACCGCGCTCTTGTTGTCCTTGCCGCGACGAACCATCTCCACCCCAGTGATCTCACTGAGAATCCCACCCCAAGATTTCAGCGCAGCGTTGAACTCATCCTTGCCCAGCGATCCGTCGTCTCCTCGGTTATAGATCGAGATCTGAATACGAGATGGCTTGTCCTCCTCGAAATAGACGATGGTCTCACCGACCTTTTTCCCATCGACCGTCAGCTCCTCCGACGTCGACCGGGCCGAGCCCTTATCATCGGACGTCCAGCGAAAGCCGAGCGACTTGTGCTCGGACATGAAGCTTTCACCAGTTCCCTCGGTCCAGAAGGTGTCGCTCTTGAGCAAATCACCGAGCGGATCAGCCAAGCCAGCAGACGGAAGAAGAAGCGAAAATGGAAGGCACAGGGGGATAAGAAGACGAAACGTCATGCCTGATAAATGACGGCAAAACCAGCCGACGTCAATGCTACTCACTTACAGTCGCCGAAATCTGGCCGACGGCGACGGCACTAGCAGCGGCTGCCGACTCGGTGTGCGTTAGGCTGATCTGGATCTGAGTGATGCCGCGGCCTTCGACATAAGCCTTGGTCGCCCCGTGGAGAACGACGTGCGGCTGGCCACGTTTATCGCGGACAATCTCCATCTCGACCCACGACACATCTCCCGCAATCCCCGTCCCCAAGGTCTTGCTGATCGCCTCCTTGGCGGCAAATCGAGCGGCGAAGTGACGCGCCGCCATCTCCCCCATCGACTGGCAGTAAGCCTGTTCGCCCTCCGTAAAGATCCGGTCGAGAAACTTATCGCCGAGCCGTTCGATCGATTTACCGACCCGATCAACCTCGACGATGTCGATGCCGATACCATGAATCATCATGGGGTCTGCGCCCCTTCCTCGAGCCGCTCGCCACCGCGGTATCGAGCCATGACCTCGCGTATTTCCTCGATCGCCTTCGTCAGACCGACCACGATCGACCGCGAGATGATCGAGTGACCGATGTTCAGCTCATCGAGATGCCGAACCGAAAACAGCTCGGAGAGATTGTCGGTGGTCAGGCCGTGCCCCGCATTGACCTGAATGCCACATCCGTGCGCGACCTCGGCAGCTCCGGCAAGGCGAAGGGCTTCTGCCTTCCGGCCGTCACCGGTCGCATTGGCGAAGGTTCCGGTGTGGAGTTCCACCATGTCGGCACCAGTGCCTGCACATGCCTGAATCTGTTCGATGACCGGATCGACGAACAGGCTGACCTTGATCCCGGACGACTGGAGGCGCTTCACCGCCTCCGTGACCTCGACGGTTTTCCCGGCCACATCCAGCCCACCTTCGGTAGTCACTTCCTGACGGTGCTCAGGAACTAGGCAGGCGAAGTCAGGCTTCACCGCCAAGGCGATATCGAGGATTTCCTGAGTGATGCCCATCTCGAAATTGAGCTTCGTGTTGATCCGTCGGCGCAACTCATGGATATCAGCATCCTGGATATGACGCCGGTCCTCGCGCAGATGCGCCGTGATCGAATCCGCTCCCGCAGCCTCGGCCTGCAGCGCGGCGTCCACGGGGCAAGGTTCCGCGAAGGCAGAGCTACCCATCGTCCGGTAACGCGCTTGTCGGAGAGTCGCGACGTGATCGATATTCACTCCGAGTTTGAGTGGTTGAGCCATCGGGCAGCCTAGTCCTCGCCTCGCCACTTTTCCACTGCAGAAGTTTTTGCCAAGAAACGAATTTCGCCCACAAGACATCCCGTATTGCACCCCCCACAGTCCCCCGTTACCCTTGGAGTCGAATAGGAATGGCCGACACAGATCCAGCGGTAAACACCCCCTCCCCCAAGCCCCGACGCGGGCTTCCCTTCGGGAAAGGTGGCGACCGCTCTCCAGAGGATCTGCAGACCCTGATCCGAGTCTTTGCTGGATTCTCCAAGGTCGATGGCGAAATCCAAGAAGATGACCTCGACTCCGCCCTCGGATTCCTCCGTTACGACTACACAGAGGCCGTCTACTCGGAGCTTCAGGAGATCTTTCGGCAGGCCCTGCGCGAGTCCCAAGACCTCAACCTGATCGCGCAGCAACTCTCCGGCCAGCTCTCGCTCGAAGAGAAAATTCTCCTCGGCGTCCAACTCTACATCCTCATCTCCCGGTCTGCTGGCCACCGCGAACAGCTGGTCTCATTCTACCTGTTCATGACCAACCTCGGAGTCGCGTCCGAGGCCATCGACATCGTCTATCAGCTCAATGCCGACCAGGCAGAACCGATGGCCGCCGACGACGAGATCCCCTCCCCGCTCGAGGCCATTCACGTCTCGGCAGGCAAGCCCGGCGACCTACTCCTCCGCTCGATGGAGGCCGATGCCGGACTGATGGCGTTCCGCTTTCAGGACCTGCTTATGGTCAAGAACATCGGCACCCGGCGGATCTCGGCTCGAGGTCGCTCCGTAGGGCCCGGTGAATTCTGCCGACTCTACGACGGCCAACGAGTCATCCTCGACGACACGGTTCTGACTTACTCCGACCTGGTCTTCTACCTCAATGCCAAGAAGGACGTCTCTAGCACCGTCCTGTTCGCGTCCATCGTCGAAGGCCAGCCGACCAGCATCCGCATCGAGCGCCGCCGGTCTCGCCAAAGCGACCTACAACTCCGCTTCGGTCTCGGGGCATCGATCACTGCCCTCCGCGAGACCACTGCGACCATTGGGGAAAAGGCCCTGCCGCTTGGCGAAGAAATCGAAGTCGCCCTCGACGACGAAATCCAGATCGAAGGCGGCGCCGCTATCCCGTTACTCGACCTGCGCCGCCGCGCCCGTGAATTCGGTGGTCAGTTCGAACTCGAACTGCACCGGCCCGACTACCTCGTCTCGAATAATCCCGACAAGCTCCGGCCTGGCGACATCCTCCTCTCTCAAGGCCTCGGCGGCGATATTCTGCTGCGCATCGAGTGCGACTACTCGAACAAACGTGGCACCCTTAAAGTCATCGACTCGCACCGCCCGGTGTTCGTCGGTGGCGAGCTAGTACGCGGCGAAACCCGCCTGCAGGACGGCGACTCCATCGCACTCGGCCCCGGGCAATTCCTCGTCTGCGACTTCTCAGAAGGCATCATCGAGGAGCAACGAACCGTCATCCGTTCGATCGAACTCGACCAAGTCGATCACACCTTCGGTCGTAGCCAGCAGGTCCTCGAAGGCATCTCGTTCAAGGCCAACCGCGGCGACTTGATCTGTGTCATGGGACCATCCGGATGTGGTAAGAGCACCCTGCTCCGCCTCATGGCTGGCCAGCTAAAGCCCAGCCATGGAAACGTCCTGCTTAACGACGCCTCGCTCTACGAGCACCGCGAGACGCTATCGCCATTCCTCGCCTTCATGCCGCAGGACGACGCCTACGACCCACTGCTGAAAGTCGGCGAGAACCTACGCACCGCCGCCGCCATTCGTTGCCCTCACCTGCCCCTGTCCGAGCGGAAAAAGCGCACCGAAGCCAAACTCCTAGAGCTCGGCCTCTACCAACAACGCGACCGCCTCGCCGGTAGCGCCGAGAGTAAACTCCTCTCTGGGGGCGAGCGGAAACGCCTCAATGTCGGGCTCGACATGATCGCCATTTCTGACGTCTTCTTGTTCGATGAGCCGACCTCCGGCCTGTCGTCGAAGGACTCCGAGCACGTGCTCGAAATTATCCGCGGCCTGGCGCACAACAAGATCGTCTTCGTCTCGATCCACCAGCCCAGTGCCCGGTTGTTCCAGATGTTCGACCAAGCCCTGCTCCTCGATCAGGGAGGACGCATGGTTTTCTTCGGCCCGCCGGACGACATGCTCGGCTACTTCACCACTTCCGTTCGGGAGCAAGCCACCCCGGACAATGGCCCTGGTGCCAGTATGGAGCCCAATGTCGAGCAGCCACCGCTGACCCAGCCGGAGGAAATATTCGACGTCCTTGAGACCCCGCTTCGCGATCCCGGCGGCGACATTCTTTACGAACGTAATTCCCAGGGCCACTTGGTCCCCGCTCGACGCTACACCCCCGAGTTCTGGCGCGACCGCTTCGAGGCCCACCGCCTGATGAGCGAAGTCTCGCACCCGCCCGACGTCGCCCCCCACCCCGACATCCAGGGCGCCGACGCATCGATTCCCACGCCGCCGCCGCGCACGTTCAAAGATGAACTGGTCGTCCTCTGGACCCTGATCCGGCGCTCCTTCCTGTCCAAGCTTCGCAACCGTGGCAACCTCGCCACCACCCTACTCGAGGCCCCCGGCCTAGCCCTGCTCATCGGCACCGTGCTCCGCTATTCGGAAGACGGTACCTACACGATGGCCTCGGCCTTCCACATCCCCACCTACCTGTTTCTTAGCCTGGTCGTGGCCATGTTCCTCGGCCTGACCAACAGCGCCGACGACATCATCCGCGACCGCCCGACCCTGATCCGCGAGCGCAACCACCGCGTCCGCCGGAGCTACTACATCGCTAGTAAGATCCTCTCGCTAGCCTTCTTCGCGCTGATCCAATGTGGTGTCTATCTACTGATCGGAAACGCCATTCTCGAGATCCGATCAATGTTCTGGATCTTTCTGCTGTGGATGTTCCTGACCTCGCTCATCGGTGTCTGTCTGGGCCTTCTGATTTCGTCCCTAGTCAACGATCCCAAGACCGCGCTCAACTTTATTCCACTCATCCTCATCCCGCAGATCATCCTTGGCGGAGCCCTGATCAAGTATGAGGAAATGAACCGCGACCTCGACTTCGTCCACTCGATCCGCCAGTGGCTCCAGCCCGAAGAAGACTCCGACATCATCGCTCCACCCAGCCGCCTCCGCGTGCCGTTCATTTGCCAGTTCATGCCCCTGCGCTGGTCCTACGAAGCCCTTGTCGTCAGCCAAGCGAGCCTCAATCCGCGGAGCCGATACATGAACGAACTCGGCAAACAAAAGGACCTACTCAGGGACATCCCGATCAACGAACGCACCGAAACCCAGAGCGAAGAACTAGGCAACACCCTGCAGGCTCTCGCCTTCGTCTACGGCATGCAGGGCGAGAACGGCTCCGACATCAGCCGCAAGCTCAGCGAGCTCATGGCCGCCCACCGCAAAGGCGAATTCGATCCCTACGACGAAGCCTGGCAGCAAGACGGAAAAGAGCTCCTCACCGCTGAAGAACTGTTCGACAACAAGAAAATCCGCAGCCTTGTCGACAAGGCCGAAATCGAGCGCGCCGATTACCGCCTCGGTGAGCAGACACCCAACGTCTTCCTCGGACCCGAGAAGAAATTCCTCGGCCTCACGATCGACACCCTACTTCTCGACCTCGTCGTGCTCCTCACCTTCGTCGCCCTATCCATAGCCGCGCTCAGGTTCTCTCTGACCCGACAGTTGGATCGAGTGTAGGGATGGCGGATGACGGATGGCGAATGAGGAATGACGGAAGGCTGCACAAGTTCCACCGCTCCGAGCGCTGTGAGCTGTGAGCTGTGAGATTGTTACTTGCCTAGAATGACGGAACAGACTTCTTCCGTTGTCATCCCTGTGGGTTGACAAGGGGGTATAATCTCAGCGTCGCCCCGCACTAATGCGAGGCGGTGCTCAGGTGGG
>ENA-ORXR01001125-ORXR01001125.1-marine-metagenome-genome-assembly--contig:-NODE-1125-length-29873-cov-2.926802_pt1 | contig 29873 bp, 34 predicted proteins | sample MGYA00237866_ERZ511479 | MGnify/ENA metagenome assembly ERZ511479
AAAATTTGCAATGAGGATTTAAGACAAGGTTTAAACAATATCTTAACTGATTTTATAACAAATCCTCAACATTTAATCGATATATTAGAATCAAAATTTACTGTTGGAGCTTATATAATTGATGAACCATCACTAAATAAACAAGTAAAAACAATCATAGGAAAAGAAAGCGTTTATATTTTTAGAGATGATCTGGACTTAAGAGGTCTAATTCCTGAAAGCATGCACAATTTAGTGAACTCTTCAGGAGATCAAACACGTGTACAAAGTACTTTGCTCGAAGCTATAAAAGATGACTCTTGTAGAATTAAGGAGATTATTCTGAATGGAAGTATATATTCAATTCTTAGTTTTCCAATTCCCAATGTATGTGAATCTTGTCCCCCAGACGGGAGTGTTTTTCTTTTCGTTAAGGGAACTGTGAATCTTCCTGAAGATGCAAAAAATATATTGATGATTTATTCTAGATTATTGTCGAATTGGTTTAGTAAATACAAGGAATGTATATTTAATGATTTTATAGTGACTTTCCCAGAAGAAGCCAATGAATATTATGCACACGATCATAATTAACTAGAATAATACTCAATGTAAATGAAAGAATCGTTTGAAATAGAAAGTTATGCATTATTCAAAAATGTAGATGAAACAATCCTTATGTTAAATCCAATTATTTTGAAAGATGGGTATGAATTTCAGGCTTTTGGGTTAGAAGAAATAGAGCAAAATTTTTCTAATTTATATTCACTGCCGAATGGTTACCAATCAAGAATGCAAATTAAATTTGAGACAGGTGATACAGTTAGCAAAGAATTTTATGAAGTATATCAAAATCATACATTAGGAGACCATATTCTATCTGATAATTACAAAATCATATTACTAAAAAAAACCAAAACCTTCCAGAAAGTCATCATTGATAAAAAACTACAATTAGGTGATTCTGCTTATTTTTCAAATAAAATGAAAGATTTCACGAGTCGGTTAATAATGATGTTAAGATTATTTAAGAACGGCAAAATTATTAGTCCTGCTCAATTTCAAATTTCTAAAGTAAATCGTCATGTTTGGTTTAAATTAACCAGGAATTTTGTAAAGTCGCCTACAGATAAATGTTATTCTTTAAACTACAGCGAAATTGAAAAATTAAGAGATCATCTAGGTCAGAATTTTGAAACAAACGGTTTAACGAGATTAGCTGAGACTTATTTTGAAAATTGTTATGAATTAAGAGATGATAATACCAAGTTGATTAACTTAATAACCGCATTAGAGTCAATTTTCAACAGAAGTAAAGACCAAATTTCCCACATAATCGCAAGACATTTATCTTTAATTATTTCAACAGACCATGATGAATTTGAGATGAATTATAAGAGAATTAAGAAACTTTATGGATACAGGAGCCAGATTGTTCACGGTCAAAATTTAAAGATTAAGGAGGATATTAAAGAAGTTATAGACGAGCTGTGTGATTTAACACGAAAAGCTATTTTGTATTGTATGGATCTGGATATGAGCAAAGATGAGCTTTTTAACTACTTAAATTCAAAAGGATTCTAAACAGTCTATTCGATTGGTTAGATATACGCTTCAAACCATGATAGTTGCCTTTGTAATGAAGAAGTAAAACTAAGACAAACAATTCTATAAAAGTTTGGGGTTTTAGGGGCTTCGCCCCTAACAAGATGCATGTGAACATGGAAACTTTGAAGCGGTAGCGGAGAAGTTTACAGGGAACATGCAATCTTGCTCCTAAAAAATTTACTTATTCCACTTCACATTTCTCACTCACCAAAAACCGACACTTGCCACTTTGTCATCGCCACCATACCACCACAATATTCCAATATTCTTACTAAATTTCTACTACCAATAGGTCATTTACAACAACCACGGACTTAATAAAACCACGACCCAAAATGACCGAAAAATGTACTTGCCGACACTGTGGCGATGACTGCGTATAAACGACAAAACGAATGTCCTTTACAAAACAAAACATGTCCTTTAGTACTAAAATAAAAGTTGTAAACTACTTATTGGAAATTACGCTTCAGGAGAAAAGTCATCCGCTTCAGGATCAGCATCAAAGTCCGGTTCTGCTTCCTCTGCATCCTCACCTGGGATTTCAGGTTGATTAAACTCCAAAAACAGATCATCCTTGTTTTGAAGAAGGTCTTCAGAAGGAATTGCTCTTTCCTGTTGTGTATTCTGTCTGATTGAATCTAACTCAGCTAGCAAAGATTTTTGATCCTCGTTTTGGGCAATGTTTTTAGATTCTGCCGATCTTGAAGCATTTAGCTTGTTGACGAGTTCATCAACAGGATTTGGCTCTGGACTTTTTGGTTGCAGGTAGGATTTATCCAGAATGTTATACTTATCATAGCTAACGCCTCCCTCAGTAGAACCTGGTGGGGTAGGAAGTAGGAATAAAATGCCTCCTAGTAATAAATTACCCCAAACTGGTAGATCTGTCCCTCCACCCTCAAGGCTTGGCTCTGCGACCTCTGTTGAAGGCATTGGCTCCATTGGAGCTGGAGTATTGTCATATGAGCTAATAGCTTCCCATTCGACATCTATAATTTCATTGTCGTTTTCAATTGCAGGTCCTGTATCCGTCGAGAAGTCTTCCAATTCTCCTAAGATGGGTTCAGGTTTTATCGTTTCAGTAGAATCTAATTCTATCGGTTCATCAGCTTCCCATTCGACATCGATAATTTCTTTGTCGTGATCAATGGGAGCTTCTGCATCCGGTGGGAAGGCATCTTCTAATTCGCCAAGGATAGGTGCTGATTTTGCTGATTCAGTTGATTCAATTTCTACCGGTTCAATAGCTTCCCATTCGACATCTATAGCTTCCTTATCGTATTCAATAGTAGGTTCTTCAGGGATTATAGTCTCTTTTGCTAAATCACGTTCTTTGCTTTTCGAATGACGTATATCATCAAGCTCCTGCAGCTGCTTGGACTCTTGCTCGAATTCTTCAAAGCGTTCTGCGAATCCCAGCGTTTTAAATCGATACTTTTTTCCATCAACGGCTACTCCATAAACCCTACCGCCTCTTATATAGGTGGGCATTCCAGCCTGTTGCAAGGAATCGATAAGTTCGTTGTAATCAGTAGATTGAGCAAATACAGCTTCTACTTGCGCCTTGACTATTGCACGCTTGCTCAACTTACGCTCGCCGTTTTGGAATTGTAACTGCTGTTTTGCTTCAATCCCTTTACCATGTTCTACAATAGAATTGGTAAGTTGTGGGTATTTGGTTTGCTGATACTCTTGCATCTCCTTTTTTACTTGAGCGAATTCAGTCTTTGAGAGCCGATTGGCTAATCCGGTCTTGTACTGACAGCCAGCAATACAAAAGTGAACATGCAAATGGTCTACATCATGATGGATGGTTGCAACTGCTGGCGCATACGGGCTTCGAATACGGATGTATCTCCTGGATATATCGTTCAGTATTTCATCTGTTATCAGCTTACTGTCTTCAGAAGAAAAAGAAATAATTTCATGGTAGAATAAAACCATGTCTTTACGCTTGAATTTTCGACTGTTCTGGTTGGCTTCAAACTCTTGTATCCAGTCGTTGATTTGATTCCCCTTCAGAAGATGCTTAATGGACACCTCTTCTAGATATTGATCTTTTGTTTGATAGTTTAATTGGTTTTTCGTCTGATCTTCCTTGCGGTTCATGTAATCCATTAAACTGCCAAACGAGCCGGACTTTCTGGACATTGATTTGATAATCATTGACTTATGATTTTTTACATGCTACAATACTTTCGAATCAAAAAATATTTTAAAATGAAAAATACATCGCCGAAACGGCATAATTTAATGGTTATACTTGGTTGTAGTATTTGTCTACTTGCTGGATTAGTTTTTTACTTTAATCTACTCTACATGACCTTCGTAGAACGAGACCTTACCAGTTTATCAACCAAAGCTTTCTTTTCTTTTTATTCCACGTTCTTTATTTGTATTGGACCTATACTTTTAGACAAATCTTTAAAAGCCAATGAGTCCGTGGCATAGCAGAGAAAAACATGTAATGATGAATCGTCCTGAATTAATCAGGGCGATTTTTATTTGATCCTGCTAATCGCTCTAGCATAGCTATTAGTATTTGATTGTTTTCAGGATTCAATTCACTGTACTCTACTAAAAATTCCTCTAAGTCTTTACTTCTAGATGCGCTCTCCAATTCCAACTCGATTTTCGATATCTGTTGTTTAAGATTTTCAATATCTGGTTGGACGGGGCTCAAGAACATCTGATCCCCAATGAACTGAAGCTCCGAGTGTAATTGCGCTATCTTGATCTCAATCTTTGCAAATTGATCTGGATGATGGATGACTGGTACGGAATAAAGGTATCCTCGAATAATTTCAACCACGAATCGAGGTATGGAGATACCATGTCTTTTAGCTTCTTTATTTAATAATTTATAAAACTCCTTGGAAATTGACAAGACAAGCTCCTGTTTGTTTCCCCGCTGCTCTCGCTTGTACTTCCGCATATAATACCGTCTATACTCTTTTTTTGCCTGAGCGATCTCTTCTGTACTTCCTCTTTGCAACACTCCTGTTTTATTTAAAAAATCCATCAAAGAACTATATTCCTGATCCATTTTTAATCTATTTTAATGGGATGAACTGAACACCTTCTTCCGGTATTTCTCCTTCAGTTGTCACTGGCTTATAGATCGTTTTTAATCTAAGTCTTTTGTTTTTATAGTATGGTGTCATTTTAGTTAAGATTGGTCGGTGATGACCACAAATAAGAAGTGCCTGATCCAGTGGCATTGTTCTTATTTCATCAGTAGTCATCAAGGACCTTGTTCGTTTAATTCCTTTTTCATCCTCGTAGGTATATTTACCCAGCGTTGCCTCTAAAACACGAGCAGTTTCTAAACTTTGTCCTGTAAAAAATAGCTTACTGAAGCTATTTGTCCTAATGGTTTCCGCGTCGTTCTTTCCAAAATTTTGAATTACCTGGTTAAAATCTTGGTAAACTAACATTATTCCTGCCGCGTATTTCCGTATGTTACTGATGGTGACAGGCAGCGAAGGCATCGTTAAGGAGGCAGCTTCGTCCAACAGGAAAAAAATGTTTTCATCCTTTCTGTCAGGTATCTCATTCATAATATGACCAAACATTTGTTCCATTAGGACAGATGTTAAGGGAGCGTAGTATTTGATGTCAATGGTTGGTGCCTGCACATACAACACAACTTTTTGTTTGCGAAAGCTGTCTAGATCGAGTGTGTCGACCGACGTTACTTTTGCAACTTCTTCATCTTCGAACAAACCAAGAGCCGCCAGTGCTGTAGCAGAAATACTAGTAAAAGTATTAGGAGCCATTGCAATAAAAGACTTATAGCTCTCAAGTATGGCGTCATTGCCGTACTTAACAATAAGTTTATCCAGTTGCTTTGCCTGGCCAGACATGATTTGAAGTAGGCGACGGACATTAGCCAGATTCTGGTATTTTGGCTCCATTCTTTTTACCAAAGAAATATGCATCGTTATCAGGTTTGTTGCCTGAAGATTCCAGAACGGATTTTCCTTGCCACTTTTTAGGGCAGCCCTTACTAATGTGCTAGCGACTTTAGCCATTTGTGCCTTACTTTCTGCTCTTGCCAAGATATTAAATCCAACAGAAATTTCTGGTTTGGTGTAGTTTAAAACTTTGACCTGGTAGCCTTTTCTTGAAAGATAGCCGCTTGTTTTCTGAAATAACTCACCGCTAGGGTCATTTATCACATAGGAGGCATCCATAGTGAGCGCAGACGGTATTATGACAACAGATGACTTCCCTGTTCCCGTCGACCCTGTAATCATTAAATTCTGAAAAGATAATTGCTCTGACAATTGACGCTTTCCTGTAAGATTAAAACCTTTTTCTCTTTTGGAAAGCAACTCTTTTTCTGCTAGGAACCTTCCTGTCAGATCATGGTCATTTTTTTTGTTGAATCCAAACAATTTTCCCAGACTAGCGAATAGTCGAGTAAAGACAAAAACGACCACTTCAATGAATGATTCTATTATTGTGAAAAGCATGTTTTTTAGTTATTATATTCTAGAACTTCCTGGTTAGCAGAAACTTCAAAATACGATTGAAGGTCACTAAAGGGATTTCTACTAATTTGAAGACTAAATAGACCATAGATAAAACCAAAGTCCAAATAAATGAAAGAAGGCTCCATGCGATGCGAAACACCACATTGAAGCCTTCTGGTTTTTTCTTACCCCTTCCCATTAAAGATTCGCAGTAATCATGACACGTGCACCACGCTGCTCTAACTGCTGGCGATAAAGTGTCGAAATTGGTGAAAACTTATGAGAAGAATGTATATCCTTTGCTTGATAGACAAAATATACATCCAGTCCATGTAAATTGCTTACTATACGTGTATTGTAGTTCCCTTCCAGTTCTGTCCAAAGACCAGTTCCTTGTTTTTCTTTCTGCTGTCCCGATTCCGCTTTCAAGAATGATATCTGGTCTGTATTTTCCAATAAGTCACTGTAAATTATCAGCACCTTCTTAGTAGACGCTGCATTTTTCATCAAACGGTTTATTTCTCGAATTACTACAGGAAATACAACGGAGTAGTCACGAGATTGCTTCTGCGGAATATTTATTAAAGAATCAACTTCTTTTTTGAAGTTCCTAATCTCACGTTTTCTTTCCAATTCATTAGTAGCAAACTCATTTTGTCCTAACAACTGTAAGTTATATTCGGGGCCGTATTCGACATCAGCAATCAATGTCAAACGAAAGTCTATTCCCTTCAAAGTATTTTCCTGTAAATCAAACATTGAATAAACTTCTTTTGATTTCGGATAACTCATGTTACTGTCTGTAACGTCTCGAATAACAGTGACAGATAGCTTTTCTGTATTACAAGCAGAACACAGCAATAGGAATAACCATGCACTTGTTCTAATAATATTATTAATCATCTGCATTGTTTTTATCCTTTAGTAATCTGGTGTGATCCTTTATCTGTATATACCGACAACTTACTCTGGGCAATGGTTGAGTAAAGCAATCTGGCGTGTAGGTTAGGCGCGTCGTTACTTCCCGTATCCAATTTGCAGCCAACTTTCGGTAAATACCTATGTTTTTAGTAAGTTTGGCATTATAATATCCCATGATATCATTGGCCGTCTGTAAGTTATCATCAAGCCATATTTTTAGCATGGACATATTCTCTAAAACCGACTCTTTTTTCTCTTCTAATCGCTCCAACTTCTTTTCCATCTTTAGCCTGTTTTTGTGAACCTTAGTTTCCTGATCGGTTGGCCATTTTCTGTGGAATATGAACGAGACACCTCCGAAAAGCAATATGTTTATTAGAACGAAGGTAAGGGTACTAAATCCCATAGAAATATCAGTATCATTCATCTCATTCAAGTAGTTAGTACGGAAATAACCTAGCGAACAAAAGCAAAGCAAGATCAATACACCACAAAACAGAATCACCCCGTTTTGGCGTCCTTCTGTTTCATCTTTTTTCAGTTCTAAGAAGAAGAAAAAACCACTTACCGACAAACCAATAATGATTGATACCACGACAAACAGTGATTCTCCGTATGAAAAGCCAATTGCCTGTAAAGCCTTTGCATTGTATATTAAATCGCCAAATAGTAACATTGCAATAGCAACGATCCAAAAGGGCAGCATTGTCCAATTACGTGTATCACGAGTCTCAATTTCTCTCAAATCTCGAGAAGTATTGCGAATTTCGTTGTCTATTTCCGACTTCTGTTCTAAAAGTTCGGTTTGTTCATTGATAGCAAAACGAATTGCGCTTACTTTGTAATCGTTGAGCCCGTCAACTTGTAAAACGGACATGCAGTGATTGCACCAATCGCCAGCTGCTTCTGCCATAAACATAATATATGGGACTAGTTGGTCATTATTCTCAAAAGGCCTTGATTTTTCTGCAGTATCAATTGCATGATTTTCAATTTGTTTTTCAAGCAAATCATACTGTTTTTCCAGGTACACATCCAGCTCTGGTACAGCAAGTCGTTGAATTGAAGCAGGTTGATTACCTAACTTGCCAAGCTTTTCTCGAAAATTTTCGTCAAAGCTTGTTTTTTTCTTTTTAAAAAAATTCATACTTTTTATTTTAAATTAATATTAGAGATTCCAGCCCACTCCATCTAGGTGATACACCTTTTTAGAAGCAGGTTCTGTATAAATTGAGCGCTGAACGCTCCACGTTTTTCACTGTATGCAGCTCTTCTGATCTATCTTTCCAGATCGTCGGAGCGATCGACATTACCAGCTCTTAATCGGTCTAACTCATTGAGATGTTCCTGCTGGCGTTCTTGTTCGTAGGTGCTTATTCCTTTCTGAAATCCATCTATATAATCAACAGATTGTTTGACACTATTAACTAGTAACGCAGCTAATTTTGAAGCATATTTAGCCATCAGGTAACCGCTGTTAAATCCATTAATGAATCGTTTGTTATCTTTTTTCATGTTAAAAGGTATTTCGAGCGTGTTTTTCCACATATTCCATAATCGACTCACGACAATAAAGGATCAGCTTCTTACTCAACTTGCTGAATCGTATGGCACCAGTATCTCTTAGCTTTTGCAATGTGCTCTTACTTTTTATTGAGAGCAAGCGCATAGCCTCTGAGTCTGGTATCCATTGATCCTGTTCAATATTGTGTTCTGATTTCAATCGATCTACTACTTCGTTAATGAGTGCGTAGAAAGCTTTAGTTTCAAGACAGATGACTTCCATTGTGATTTTGATTAAGGATAAAGAATAAATTTAAACTTACTTAGAAATAAGTTTTATCGGTTTAGAGCCTGCAGACGGACGCTGATTTGAAGGTAGCTTGCAATCCAATGGAGTTTAGTGTATATTCTCCTTACTTAGTGGATTGTAGGTGTTACCTACAATTTGTCGTCAGGTGTTATGTCTGGCGGCTTTTTATTTAGCTTTTTTCTATTTCCATATTTTAGAATTTGTTTACTGTAAATCTATAATATTTGGAATATGGATTCAATATTGTATTTTAGCTAAAATTTGAGAATTTCAGTTCTTATTTTTTCTACAACTCTTTATATATTGCAGTTAACTCGCTGATAAGTTAAAAGTTATACATGCCAACAATTATATTTTTATTTAAAAAAATATAATTTCGAAGATTTATTCCTAACATATCATTAGTGATTATCTTAAAATTTAAGACAAAGAACAACATTTTGTAAAAAGCAGGATAAATTGATCTCTTAGAAGACTTTAAAGACCAATCTATCTGACTGAGATCAGATGGTTATTGTAATATTTTTTAGTAAAAAGAAGTGACATTTTTTGCTTACTTAGTCCTTTCATTGGATTTTTAGGCTCAATTGCTAAGAGATTAACAAAAGAAGCTCTCACGAATGACTAGTTTTGAAAGTATCATTATTACAAGAATTAAATTATGGATCAATTTTTAGACTATTTAACTTTTTATAAAGTTGGTGATCGAGTCATGCTGGGTGGTATCAAAGGAGATGTTGTGGATGTTGGAGTCTTGAGAACCACCGTTATGCAGGTTGGAGATTGGGTAAATGGGGATTTGTATAATGGTTAGAATTGCGAATAGTTTCATTTTTAAAGAGCCAGTATTTAATTATTCCGGGGATTTTCCCTTTCTATGGGATGAATTAACCATACCGATACGAATAGAGAGTGATTATCAGTTTGCGAAACAAGAGTTTTTTAACATTCTCAATGAAGTGCAAGGAGAATATGCAAAACAAGCAGAAGTAAAATGAAGCCAAATGACTGAAAAATTAATGATCGAACACGCTCAAATTGAACCACTTGTTACATTGAGTTTTGATGAAAACTGGATTACCTTTACCCTTCGATACGTAGTAGATTTTAAGAAAAGAAGAGGAACAAAGGATCTTATCTTTACTAAGGCATTGGAAAGCATCAGAAATTCAGATGATAAAATTAAATTAGCTGCTAGTACATTAGAAGTAACAACAATAATTAACAAATAAACAAATTTTATGGATACAATTTTTCGACATTTAAATTCTGGACTACTTATTCTTGGTATCCTTGCAGCAACTTTTGTGGTTGCAAATATCTTCAAGCGAATGTTTGGAAAATATATTAAGTTTTCAACTGAAATTCTCGAAAATGATCCCACGAACTATCAGTTTTTAAAACACACAATAACTGCGCTAATTTATATGATTGGCATTGGGTGGGCATTGTTTACTTTACCAGCTTTTAAAACGATTGCTAATTCTATTTTGGCGGGAGCAGGAATTTTGGCGGTGGTGGTGGGTATGGCTTCCCAACACGCATTGAGTAATATAATATATAATGAGTGGTATTTTCATCATTATATTTAAACCCTTTAAAGTAAATGATCAGCTAAGAATAAAGGAAACGATAAACGGGATAGTAGAAGATATTACCCTTCGACATACCGTAATCCGAGATTTTGAGAATAAGCGGATCATCATTCCAAATTCGGTTATTAGTAGTGAGATCATCGTAAATGCTGATTTTGCAAATGAAAAGATTTGCAGGTGGATAGATGTTTCTGTGAGTTTTGAAAGTGATTTGAAATTGGCGAAGTCCATACTAGAGGAGGAAGCATCCAATCATCCGCTCCAAATAGATGCCAGGACACCAGAAGATCTTGAAAAAGGAGCACCTGAAGTACAGGTTCGGGTCATTGCACTTGGCGAATACGCTATTAGTTTGAGAGCTTGGGTATGGGCTCAAAATGCAGCAGACAGCTTTATTGTAGCTTGTGATTTGTATGAAAGTGTCAAACTTCGGTTTGATAAGGAAGGAATTGAAATACCCTATCCTCGTAGAGTAATTATTCAACAAGAAGGAATCCTAGATAAACCTGAAATCATTTAATATGGCGAAAAGAACAAGGAAAAAACATGGCTTAGTCCCTGGTTCGGTAGTGTTTACTGGAGAAAGGAAGGTGGACAAAATCGACATCCATTATCTAGCTTACAACACCGAAAAATTTGTTGAAAAAGAATTGACCAATCAATCCATTGAATCAGTTGCTAAACCTAGTGAAAATCTTACTACTTGGTATGACTTTAGAGGAATTCATGATGAGGAGCTGATCCAGTCGGTTGGAAGCGAATTTTCTATCCACCCTTTAGTGTTAGAGGATATTGTTGATACACAAAAACGGCCAAGATTTGAAGAATATGAAAATGGAATTTTTTTAGTGTTAAAATCTTTAAGTTTTGCCAAGAAGACAAAAAAAGTTGAAAAAGAACAAATTAGTGTTTTTTTAGGTGAACAGTTTGTTTTGTCCTTTCAGGAAGATGCCACTGACCTGTTTTTAGCCGTCCGTAATAGACTTCGTACTGATAGAGGGCGTATAAGGAAGAGGAGCGCAGACTATTTGTTGTTCGCTTTGTTGGATGTGGTAATGGATAACTACTATGTGGTATTGGACGATTTGGAATTTTGTATTGAAGAATTGGAAGCGAAAATCCTTTCTGAAAGCGGCCCAACGATAAAAGCGGAGATTCACGATTTAAAACAAGAGATGATCAGCATTCGCAAAGCTATTGCTCCTTTGAGAGAAGCCATCGCACAACTTACCAGAACGGAACATGAGTTTATTGAAGATGGCACCAAGCTCTTCTTAAGAAACCTCTACGATCATAATATTCAACTACTTGACACGACAGAAACCTATCGGGATATTCTGACCAGCTTACACGATTTATACCTGTCTGAGATTAGCTTCAAGATGAATCAGGTCATGCAGATTTTGACTTTGATAACTACGATTTTCGTCCCTCTTTCCTTCCTTGTCGGAATGTACGGGATGAATTTTGAGAATATGCCGGAACTGAAGTTTAAATATGGCTATTTTATGCTGCTGGGAGTGATGGGGACGTTGGCTGTTAGTTTGTTGATTTGGTTTAAGAGGAAGGGGTGGTTTTGAGTGACAAAAATGAACGAATCAAAATCCACTTCTTTTGATCTTAGCCATTCAATTCAGACCAAAAACTTGTGCGAACCATCGCAGGAAGGCATTTTTTTAGATAGTCCACATGTACAATCATGGAAACCCTTTCCGCTTAATATTTTGGATGTGTATTTTTCAATTCTGGATATACGTGTTTTAGATTGTTTAGGAGCAGAAAAGTATAAGTTATATCCTCTTTGGCGACCGGGAGTCAACGCTTCGAAAGCAACTTTTAATGCTGGATTTTCTTTAAATAATTGTAGTAATTCTTCAGGAAAAACAAGCGGAGTCTTCTCTTTAAAATTTACTTTTAAGCCAGCATTTTCTATTTCAATCGCTTCCTGGATATAAGCTTTCAGCTTGGTTGCCATGTTCAGTATTTCTTGAACATTAGTAAAGCGGATCAACCGGACAGACTGTGAATTGTCTCCTGGCTTTTTTAATATCTTGTTGGTGTCTTTTAGCAATACACCTTTAAAAAAACTTAGTGCACAGTATGCTTTAAATCCGCCGATTAGGATCAGGTTCTTATTCTGAAAGGTGTAGCAGGGAACGCCCCACTTTAGCTCTTCAGTCAGGGCACAATCGAGCAGGAGCTTTCTCAGTTGTTTTAATTCTTCTTGCCACTTTTGAGCTTTACTTATATATTGGTCGACTTTAGGATTCATTTTATTCAATCTTTTTTATACACTACTGTTTTTTCTTGAGTTCAAAAATATCTTTCCTTCGGTCATGCAAGTTTCGCACACTGCCAAATCTATTCAATTCTCTTAACAAATCAATATCAACATCAGCAATGAGTATCATTTCTGTATTTGGAGTGGCTTCGGCTTTTATACCATTGGAAGGAAAGGCAAAATCGCAGGGAGTAAAGACCATAGATTGAGCAAATTGAATATCCATATTGTGGACATTTGGTAAAGTACCAACGCTTCCTGCTATGGCGACATAACACTCATTTTCAATGGCTCTGGCCTGGGCACAGTTTCGAACTCTGGTGTAGCCATTTTGAGTATCTGTCAGAAAAGGAATAAATAAAATATCCATTCCTTCATCAGCTAATAATCTGCTGAGTTCAGGGAATTCTGAATCATAACAAATCAATATGCCAATCTTTCCGCAGTCGGTATCAAACGTTTTTAACTCGTTACCACCTTGCATTCCCCAGACCTTTGCTTCGTCAGGGGTGACGTGCAATTTTTCATATCGCTCTACAGTACCGTCTCTTTTGCAGAGATAGCCCACATTATATAGTTTTTCGTCTTTTATCTCTGGCATGCTGCCTGAAATGATATTGATGTTGTAAGAAATAGATAATTCAGAAAATTTCTGAACAATAGCATCTGTGTATTTAGCCAGCTCCCTGATAGCCTCAGGTTCAGGAAGGTGGTTACTTCCTGCCATTAGTGGGGCATTGAAAAACTCTGGGAATAGCGCAAAATCGGAGCGGTATCCGGAAACCGCATCAATAAAATATTCAGCTTGTTGAAGCAATTGGTCTAAATGATTATAAGGACGCATTTGCCACTGAATGAGCCCAATTCGAACTACTTTTTTCTTTGTTGCCGCTTTTTTTGAAGGTTTTTGATAATAAATATTATCCCATTCCATTAAAACGGCAAACTCATTTGAAGCAGTATCTCCGTCCAAGTACCCTTTTAAGATTCTTGCAGGATGAAAGTCATTTGATATTTGAAAGTTTAAGACCGGATCATCAATTTCCTTTCTTTTCACTTTGTCGATGTATTCTTTGGGGCTTAATTCCGTGCTATATTTATGATAATTTGGAATTCTACCACCAAAAGCAATTCCTCTAAGGTTTAGGTTCTCACAAAGTTCCTTTCTATAGTCATACAATCTTCTACCAATTCGTAATCCTCGATATTCCGGCTTGATGAACACGTCAATCCCGTATAAAACATCGCCTTCATCATCGTGAGAACCAAAGGTATAGTTTTGAGTAATCTCTTTGTAGGTATGATTTTCTGAAAATTCATCATAATCGATGATTATGGACAATGCGCATCCTGCCAATTCACCATTGATTTTGATAACTACCTGGCCTTCTTTAAATTTTTCTATTAAAGATTCGATTTGGTATTCTTTCCAGTAGGCATCTGGCATTGATTTGTAGGCCACGATCATGGCTTCCTTTAGCTCTTGATAATCTCTGCTATCAAGGTATTTTAACTCTATGTTATCTATTTCCCCTATTTTCATTTTTTCATTTTTAAGGACCCAATTAGTTACTTCTTTTTGAACTGCAATGACTCTTACGAATTAACTATGATTCTACGAAAAGAATCCTCCGCAAATAGGAGAGCAGGTTGTACAACTATACAACACCATTACCTATTCAAAATGGACATAAGCAACATTATCTTTTTAAAAAGAGTAGACAGATTATCTGAAAAGTAAACTCCTATTAGACTTTATTCTCCTGCCTCTTCCACCTCCTCTTCCAATCTATCTTTTGCTTCCTCTGTTAAATTACCATCGTCATCGTAATCATCATCTTCTTCTATGATTTGTTGTGCTTCAGGGAGGGTCATTCTTATTAAATAATAAACCTCTTCAGTTTCGAATGGTAAAGCACTAACTAGCCTACCTTCTTTATTGGTAAATTTTACTAGTTTTTTCTCGAACCCGTATGGGAATTCCAGTTTTACAAGGGCTAGTACTTCCTCGCTTATTTTGTCAAAATCCTTGACTATTCTTGGTTTATTCATTCTTCTTCATCATTTAAATAAGTGTGACGATATTTAGGTGGATTGCTATCTTCGGGATTTAGCTTCTTCTTTTTCTTCTGAGAAAAAGGCTTTTTCTCAATTCGTTTGGAGTCTTTCCTAGAAAGTTCATCCTTTAATTTTTTTACTTTTTTCATTACCAGTTTAATAAATAGGCGAATATTAAAGGAGCCACGATAGTCGCATCGGACTCTATTACAAATTTGGGTGTTTCTGGCACTAGTTTTCCCCAGGTTATTTTCTCATTTGGCACAGCTCCAGAATAGGAGCCATAGCTTGTCGTACTATCACTTATTTGACAAAAGTAAGACCACATAGGGATATCGTTTAGCTCTAAATCCTGATGTAGCATTGGCACAACACAAATTGGAAAATCTCCAGCAATACCTCCGCCAATTTGGAAAAATCCAACACTACAGTCCTTAGTGTTTTCCTGATACCAATTGGCCAGCAACATCATATATTGTATACCAGACTTCATAGAAGCAGGCTTTAGATCCTCTTCAATACAGTAAGACGCGAAAAAGTTGCCACAAGTAGAATCTTCCCATCCAGGTACGATCACCGGAATGTTCTTTTTGGCAGCAGCCAATAGCCAGCTATCCTTAGGATCAATTTGGAAGGAAGCGTCTAATTCTCCACTAAGTAATATTTGGTAGAAGTATTCATGTGGCAAGTAACTTTCTCCCTTATCATCAGCTGCTTTCCACGCCTTAAACAGATGCTGTTCTATTGCTCTCATTGCCTCTGCTTCAGGGATGCAGGTATCGGTTACTCTGTTGAAATGATTATCCAGTAGCTCTTGTTCATCCGCTGGAGAGAGGTCTCTATAATTGGGAATGCGCTTATAATGATTGTGCGCCACCAAATTAAACACATCTTCTTCCAAATTAGCACCAGTACAGGTGATGATATGCACCCTATCCTGTCGGATCATCTCGGCCAATGACTTACCTAATTCAGCGGTACTCATTGCACCAGCCATGGTAATCATCATTTTATTACCTTTTGCCAATTGATTCTCGTATTCCTTGGCCGCATCTACAAGCGTTGCTGCATTGAAGTGCTTATAATGTGCTTGAATGAATTGTGAGACTGGCCCTTTCTTTTGCATGATTTATTAATTTATAAGAATATTTTTGATTGATTTTGAGTGTTTGGTGGATATGTTACTTTTTGGAAAATTTTATTATTTTAATACCCTAATATAGATAGCATTTCATCTACTGTTTGTTCGTTTCTGTATACGTAGTCAACAAAATTGCCAGTTTCATCTCGATCAATAATTATCAATTTTGGCGCTGGAATCAAGCAATGTTTGATTCCGCCATATCCGCTAATTGAATCTTGATAAGCGCCTGTGTGGAAAAATCCAACGTACAAGGGTTCCTTCTCTTTATCCTCATATTTTGGCATAAACAACTGTTGATTGAAGTCTTCAGAGTTGTAGTAGTCAGAATGGTCGCAGCTAATCCCTCCAATATTCACTTTGGTATATTCATTATTCCACTTGTTGATTGGTAACAGGATAAATTTTTCCAGGATTGACCAGGCATCGGGTATGGTATTCATCAGGCTATTATCAACCATATACCATACTTCTCGGTCGTTTTGTTTTTTTTGTTCCAATACCTGAAATACAATGGCTCCGCTTTCACCTACGGTGTATTTTCCAAACTCGGTAAATATATCCGGCTCTTCGACATTGGCCTCCATGCAAATAGACTTTATGTTGGAAACGAGTTCGTTTATGATATATTTATAATCATATTCGAATCCGAGGTTGTTTCTGATTGGAAATCCACCTCCTAGGTTTAGTGCCTTTATCCCTGGACAATCTTGCTTGAGTTCAACAAATAGTTTTAGTGCCTTTTGAAATTCACCCCAGTAGTAGACGGTATCTTTGATCCCAGAGTCAATAAAAAAGTGCACCATCTTCATCGAGATGTTTTTATCATTTTTAATTTCGGATTGATAAAACTCCATGATTTCGGAAGGGCGAATTCCCAGCCGAGAGGTATAATAGGCAGATTGAGGTTCTTCGTCAATGGCTATACGAATACCGATTTTCATCACTCTATTCCCTTCTGCTGCATATTTTTTTACCCGTTTTATTTCTGATTTTGAATCCAGGACAAGAATAGAGTTTTTGAATCCTTCCTGGTTCAGTCTCCATATTTTCTTTAGGTAATCTTCTGTTTTGTATCCATTGTGAACAATAATAGTTTTTTTGGATAATTCTCCTTCTTCGTACAACTTAAAAATCAAATCGATATCGAAGGAGGAGGAAGTCTCTATATGGGCATTTTCCTTTAGCGCAGATTTCACCACATGAGAAAAGTGACAACACTTGGTACAATAGCAATAATGATATTTGCCCTTGTATTTATTTTTTTTGATGGCTCTGTTGAATAAGTTTCTGGCTTTTTTGATTTGTTCTCCGATTCGAGGAAGATAAAGGAGTTTAAACGGGGTTCCGTATTTCTCAATCAGGTATTTTAGCGAAATACCATGAAAGGTAAGATAATCGTTTTTTAGGTCGAATCCTTCTTGCGGGAAGTAATAGCTCTGGTCAATTAAGTCAAAGTAGGTGTTTTTCATGATTGTCAGTAAAATTGATAGCTTAGTAAATTCATATTTTGTTTTGTTTTCATGCTCCAAGTAAAGGATAATATTTTTAATTTCCTATGCTTTTTGAGAAAAAATTAATCGAGTAAACCAGATTAATATTTCGTTCCAATTTCCCCTCCTAATATAGCCCTAAATTTGAAGTAAACTAAACTGTTAGCGCAGTATATTAGGAGGAGATAATTGAAAGGAATTAGAATCAAGACTTATTAAAAAGTAGCTCCGAATTTCGCAACCACAAGTCTTGTTGAGGAAATGGAATCTCTATGTTATGTTCTCTGAACAAACCCATTATTCGATATCGAATCTCACTTTTTACAACTTCGATACTCATATAATTTTTACTATAAAAATATAATTTAAAATTAAGGGATGAATTTCCAAAATCTGAAAATTGAACGGAAGGAGCTTGCTTGTTTTCAACTCCTTTGTTTTCCACTACTGCAGTAAGTAAAAGTGAAGTAACTAGATTTATATCGGATGCATAAGAGACGCCTACTTCGATTTTATGGCGGATAGGTGTCCGATTATGACTCCAATTGGTGGAGCTGTCTCCAATAATTTTAGAGTTAGGTAAAAGGATTATGATATCGTCTCTTGTCTTGATTTTAGTGGTGCGTATACCAATGTCTGTCACTCTACCAACTACACTATTTACCTCTATGATATCGCCAACTTCTACTGTTCCTTCGAGCAAAAGAATAACACCAGAGACCAGATCGTTAAAGGTTTGTTGAAGTCCAAGACCAAATCCTACTAATAAAGCCGCTGCGCCTCCCCAAATCACTGAAAATTGGATTCCAATAGCCTCTAAGGCTAGAAAAAATGCAATTAGATAGACTACATATTTCACAAATTGCTTGAATGCATACTGTCGGCCCAGGTCAACTCCTTTCCTGGTAAAATAATTAGTAGCCAATTTTGATATAAGTCTGATAACAAATCGGGCAAACAAGAAAAACAGGATGGCAATGATTACTTGTACTAAACTTAGTTGTAAATCTCCAATTTTTAGAAAATTGTATTCTAATATTTCTTTAAGAGTCATATTATCTTCCTATTTTTCCTCTGATATTTGTCAGGAGATCGTCATAAATTACTGAGGTTGCCGGATCCTGATTTCTTTTCATTTCAACAGTCTTGCTCTTTTTTTCTAAGATGGTTCTTTTTTTCAATTGTTTGAAGACTATAATAGGAAAAAGCATTCCCAAGTTTAGTAGAATTAGAAAAATAGCTGCATCCGAGTTGCTAATAGCACTAATACCTATGAAAAGTATTAAAGTAATAACCAAAACTTTAATAAGAAAATCAGAAGTCTTTATTGTATTTTTTTTCATCTTTTTATTCTTTTAAACAAATGAATAATATTCTACGTCATTGAAAATGAGCCAAAATGATCACTAGCAACCAAGTTTTGAGAAGAGTTATTCCAAATTTTAAGCATTTTGCTTTTAGCTCTTTTTAACCTCATTTTTACGGCAGATTTAGATAGCGATAAATCAGATTCCAGCTCAATAATCGATTTTTTACGCAAGTATTTTTGAATAACAATTTCTCTAGTCTCCTCGTCAAGCATTGTTAGGGTGTATTCAAGTTTTGATAAGTTGTTCTCTTTTTGAAATACTTCCTCTAACAAGGAAACACCATCTCCCTGCAAGTACTTAAAATCATTATTTTCTTTGCTAACCGTTTTTTTGCGTGCCCTAAAAAAGTCATTGCACAAATTGGTCGCAATTTTAAAAAGCCATGCGACAAAAAGTTCTGGTTTTCTAAGATCATCGATCTTGTCTATCAACTTAATAAAGGTATCGGAACAAATATCACAGGCATCGTTTCGATCTTTTACTTTTTTCAAGCAAAACAGGTATACGTTTTTGTGATATCGATTATAGATTTCACCTAAATACAATGAACTCTTATTTCTTTGATAAGAAATAATCAACTGTGAGTCTGTAAGTAAGTGTATTGTTTTCATAATAGAGCGTATTAAGTAGTGATTTAATACCTCAAATATATGAGCAATTCCAATTCTGAGTAACGGTTAAAAGGCGTATTTTTTCACCCTGTAGTTTCTGTTAGTTTATAAGCATTTTACCTACTACCTAATAATACCAAGGTGCAAAATTCTCCCACCTGCCTGATTTACAGGGCTCACGCTTTTGCCAATGACAATCCCCTTTTCCGGAGCTTTGAATTCTTTGATGACATCTCCAAACACATTTCTTAGGATGGCAATTGTCTCTCCTTCATTTACAATTTGCGTGACATTTGGATACACAGTTAGGAGACCACCAGTATCTGTATAAATCCAGTAAGACTCTTTGCAACGTACCGTATCGGTGGATTGGTCTTCGACTTCAGAGTCTGTTATTTGCAAATGGCCCAACAAATTGTGGATGCCAGTCAGACCGTCCCTGATCATGCCTTTTTGAAATAAGTTTGGGTTACCTACCTCCAGTGTGATAGCTGGTATACCCATTGCGTCCGCAGTACCTCTGAGGGTGCCATCATTTGGAGGATTGTGTACAATGATTTGTGCATTTTGAAGAAGTGCCATCTTACATACCATTTCGTTGTCCATATCGGCTCTTATGTAATACGAATTAATCCTTCCGTTACTGGCGGTATGGAGATCAAGGAGGTAATCAAAGTGTTTGATGATTTTATTTACTACACGCCAAGCGTAGACTTGACTCACACTTCCATCTGGCTTACCAGGCATGATATGGTTTAGATCAGTGCCATCTAGGAACCTTCTTTTTTTTCTTACATAAGAAGGGACATTAATGATAGGAATACCGACTATGGTGCCGCGCAACGTCTCCACATCTATTTCTTTAAATAATCGCTGTATTACAGGGATTCCATTCAACTCATTTCCATGGACAGCTGCGGTTATACCAACGGTTTTGCCTTTGGTTTTTCCTTTTGCAATCATTACAGGGATGTTTATAGGAACCCCCATTCCATCATCTACAATTTTCAACCAATATCTTGTAATTGCCCCTTTAGGAGCTTTATCGATGTCAAGTTGATTAATAATTTCGATATTAGTGTTCATTTCATTCCCCATTTTCATTTTTATTTAAATAATATTTCCAAATCAAATCAATTGCTTCTTCCACCAATGGTAGGTTATTTTGTTTGGCCATTTGTGGCAGTCCTCCAATGCTGGTGGTGTTTATTTCTGAAAGGATTCTATTTCCATTATCCCCAACGAGGTATCCAGGCCGTACATTACAATTCCCATTTTAGAAAGCAGCGGATTTACCGTTTCTATAATTTGATATTCTTCTTCTGTGATGTTGGTTTGACTGACCGTTCCTCCTAAGGCTACGTTACATAACCAAGAGTCTTTAGCTGGCATCCTTAGAGAGCCTCCCATTACTTTACCATTTACTACTACTATTCGTTTATCTCCTTGTGAAACATTTTTAAGAAATTTCACACCAAGATATTCTATTTTTTCTTTATTCAGAATGGATAAAAACTCTTTCCAAGCGATCTGCTTATTCTCCATCCAAACCTTGTCGCCATCTATACGTACAAGCCCTTTTCCACCGTATTCACGAAACGGTTTCAGGACGATCGGAAATTGTGTTTTAAAATCAACTATATCGTCGATGGTTGTACAAATTTTCATAGGAGCACTAACCTGTTTAAAATTCATCAAGAATGCTTTACTTCCTGTCTCAAAGATAGCAGCAGGGTCGTTTATGATAAATTGGTTGGAAAGCTCCTTACTGAAAAACGCTAGTAGTGCTTCGTCTATTGGAGGTGGCAACCTTAACCAAATTAAGTCATAGTCCTATGAAGATACTTTTTTAAGCTCTTGTCTAAATAGTGCTCCATTTTCTGAAAAGCCAAAACTATTGCTCACTGTAGTTGCCCAAACCTGTTTCGTTTTTTGGTTTTTGAAAAAGGCATCGTTCTCTGAAAACCCTCTTGAAGCGATATCCACTCGGTTGGTCAATTGATGCTTTCTTAAAGCATGAGCAAAGGCATACACAGAATTTTCCTTACTATGATTGGTATGGTCCGTAAGAATTAAGACATTGTATTTTTTCATCCTTCTACTTTAATTTCATCTAACAAACTTTTATCATCATTCAAGCTTTTGAATAGTCGCATTCTAAATTTGCCTTGTTTGTTGAATAATGCCTGAGCCATGTTATCAATAGCGACCATCGAAAGAACCGTTTGAATATAAGCTTCGATCAAGTCGTCTAGCCCAATCCCCAGTTTGTTAAAGTCTCTTCTATCCGTCAGCATCAGTCGAATATTTCTTACTTATAGTCAGTTCTAATCATTATTGTCCCTCTATAAAAAACTTCTTCAAGTTGAGAACCATCAGTAAACTACGTGTTTATCGCGGTTGTATTAATGAAATTCGAGTACAAGTAAAACATGACTATAAAAAATATATTTCTGTCTATTTTAATGTTTAAATGTAATTTAAATCAAAATTCGAACATTAGTCAAGCAATCATTCAAAAGTCACCCACCCAACAGTTCAAAAAGAATAAATTAAATGATGTCTTTTTTATAAAGGGAGATTTCTGGTTGTTTTACCAAAGGAGAACTGTCAGGATATTCAAACAAGGAAAGTACATACCGCATAGCTTGAATACGCATTTCTTCTCGCTCTTTTGCATCTACAATCACCCATGGACTAATGGCAGTACTGGTGTTGTCGAACATGGCATTTTTATAGGTTGAGAAGTCTTCCCATTTTTCTTGTGCTGCCAGATCAACTGGGCTGACTTTCCATTGTTCAAGTGGAGACTTTAATCGTTTTTCAATTCTGTTTTTTTGACCTAAGCTGTCTATGGAAAACCAGAATTTTATGAGGTGAATTCCATCATCAATTATCATTTTTTCAAAGGAGGTTACTTGTTGTATGAATAGTTGATATTGGTCATCTGTACAAAATCCCATAACAGGTTCTACGACGGCTCTGTTGTACCAGCTTCGGTCAAAGAAGACCATTTGTCTTGCCTCGGGTAGTCTTTTTATATATCGTTGGAAGTACCACTGTCCGCGTTCTCGTTTTGTTGGTTTTCCAAGGGCAAACGTTCGGTAGTTTTGTGGGTTTAAGTGTTGGGTAAATCGCGCAATTGCACTTCCTTTGCCTGCAGTGTCTCTTCCTTCAAAGATAATGGCTACTCTTTTTTTAGTATCGTGTACGAATTTCTGCAATTTCAGTAATTCAGCTTGCAACAAATAGAGTTCTTCAATGTATCTTTGATCGATTTGTAGTAACCACTGATTATTTGGTCCATGATTGTGTTAATTAAAAAATGTCATTGATATTAATCAAGATATGAGTAATATGAGTATATGTTTTACTATAATTATTGTGTTGCATTTTCTTCAATCCATTTTAAACATGTAGTTAACCCTTTAAAAGTCTTTTCTTTTGGAATTAAATTAGGAATGAGGCCTACTCGTTCCATCATATATAAAGGTTGTTTAGATAAGCCGGTAAACAACACAATTTTCCCATTTTTTATTAAATCTATGACTGCATCTTCAATGGCATATAGACCAGTTTGGTCTATATAATCCATTTTTTTCATTCGGATAATTACTATTGACGCAGTATTTGGAATTTGTTTAATCAATTGTTGAAAATCACTTGTAGAACCGAAAAATAAAGGCCCATTTATATGTTTAATAAACACCTTTTCTTTTAATACTTTAGGAATATCTTTTTCATCTACCCGTAATTTTTCTTCATCCAATGATTCGATTCCAGAATGTCCTGTCGTTAAGTCGCCCATTTTTTTCATAAATATTAGAGAGGCGATTATTAAGCCAATACCAACTGCATATACTAAATTCCAGATAGTTGACAATACCAAAACAACGAGCATAATGACTACTTCCGGACGAGGCATATAAGGAATTGCCTTTAAACCTTTATAGTCCATTACTCCGATACCTACAGTAATTAAAATACCTGCCAATACGGCGGCAGGTATTTTGGAGGCGATTGGGCCTAAAGCTAATAGAACGATCAATAGTAGAACACCTGCAATCATACCCGATAAACGGGTTTTACCTCCGGCATTAATATTTACTACTGTTCGGATGGTTGCTCCGGCACCTGGGATTCCCCCAAAAAAGGCAGCTATACTATTTCCAATTCCTTGACCGATTAATTCTTGATTAGGGTTGTGCTGAGTTTTTGTCATGTTATCCGCAACAACTGAGGTCAGCAAAGAATCTATTGCACCAAGTAATGCTAATGTTATCGCAGTAAATATGTAAGGTGCCAAATTCAACAAATTAAATTCATTAAAAATGTCAAAATTTGGCATTGGTAAACCGCTTGGAATTTCTTCTATTGTTCGATAATTCAAACCGAATCCAAAAGCGACTCCTGAAACGACCAAAAGTGCAACCAAGGCACTAGGAATTTTAGTAGTAATACGCTTAAATCCAAAAATGATAAAAATGGTTGCTAAAGATAACATTAGTTCTAACCAATTAATGTTCTTTAAGGCTCTTGGCAATACTCTTAAAGTTCCAATAACACCTGATGAAGCATTTTTTGCTAAAGTTTGAGATTCTTTCAATAATTTATCTTCGGGTATCTGTTCTACTCGGGCAATAGTTTCTTTTAAATGCTCTAACACTAAAATTCCTTCACCTTTCTCTTCTTTTATATAATTTTCTATTATGATTTCTCCTGCAACTGATTTGAATTCGTCAACAAATGCTAAATCTTCTTTTGGGTAATATCCTAATGAAGGTAGCATTTGGGTGACTAAAATTATTATACCAATGGCAGTCATAAACCCTGAAACAACAGGATAGGGAATATATTTTATGTATTTACCAATGCCCAGTATGCCTAAACCAATCTGGAAAATACCTGCTAATAAAAAAACGGTAAGAATAATTGGTAATGCCTTGTTTAAATCACCTCCATAACTACCTATTATTGTGGCAATAACCACCATACTTATGGCAGTCATTGGTGCCGTTGGACCTGAAATTTGAGTATTTGTTCCTCCGAAAAAGGCGGCGAAAAAGCTAACAAGTATGGCACCGTACAGACCTGCACTAGGACCTAAACCTGAGCTTACACCAAAAGCTAAGGATAGTGGCAATGCTACTATCCCTGCGGTTATTCCACCAAGTAAATCTCCTTTGAAATGTGATAAATCAAATTTGAATATTTTTTTCATGATTAATGATTATGAACTCAGGTTATAGGGCTTAACACGAATAGTTTATTGTAATTCTTTTCTACTTTCAGAGAAACTGATTCTATTGCTTAGGATGGTGATAAATGACTGAAAATAGTAAGAGAGAGCCGACATTGTCGACCCTCTTTCAGTTTGTAGTATAGGAGAATTAAATTATTTCTTTTTCTTTGTTTGTCCAACAAGACTTTTTCCCTTTTTTTCTTTTTGATTGGTTACTTCGGGTTTGCTAACTCGAAGTGCTTTCTTTTTAGCTTTTTGCGCTTCTGCATTTTTTCTAGCTTCAGCAGCTTTGTTTTTCGGATTTTTCTTTGCCATAATCTAAATTAATTTTGTTTTAAGTAATAAAAATTTCACTAAAGACAAGCAAGGATTAAAAAGTCACTCCTTTTTCAGAAAATATTCCTGACCTTTTTTGTTTCTATGATTCTAGAGAAAAAATCATCTTAAAAAGTGACCTTTTAAATCTTTTGAGTCTTCAAAAAAAAATTATGAAAAAAATATTATTTCCAACAGCCTACTCTCCACTTTCAGAAGTGGCTTTTCAATATGCTCTAAAATTAGCCCTATACTTTGATGCAAGTATTACATTGCTTCATGTATATGAGAATACTTCTATTTTTATACCAACAAGCAATGAACTTGTAGATTATATTGAGGATGCTAAGGATTACCAACATGATCAAGAATTAGAAAAATTAGAGAAATTTGCATTAGAATCCATTGCAAAACAATTTTATAATATACCCCTAACCTTAATAGTTTTGAGTGGAGATGTTGAAACTGAAATATTGACTATTCAAAACCAGAATAAATTTGATTTGGTGGTAATGGGTATGCGAAGGCACAATCTATCTAAACGACTTTTGGGAAACACTACTTATTTTATGATAGACAATATTTCCTGTCCACTCTTATTGATTCCTCCGATGACTCGTTATTTGGGAGTGCACAAAATAATCTATGGAACTGTATTTGGTAAACATGAATTTTCTGCTATCAATCGCCTCTTGAACTGGGCAACCGTATTCGGTTCTAATCTGCACCTTGTACATGTTTTTCAACATAAAAATAAAGAGGAAGCTACAGCTAAAATGACTCAACTACTTGATGAATACCAAGAACTAAAGGAGAATGAGACGATTAGCTTTCAATTGATAGAAGGAAAGGGGGCGTTGGAAATCAATAGGTATGTAGAACTTGCAAATGCAGATATTCTTGCGGTTCATCGCAATAAACAAGGCTTCTGGCAACATATATTGGAAGGCAGCTTGACCAAAAAACTGGTGGAAGAATCAACGATCCCGATTTTAGTCTTGAAGTCGCAATAATTTTGACATCTTTAAGTTTACTGAAAAAAATATGTTTTCTTACTTTTTTACACTACTATTATCGATTAAAATAAATAACAATTAGATGAGACCTAATTGTCATATTCAAGAAAGATATGTTGCAAAACAACTACTTTCCCTACAGTTATGTTTTTAGAGAAGTAGCAAGAAGGGTAAGAGCAAATTGGTAGGGCGTTTTCGAGAAGACCTGTTTTGGGTAAGAGATTCTTTTCTTTAATAAACTCGTTCAAACTTGCCCTATTTTCCTTTGCTGTACCGTTGACTACATAAGCAATTAGGAAACCTTCTAATTTTGAATATTTCCCAAAAACTAAGTTGTTAATACCAGTCTCAATATATCTCTTACGATAAGAGCTGGCGTTGACTTTTGATCCAATTGCTTTTTTCCAATTATTAAGTGAAATGTTTTTGGCTTCACCAAAGTATTCCAGATATTTCTTTTGAAACCAGGAACTTAAAAAGATGAAATCAATTCTATCTTCTTCTGAAGCCTCTTTATCTCCAAACAAAACATCTTTGTCTTCTAGGTGATGCTCTCGGTCAACAATTATTTGGTTGGACTTTAGCAGATCAAGATTTTTCATTTCATGAAGCAGACGCGCACTAATTTTTTCTTCTTTCCATTGTTTAAAATCTGAGGAATTCTTCAACATAGATTGGTGGCCTTTTATGACTGCCTTATGGCAACAATTGTGAAATTCCAATCGATATTTTAATCGAAAATTTTCTTGTATTTTTTGGTTTAAGGGCATGTATTACTGAGTTGCAATTTCTGCAATTATTTCGTCTGCATCATTGATCGCCATGGATCGAGACCAGAAGCGTTTTTCGTTAGGTTTTATTATGTATAGTCTATCATTTGTATAATACCGTAAAAACCTACGGAAATAGATACTTTCAGCGTGTTCTTTGTAGCTATATTTTTCCATATCTTTTAGAACTTGGGCAATCTGTTTTTCAGGTAAGGTCTTTACATAATCCGCCTTTTTTTCATTATTGAAGTATAATATGGTAACGTTAAGTGGAATACGTGGGCTTAATTCAAAGACTGAAGACCAAACAGTAAGGTCACTTTCGTAGCCAAGGAATTGATTGATGGTTTGACAGAGATGGGTGGCGTATTGTTGATTTTCTTTAATGTTATTTGGATTAAAAGCAATAGATTTTTGTTTGTTTTGAAAGGAATCTAATACATAGATTAAAAAGTCTTCAATTATTATTTTTTCAACTTTAGAGAAGTCCAATCCATTCCAAATTGCATTTTCAATTTTTTGTTCAAGGTCTGCAATCAATTCCTTCTCATTTAGAGGATTAGATGCGCGAATTTTTATTATTTGATCAAAAAGAAAAATGACAGCCTTAATAGTTTTTTTATCAAATGATTCGGGGAGGAAAGGTAATAACAACATATCTTTTGGGATTACTCTTTCGCGCTCAATTCCCCAGTCTGAAGTTGTTAGAAACATTATATAGGCCGCTAATTCAGAATTTAAATAGGCTCCTACTAATTTTAATTCTGAACTATTGGGAGAATGGATGGCATGAACCGTTTTTTTGAAGGAACAATCGTAGTCAATAAAGGATGCACAATACTTTTTATTCTTTTGTCCTTCTTTTATCAATAAATGGGGGGCTTGATAAACTTTTAAATTGCCAAATCGATGAAAGAACTCGTCATGAATTGTAGTAGATACATTTTTTAGTGTGTAGTATCTTTCAAGGGTATTTGTACCTAAGTGAGGTAGGCTCTTTATGAAGGAGTTGCGGTACTTTTTAGAAGATAATTCAAATCCACCTCCATTCTCCCATTCTTTTTCTTTAGATATTTTTTCTATTGTCTTTATCGTTTGAAATTTTGAAATTAATATGAAATCTCTCTCTGTCCCCCACATCGCTACCTTCCAGATTTTAGTATTTGGTTTTTGGCATTCTTCTCTTGGTAAATATTTAACATCAGTTGGGTCGATCACAATCCCATCCACCAGTCGTTTTTTTATTGCAGTTTTAGGGGCACAATACATTAATTTAGGAGAAGGTTTTATGGGAGTCTTTCTAGTGTAAAAAATAACACTAATCGGACTAACTGCCGAAGCAAATAGATTTTTACTTCCTTCTTTTTTTGAACCCCGTCGAAGGATGGAGAAGTTATACACCTTCTCTACATAGTTATCATTAAATAGAAAACGTCTAAAATTTTGGTATGGATCACCATTGTTAAATAAAACAGGTTTACTTCCACAAATTAAGCCATATTTAGCATTTGGAGCCAGCACCGTTACTCTATGAAGAAAAGCCAATACTAGTTCTCGTGCATATCCCCGACAGTCTAAATAGGCTTGCTCTTTTTTTTCCAAACCACCTCTACTAAAGGGTGGATTACCTACTACAATTTCAACTTCATTCAAAGGCTCTTTCTCCAAACTACTCATTCTAAACAGATTTCCTCCTTGTTTTTTAGTATCCTTTTCGTCAGGATCAAAAATCAAGTAAGGAAAGCGTTTGTTTTGCCATAGTTTTTTCGGATTCAACCGATTAAGCATGGTCAGATATATACTAAAAGCTGCCACCTTTATAGCCTCTGAGTTTATTTCGATTCCAAAAATATTGTCTTGAACTATTTGGCAAATAATCTTAAAACTTAATTTTTCCTCTGGATGTGCGACTGTCCATCTGTCCAAAAGCCGATTAAGACTTTCAACCAGAAAAATCCCGGAGCCACAGGTAGGATCCAAGGTTTTAATATTGTAACGTGCCTTTTTAGAATTGGAGTAGGGAAGCATTTCGTTTAAAACAAATTCGGCAAGTGGATAAGGAGTATAAAAAGCTCCTTTTTTTGCTTTTCCCTTCGGATCTTCGACTGAGAGAAATTCTTCATAAATTTCACTTAGCAATTGAATGGGAATTATTTCAAAATTGAATAATCTCCAATCTGGGAATAGCTCGAATTGCCCATTCTCTTGGATTTTAGTCCAAAAGCAAGCTTTTATTTTTGCTAAATGTTCTGAGGTTACTTTTTGCCGTTCATCTTTTGTAACTGGGCAAAGGTTTCCATTGAATTTATCTTCCAATTCGTCAAAAAGAAGATAACAGTTTTCTTTGTTGCCCAGTATTTGAAAAAAGGAATCTCCTTCCTTTGAGCCCGTTATCCTATGGTAATAGGACGCATCAGTTGCACCTCTATCTTCTAAATACAAAATGAAAAGGGAGCGCAGCAATAAGTTGTGGATCATAGAGATCGGCAAATCTTCTTTGAGGGCACCTCTGGTTTTCTTTAGATTCTTAATCAGCTCTGCCTCTACACGAGAATTGTTATCGATCTTTTGCGCAAACTCTTTTTCTTTCCAAAACTGACCAGTTTCAATAGATACTTGACCGAAGACTTGCTTGAGTACCTTTAAGTCAGAAAGAGCGGTTCTATAAATCTCCAGATCATCAATTGCTCTATCTCCCTGGCCGAATTTGACAGGTTTTTCATAGCAATTATAAACTCTGATTTCGAGGTCACTTTCTACATATAAGAGAGGGACTTTGCCTTGGTTCCAGATGTTTTTGTGAGTATTCAAAATGATTTGCTGAGCCTCTTCGTTAAAATCACTGACCTTAATAAAATAAACAGCAGGCAATTCACCAGAAAAATAGATCTTATCTATCCCAAATTTTTGTACTTCTCTAACATAATGATTTTGTAACGCAGATAATGATTGGGATTCTTTTACATCTTCTGCTCCTAGTGAAAAATCAAGTAATTCTATGGTGGAGATTTGCTTTTTCATTGTTTTTGTAAACCTACTCCTTTTAAAAGAAAATTTTTCTATCAAAGAAAAAATGAGATTGTTTTGGCAAAGTCATTTTGCTTTGTTAGCACCTATGGTAACTACGTCCCAACAAGTGTGGAAATATTATGATACGCTAGAAACCTTTTTGCTTGGAA
>ENA-ORXR01001128-ORXR01001128.1-marine-metagenome-genome-assembly--contig:-NODE-1128-length-29843-cov-11.575590_pt1 | contig 29843 bp, 19 predicted proteins | sample MGYA00237866_ERZ511479 | MGnify/ENA metagenome assembly ERZ511479
ACTGCTGCCGCAGGATTATCGCTTGCGTAAAACAAAACTATTTATTCGGTATTCCGTCGTGAGTGCCGATCCTGCGGGCTGTCCTTCTTTCGAAGGCTTCGCCTTCTACTTGCGGGTTGCCGCCCGCCTCGTTGATTTTTCCTATGGAAAATTCAACTGCCCAACCCGCGTTGGGGCATATACAGGTTAAGGCTAGGCACTAGATTGTCAGTAGGAGGTTTCGCATGTCTAGTTCTCTCATCCCAACGCAGGTTGGGATAGGTTTGACGTAGAGAGGGTGCTGACGGATGTCCTGTTTCCGTGTCGACCCTCAACACATCCATCCCAGCCTTCGCTGGGATGAGAAGAGGTAGGTGATTAGAAATAATGGGGGTTTGGACGTGTCGTGATGCGTTACTCTTCTCCCTTAATTCTCCGGCAAATCCGCCAGCACATCGAGGAGATGCTGCATATCCGCAGGCACAGGCGCGTCGAAGCTGTGGTGTTCTTTCGTTGCGGGATGGATGAACCCGAGGTGGCGCGCGTGGAGGGCTTGACGTTTGAAGTCGGCGACGGCGACGCGGACGGCTTCTTCTGCCGCTTGGTTAGACGTCGCATAGGCGCGCTGCTTGCCATAGAGCGGATCGCCAAGGAGGGGGCAGCCGATATGCGAGAGATGCACGCGGATTTGGTGGGTGCGGCCTGTCTCGAGCTGGCAGTCGAGCTGGCTGATTTTCGGCGTGCCGATACTGGCATGTTGCGCGCGGCCATAGCCTTTGACGAAGCGATAATGGGTGACGGCGTGGCGGCCTACATCAGAGGCGTCTATGTCATTATATGTGCCGCGCACGACGGATTGTTTCTTGCGGTCATTAGGCGAGCGGGCGAGGCGAGAGACAACGCTGCCGGAGCGCGGTTTGGGCGCGCCGCGCACGAGGCAGGTATAGATGCGGTCAATGGAATGTTTCGCGAATTGCTTGGACAGGCCCTGATGCGCCTTATCCGTCTTGGCGACGACCATGACGCCCGATGTGTCCTTGTCGAGGCGGTGAACTATACCGGGGCGCATCACGCCGCCAATGCCGGATAGCGTGTCGGCGCAATGAAAGAGGAGGGCATTGACCAGAGTGGCGCTGCGGGAGCCGGGGGCGGGGTGAACGGTCATGCCGGAGGATTTATTGAGCACGATGAGGTGGTCATCCTCGAACAGAATATCGAGCGGTATGTCCTCGGGTTGCGGCGTGTCGTCAACGGGCGGCGGCACGCGCACGGCATATTCGATCTCTGCGCGGACCTTGGTTGTGACCTTGCCAATGATATCGCCGTCGGCCCGCACATTGCCCGTCTCCACGAGGTCGCGAATGCGGGAGCGGGAGAGTTCGGTCCAGCTTGTCAGCCATTTGTCCAAACGCTGTCCCGCATCCGCTTCGCCCGCGATTTGGGTCTGCCATGTTCCTGTGTCTTCGGTCATAGGGCGGCCATAGTCGGAGCTGTAATCAAGGGCAAGTGTGACGGGGAGGTGAGAGCAAAAGGTTCAAGACTCTATTGAGGAGCTACATTGCCGCGACAGCGCTATGATAAACATCGAAAAAAAAGAGGAGAAGTCCTCCGGGAATAATGGGGAAACGCAGGGGGATTAGACGCGATATCCTACCGGCTGCTGGGCCGTTTCAGCGACGACCGCGCGGATTGGGTGTTGGGGATTGTCGGGTTCCTTGTCGCCATTCCGGTGTTCTTCGATGTGGCCTTCATTATGCTTGTGCCAATCATTCAGAAGCTCAGCCGCAAAACCGGAAAGGCGTTGCTGACCTACGCCCCGCCTTTGTTGGCAGGTCTTGCCGTCACTCACGCCTTTGTGCCGCCAACACCGGGGCCGATTGCCGTGGCCGAGTTGATGTCGGCAGACCTAGGTCTCGTGATATTCTTTGGGGTGTTAGCGGGGTCGCCCGTAACGCTACTGCTTTCTGTGATTTTCCAGGCGGTCATCCTTTGAGCGCAGCCACGCAGAGGAGATATGCGCGTCCGTCGGGCGATCCAAGCGCAGCCCGCAAAGCAGGCGCCGTTGGCGGAGTCTTCCCAATCATAGTCGCGAAATCATCACTGAACCGCGTTAGCCCTCCAATGAGCTGCGGATCAGTTGCGAGCCTCTCTTTCAAATGCGCGACGGCCTCAGGAAGTTTGTCGGACACAGCCGCAACCAAACCAACCTCGCCATCGTTGATACGGGCTTGGGTGGCGTCAATGACCGTGCCTTCATCTACAATGGCTGACGGGGAGAGTTTAAGCTCTGTCAAAATAGCGACCCCATCAACGGGTGCGGCGCCCGACGTCAGAGAATTACGGAGACCGGGAGCAGGGGCGGTGCCGTCCGGGCGTTCAAGTCCGCCCAGCATTTCTCTCCATCGCCAGCCGCTGTCTTTCTCCGTGCGTCGCCCGAAGCCTTTTGATTTCTTAGGTGTGCTCGCCGCGGGACTTGTGTCACCCGGACGCCGAATAACCTCAGGTTCGAAGGCCGTGATTTCATCGTCCAAATTTTTGATTTCCAAATCCATGCCCAAATTTAAAGGATGGTCCCCGGCGATGGATGGGGTCATTTTTGCAATCCGGCGAGGCGGTTCAACCGGCGGGAAATCTGTATCAAGCGGCTTCAAGTTTAATCTCGGCGCTAGGGGTTCCGCCGTAGAAGCGGCGACCTCCGCCTCTTGGGTGGCGGTTCGGACATTTCGTAATTGGGCCTGCAGGGCTTGCAGGTCTGTTTCCATGCGCGAGAAATCTCGGCGCATTTGTGCAAGGTTTGATTCGACCATGCGTGCCGTTTTACCTTGCGCCGCCAGCGTGTCGTCTTCCGATTGTTTGAGTTGGCTTGATAGGCTTTGATAATAGGATTGGACATCAGCCCCTCTAGACACGGCTGCGTCTTGCAGGTTTTCCAACATCTGATGTCCGTCTTTGAGTATCGACTGAAGTTCGGCAATATGACCTTGGGTGTCGGTATTGAGGTCTTTCAAAATGTCGGTGCTGACCTTAAGTCTTTCATCTGTCTCCGCGAGTTTTTTCGCTGAGGATTCAATGTCCTGGTTGAGAGCTTCTGATGTGTCGTCGAGCTTTCGGCTGACATCTCCAATTTCAGTAATTTTCTCAGCGATGCCGGTGGAGCCATCGGAGACTGTTTGGTCAAGCTTGCCCGCAGCAAGTTGCAGGCTTTCTCCGGCCTTCAAGAGCTTGGTTTCGGCTTCGGTGCAAATGATATCCAAGGTCTCGCTCGTGGCCGTAATTTGGGTGGAAAGCGTTCCCATGCGGGTGTCAAAGGTATTTGAAATGCTCTCTAGCGCCTGCCGCTGTAAGGTCAGATTGCGTCCCACATCATCTGATCGGTTTGAAAGTTGCAGCCCGGCCGCATCGAGGGATTGGGCTTCTTTAGAGACCGAAATTTGGACGCTCTTCAAGGTTTCGACTGTTTCGCCTAAACTCTGATTTACTAAAGAAATTTGGGATCTGATAGCTGACGCCAAAGACTCGCTGCGGTTAAAGGCGTCGCGGTCAGGATTTATGAGGGCCTCCGAAGCTTTGGAGAATCGTAAGTTCTGTTGGTGTGCTGTTTGAAGATGGCGAAGCGCACGCCACAGTAAGAAGAGCAAAACCAAGGGCAGGGCGAGCAATAAAACCAGACCGCCGATAGAAAACAACTCAGGCACTGCGTTCATGAGCGGGAGTCCGAAATATAAACCGGCACCAACAACGTAAGCGATAGCAAAGCCAACTAAAATCCATCCGCCGACTGAAGCGCTATCGTCAGTGTAATCTAACGCGGACGACTGCGGCGGCGCTGTTAAGGGGCTAATTGGCTCGCGGGTAACAAATTTCGGTACGACGTCTTCCGATGCTTCATTTTTCAACTCTGATGTGTCAGCTAAAACAGGACGTATCATATCAGAGATTGGGGTTTTGGACGAAGCCTCAGCTACAATAGGCTCAATCGAAAAAATCTTCTTTGTTATGTCAGACACAATGTTCTTTCGTCCCAATTCCAAGGTTCTGGCAATTCGTTCAGCGCTTAACCAGATATTTTCATGTTTGTTCTATCAGAGCCTTAGACACGGGGAAAGCGGCGAAGACCACAATAAGCCCCGGTCAGGTGATTGGGTTAAATATGGCGGTTTACGGTAATCGTGCAGGGAGTCCTGCGCAAATTTTAGATGCGGAAATGCTGAATTGGCTGCGCGGGGGGATGACCCGAGAAGATGGCCGATTGGCTCTATTTGATCAGTTCGCAGACCCTGTCGAAAAAAGCTTGATTAAGACTGCGGTCGCCGCCGGGTATGCGGAGCCTTGGTTTGCCAGTCCGATGCGCCCGCAATGGACAGTCTTCAGGCTAACCCGGAATGGCCGCGCGTATTTGGAACGCCTCGCCAGAGCCAGATAAGGCCGACCAAAACACTCAAGACAAGAACCGTCGAGATCGAGTCTTTCACGGGATCTGTTCCCGTCAGAAAAATTGATGGTGTCGGCAGGACCGAGTTTTCATAATTCATGATGATGGCTGCGAAGCAATTATTCCCGGCGTGGATGCCAATGGCCGTCTCCAGACCATCGTCAAGCCAAACAACCAAGCACATCGCAAAACCAAAAAAGAAATAGCCGCTCATTACGATTGGCAATGCTCCACTTGCCGCGCCCTCGAGTGCTTCGGGATTGGAGAGATGCAGGGCCATGAACGCTAAAGAGGTCAAAGCGAAGGCGATCCATTTGGAGCGCAATAGATGCGTTAGACCTTGATTGAAATATCCCCGAAATACAATTTCCTCCGTGGCGGCTTGGAAGGGAATGAAAAGTAATGAGACTAATGCAAAAACCCAAAACCGGCCTGGATCAAAGACGTATTGAACCTCCATCAATCCTAGAGCGTTGCCGATCAGAGAAAACAGTCCCAAGACAATCCAGGTTAAGAAAAACCCCTGAACGACACGGTTCACTCTTATTTTTTTTGCGGCGGTGTGGAGGGACGTTAGGGTTCGCTTATGAATAACTCTTTGGCCAATATAAAGCGCTATAAGTCCCGCCGGGAACGTCAATAAGAAGAAAGCGAATGCGAGGGGAGAGGCTCCCATAATTTGCGTCAAAACCTTCATGACGCCGGATGTGTCGGTGCCCTGTGATCCCATAATGGAAAAAACGGTGCATATAATGATCGCCATCAATAACAGAGCGCCGCAAATGTTTCGCGATTTATCATCAGGTAAAAACGGCACCAAGATGGCCGCGAGTGTGGCGGAGAGGCCCGCTATTAGCGACATCGAGCTGTATGACTCGGTTTTTTCGGTGCCGCCGGATGATTGAAAGGCCTGCATAAGTGGCTCGATCAAAGGCGGATCGGTAAAATTGGCGATGACGGGGATAGGTAGAATGAGGATGGTTTGAAATAACATCCAACCGACAAAGGCCAACCACGATAACGCTATCCAAGACCACCAGCGAGATTCACCCAATTTAGTTTGTTCGAAATAAGACATAAAAAACCGCTAACATATGCGCGCGGTATGTCTAGTATCGTCAGTATGACTGATTCACCTGAAATCGACTTCGCCCACCTCAATAAATATGTAGACGGTGATGCTGACTTAACTCGTGAGGTTTTTGGCTTGTTTCGCAACCAAGTTGAGATGTGGGGTCGGGGGCTGTCGGCGGATGCGGATGACGATCTTTGGTCCAGCGTCACGCACTCATTAAAAGGTTCTGCAAGAGCCGTCGGTGCAATGGATTTGGCCGAGGCGTGCGAGAAAGCCGAAGCTTTGACTGGCGACGATAGACGCCCGGGCGCGAGGGAAGTTGCTGTTGAAAACCTCGAGCATCGCATCTCGCAAGTTCTCAGCGAAATTGTGAGATGGGAATATAAGGACGATATGCGGCGATTGAAAAGCGAGTAACCTCGGAATGGCGGCTTCGAAAAAGAAAAGGCTGCCCCAGAAGAAGCAGCCAAGCCTTCGGAAAAAACGTGCGTGAAACGTCTTTACTTATATTTTTCAAATCTAACTCAGCATCTAACTGCCGAATTTGTTCTCAAGCTCGGGATAGGAGAAGAAGATTTCAGTCCCGTTAGGGCTCGTAGTTAACAAACATCAGACACGAATTCCGGCGAGCCTGCGAAGGCCGCTCAATGCTGCCGCAATAAATACACGAAGATGACCCGCCTTGGCCGCATTGCCGTCACGAATCAGATATAGGCATGTCATCAAACACGCATAGGCGAGGGACGATGATGAAATCTTCAGTGGTCAAATTTTTTATAGGCATCTTCCTCATTATTTTGGCCGGTGTCGCCGGCTATCATCTTTTTCCGGATGCCTCGTCTTCGGGCAAACAAAACAACGACAGCCGTAAGGCGACAAAAATTGAATCTCCGGTAAAGCCGCCTGTAAGAGCGATAAGTCGGACGCCAGATGAAACGTCCTCGCCGGAACCAGACCTAATAAGCCCCACCCCTGAAGAAGAGGAAGCTGAAACTCCGGGCCCGCTGAGATATAAATCTTTTAAGTCTCAAGATGCAGCCGGCGACATGCAAGCTTGCTTGGAATTTAACGAAGGTTTCGATGCCGAGCGGGAGTCCGCGATAAAGCCGTTTATTCGGGTCACCCCGAAGGTTCCGTTTTCAATAAATGCGAGCGCGGCCAGTATCTGTGTGCTTGGGCTGGACTATGGCAAGACCTATGAAATTGAGGTCTTAAAAGGACTCACCGCTGATAATAAATCCGAACTCACGCGAAATCAGAAGGTGACTGTTACCTTTGAAGACAAACCAGCTTTCGTGGGATTTGCCGGAGACGGCATCATTTTGCCGGAAACGAAAGGCGCACGGCTTGTTTTGAAAACGGTGAATGTCGATACGCTATCGCTGAAACTCTACCGCGTGAATGACCGCATTTTATCTCAGCACAGCCCAGATAGCGGAGATGGCGGGACAGCGAATGACTACGTCAGAACTTATGATGCGAGTGGTCGCCGGACAGAGGTTTGGTCCGGACGTGTTGACGTTGAGCCAAACCGAAATGAAATTGTCGAGACGGCTTTTGATCTCCAAGATAAAATTGGTGAGCAAGGGCAGGGTGCTTTTGTTCTTATTGCTGAGAACATTGTTGAAGGTGAACCTGAATATCGCCGCGCCAAAGCCATTCGGTGGCTGATATCCACGGACTTAGCTTTGACCAGCTATCACGGGACGGACGCGCTTTATCTCTCCGTGCGGTCAATCAAAAACGCGACGCTTAAAGCGGGGGTACGGCTGGACCTGATTGCAGAGAATAATGAAAAGCTATTCGAGGTTTTGACGGATAGCGAAGGCCGCGCGATCATTGACCGAGCCCTCCTGTCGGGCAGCGGTCCACTAAAGCCGAAGATGGTCATGGCCTATGGCGCCGACGGCGATTACGCGGTGCTGGATCTCTCACGCGCACCTCTCGATTTATCGACCATGGATGTTCAAGGCCGAAATGTGCCTGAGGGATTTGACCTCTATGCTTTCACGGATCGCGGTATTTATCGACCGGGCGAGACGGTGCATCTAACAGCGCTTTTAAGGGACGGTAACGCTGTTGCGATAGAGGGGCGGGTTTTAACACTTGTTTTGAGACGCCCGGACGGGAGCGAGGAATCCAAACGTAAGCTAACAACAGAAAATATGGGCGGCTATGTCGAGAAAATCGACCTACCTTCGCAGGCTGCGCGCGGTAAATGGTCACTAGTTATTGGTGTCGAAGGGACTGACACAAATATCATTCAAAATATCTCGGTCGAAGATTTTGTACCGCAGCGATTGAAACTGTCCCTAAGCCCTGAGGCTCAACCGGTTTTACTCCCCGGAGAGACGCGGGAGATAACGTTAGATGCACAATTTTATTACGGCGCGCCGGGTTCAAATCTGGAAACAGAAGGCGAATTACGTCTGCAGAGAGACCCAAACCCATTTCCTGATTTCGCGGACTATAGGTTCGGCGACGTCACAGAGACCTTCAGTGAAACTTACGTCGATGTGAAGACGTCCATGACAGATGAAACCGGGCAGGCCAAAGCGAAACTTACGCTGAGTGGCTCCCAGATGGATTCCTCTTTTCCGCTTCGGGCGTCTTTTGTCGGCGGCGCATCAGAACCCGGCGGACGATTTGTTCGGGAGAATATCTTTATCCCGGTGAGGGGGCGGCCGACTTACATCGGGTTTAAATCTTTGTTTGGTTACCGAGCCGAACGAAACAAGCCTGCGGAAATCAGCCTTGTCGCGATGGCAGCAACAGGCGGGAGAACGTCCTCCAAACTCACATGGACGCTCAATCGCGAAGAAAATAATTACCGGTGGTATCGTCACCGGTCGCGCTGGCAATATCGTAATCGTACGTCGGATCACTTTATTGACGAAGGCACTGTAGACATCTCTGCAGATAGTCCTGCGATTTGGGCAAAATCTTTGGATTGGGGACGATATCGCCTGGATATGAAAACGGCGGACGGAGAAACATTTTCGCATCGCTTTGGTGTCGGTTGGTCTAATTGGGGCACCGGCGATAGTGACGGACCTGATCGCATATTAGTTGGCGCGACCAACCTTCCGGATGAGCCCGGCGGCGAGATGACGCTTAACCTCAAATCGCCTTATGCCGGCAAAGGCGACATTGTGATCGCCGATCACACAGTCCGCGCCATTCGCTCGATCGAAATACCTGAAGGGGCGTCATCCGTCAGGATACCATATGACCCGGAATGGGGGCATGATATTTATGCGATGGTGACCCTTTACACGTCTTTGGATGATAAGAAGAAGCAAGGCGTCAAAAGGGCGGTGGGGTTAACACACGTCGCTCTAGACCGCTCGTCTCAAACTTTGGACGTTAAACTGGATGTGCCGGATCGCGTGACGCCGCGAAGCACTCTGGGTCTGCCAATAGACGTCACGAGCACGAAAAAAATCAACACGGCTTGGGTCACGATTGCAGCCGTTGATGAGGGCATATTAGCGCTCACAAATTTCTCCTCACCGGACGCGACGGCAGCGTTTTTTGCGAAGAAAGCGTTTAAGCTGGATATTCATGACGATTACAGCCGCATGCTGAATCCTTATCAAGTGGACGGGCCAATTCGAAGCGGGGGCGACTCTATCGGGGGAGCAGGCTTATCTGTTGTTCCAACAAAAACAGTCGCGCTTTTCGAAGGCGCTGTATCTCTCAAAAATGGAAAAGCAAATGTCACAATAGAACTCCCTGATTTTAATGGTGAGTTGCGGCTGATGGCGACGGCTTGGACGATGGACGCAATTGGAAGTGTGTCTCAACCTATGAAGGTTCGAGACGCTGTCCCCGCGAACCTCGCGCTTCCGCGTTTTCTCGCCCCGGGCGATCAGGCTGTGGCAACTTTAGCTCTGGATAATATTGACGGCCCGGCCGGAACCTATCGCACAGCAATCAACGGGAGCGATCTTATAAAGGACACAGAGACGGTCTTTGATTTATCTCCGGGAGCTCGGGATCAAGCCGGATTGCAAGTAACGGCGCCGGATATCGGGATATATAATCTTACGACGGATATCTCCGGACCTAAAAACTATAAGGTAAGTTCCAATTATCCTATCGAAGTCAGATCGCCTTATCGGCCAATCACCCGCCGCAAAATTGAAGTCTTGGAGCCGGGTGAAAGCTACGCCGTGACCGAAAGCCTCTTGGAGGGATATAGTCTTGCAGGCGCTGACATAAATCTAAGTGTGGCAAACCTGCCCGGACTCGATATCGCACCCTATCTGGCCTCTCTTATGCGCTACCCTTACGGATGCACAGAGCAAACGATCAGCAAGGCCATGCCTATGCTATATGTTGAGGCGCTTGGCGGGTTTCGAAATACGCCCGACTCTGAAGTGCGCAAAATGGTAGGTGAGGCGATAGAGAAGGTCGCAGCGCGTCAAAGCAGAACCGGTGAGTTTGGCTTATGGCGGCAGGGTGACGGATACCTTACGCCTTGGCTACAGCTTTATGTCGCAGAGTTTTTGGTCGAAGCGGAACGCAATGACTTTGACGTATCTGAGCAAAGCCTGACCTCTGCTTTGGACTCCGTCCGAACCTTGTCTCGCATGGAGACTAATGCGTCGCTCAACCTCAATTATACGAAATATAGCCGCAGGAAAGATACAGAGATAAGACGTGCCGAGCGCGCAGCCTATGCGCATTATGTCTTGGCCTTGGCGGACCAGCCCGACGCATCGGGTATTCGATATGTCGACAAAGCCTTTGGGGACAAATTATCAGACCCGATTTCCATCGCCTATTTGGGTGCTGCCTTGGCGCGGATCGGCGATAATGAGCGGGCGTCTGCAAATTACAAAAGAGCCTATGCGCAGCTGGATGTTGAACGGACTTATAATTTTTATAGTTCCCGAAATCGCAATGTGGCGGCCTTGCTCGCGGTTGGCGGCGAGACGCTTCCTGATGATATTCAAGAAGATATATTGTTAGAACTTTCGGAGTTGGAACCGCGCAGAACGTCCACTCAAGAAAAAAGCTATATCGTACGCGCCATATCGAACATGGGCGTCAGCATGAAAAAAGCCTCGGCCACGGCGACAGGGGTAACCCTGACGGATAATGGCGCGTCTTTCTTGGGACCAAAGTTGAAAAACACGATTTCCATTCAAAATACGGGAGATGAGAAAGCGTTTCTGACAATTGATTTTGCGTCACTACCCATCGCGCCGCCGGAACCATTGTCCGAGGGCTTTACGATAGAAAAGTCTATCTACTCACTGACTGGAAAGACACTGTCACCGGACAGCCTCAAAAAAGGCGACCGCGCGATCATACATATTAAGGCGAACGCGACCTTTTCGACTGACACGATGTTGGTAATGGCCGACCTATTGCCAGCCGGGTTGGAGATTGAAACAGTCCTGACGCCCACAGACGCAGGCAAGGCAGGGCGGTTTACATTCCTGGGTGACCTGACGCGTTTTGATATGCAGGAGGCCAGAGATGACCGCTTCATTGCGTCCGCACGCCGCCGTTATTGGAGCCGGAATAAACGTGATTTCAGCGCGGCCTATATTGTGCGCGCTGTAACAACCGGAACTTTTACATTTCCCGGCGCGGTCGTCGAAGATATGTATAAACCTACGCGGGTTTCAACCTCGAAGCATGGCACGCTAACCGTCGCGCCAAGCGGAGACTTCTAATTTGCGCCGCCATCTTGGATATATGATTTTAGCGGTGCTGGCGGGTGCCATTCTATGGCTTGCGCAATCACCTGTGCCTTCCGCCGCGTTAAATGCGACGTCTCCGGTTCTCAAGGACCGCAATGGTGCTCTGCTCAATGTAAGGACGGTCGAGGCCGGCACTTGGCGCATGCCGGTTGATATAGACGATCTCGACCCCGCATTTATTGAGGCGCTGCTCTACATTGAAGATAAGCGTTTTTATTATCACTCCGGCGTTGACGGCTCTGCGGTCTTGCGGGCGCTGAAGAGTTGGAAGGACCAAGGCAAAGTCGTTTCCGGGGCTTCGACTTTGACGATGCAACTCGTGCGTCAATATAAGCCGAGGCCTAGAACCATTCGATCTAAGGTCATTGAGAGCTTCGAGGCGCTCCGGTTCGAACTTCATTTTTCGAAAGATGAGATTTTATCGCAATATCTCACGCGGATCAGCTATGGCGGCAATATCGAAGGCGTCGAGGCCGCGAGCCGCATTTATTTCGGCAAATCACCGCGCTACCTCTCTCCCGATGAAATCGCATTGCTTATCGCGTTACCGCAAGCGCCCGAAGCTCGCCGCCCTGACAGGCATGCGCAGGCCGCAAAGCTTGGCCGTAATCGGATATTGAAAAGACTTCATGCAGGCGATTTGATTGACGGCAATTCATATGAACAGAGTCGCCTTGCGCCTATTCCTCTGGAAAAAGAGGGTTTACCCCAACAGGCATGGCTCACGGCTCAAAAGCTCAGCCGCGAGGGTGATGTTGTTCAAAGTTGGATTGATCCGAGCCTGCAAACGGATTTGGAATATAGACTGAAGACCTATGTCGCGGAGCAGCCACAAACCGTGAATGCCTCCGCCATTCTCGTTCACGCCGATACACGGCAAGTCCGGGCTCATGCTGCCATCGGACGTCGCGATCATGATGGTGGGTGGCTGGACATGACGGCTGCTATTCGGTCTCCGGGGTCAACATTAAAACCTTTCGTTTATGGTCTCGGTATGGATGACGGTCTAATAGGCCGCGATACGCTGGTTAAGGATGCGCCCAGTCGTTTCGGGTCTTATATGCCTGAAAATTTTGATCGTCGGTATTACGGCGAGGTCACGGTTTCGCAGGCCCTTCAACACAGCCTGAATATTCCCGCCGTGGGGATTTTGGATAAGGTGGGAGGACGGCGTCTCGATCAAAGTCTTCGGGCCGCCGGGGCTAATGCCTCGCAATCCGGACCAGAGACCGAGGGCGGATCGGCCGGATTGGCCTTGGCACTCGGCGGAACAGGGTTACGCGCAACTGATCTCGCGATGCTCTATACGGCCATTGCTAATAACGGTATTGCGGGGCCTTTGTCTTGGACCGAGGACGATCAGCCAAAGGCGAACAATTTTGAGCTCCTCCAATCTGATACGGCTAAATCAATTTTGGATATTATGGCGGCTGCGCCTCGGCCTCGAGGAAGCATGCCGGCGCATCTGGGGCAGGATATCCCGACTGTCGCCTATAAAACGGGAACGTCCTATGGTTTCAGAGACAGCTGGGCCGCCGGAATATCGGGTGATTATGTCGTCGTCGTCTGGGTTGGCCGCCCCGATGGCGGGCCGCGTCCCGGCGTTACGGGCAGGGAGGCTGCGGCACCATTATTGTTCGATATCGCAGACCGACTCCCGCGAAACCGGGCGTCATATCATGGCGTTCAAGCCTCCGAAACCGCAGAGCGTCTTCGGTCGGCGCAAGATATTGCGCCCGTGATCCTGTTTCCCATGAATAAGACAGAGATTGCGATTTCAAACTTGGGCGATCCCGACGAGTCAGTCGATTTGCTCGTTCAGGCCAGCGGCAATGCAACGCGGGTTTACGTCGACTCGCGCCCGATAGAGAAGACCCGTCATGGATATCGGTTTGTTCCGCAGTCAGAAGGGTTTTATAAATTGAAAGTCGTGGATGCGGCTGGCCACGAAACGACCTCCCGATTTCGTGTTTTATCCGTCAATAAAATTGGCCACCCCGGCCTCTAGGGTGTCAGGAAGTTGTAAGGTTCAATCGCGGGCCACGCAGTAGAGATTGGGTTATGCAAGGCTTTACCGTCATAATCTCTCAATCGGAATGTATCATGCGTCGTTTTTGCGTTTAAGTGCGTGACGTTCTGATTTCAATTGGGCATAAATCCTCAAAAGCACGGAGCCCCTTATGTCTAGCGCATTCTATGAAGATTTATCCCGCGATCTCGAAGGCATTAGAGAAGACGGCCTGTATAAAACCGAGCGCCTCATCAGCGGTGAGCAGGACGCGGCGATAACTGTCGGTGGTCAAGAGGTTCTAAATTTTTGCGCAAATAATTATCTTGGTCTTGCGGATAGTCCTGAGCTGGTCGCCGCAGCCAAGACGGCTTTGGACGAATTTGGGTTTGGTATGGCCTCCGTTAGGTTCATTTGCGGGACGCAGGGACAGCACAGGGATTTAGAACAGGCCTTAGCCAAATGGCTCGGCTTTGATGACAGTATTCTCTATGCAGCTTGTTTTGACGCGAATGGCGGGGTGTTTGAACCGCTTCTCAACGCGGAAGACGCCATCATCTCGGACTCGCTCAATCATGCTTCCATCATTGACGGTATCCGCCTGTGTAAGGCCAAGCGCTATCGCTACGCCAATAATGACATGGCAGATTTAGAAGAGAAGTTAAAAGAGGCTACGGCCGCCGGCGCGCGGCGCATTATGATTGCCACGGACGGCGTATTTTCAATGGACGGCACGATAGCTAACCTCAAAGGCATCTGCGACCTCAAAGATAGATATAATGCGCTCTTAATGGTTGATGATTGCCATGCCACAGGTTTCTTGGGGGCAGGCGGGCGAGGCTCGCCGGAATATTGCGGCGTTGAAGGTCGCGTCGATATTCTGACCGGCACGCTAGGTAAGGCTCTCGGCGGGGCGATGGGCGGTTTTACCTGCGCACGGCAAGAGGTGGTAGATATGCTACGGCAACGTTCCAGGCCTTATCTGTTCTCAAACAGCCTTGCGCCGCCATTGGTGGGGGCGAGTCTCAAAGCCATCGAAGTGGCAAAATCCGGAGATGATTTGCGTAAGCGCATCAAGGATAACGCCGCCCAATTTAGGGCAGGCATGGAAGAGGCTGGCTTTACGCTAAAACCCGGCGAACATCCTATTGTTCCGGTCATGTTAGGGGATGCCAATCTTGCGCAGGAAATGTCGAAGAAACTGCTCGATGAAGGCATCTATGTCATCGGGTTTTTCTTCCCGGTCGTTCCCAAAGGTCAGGCTCGCATTCGCACGCAAATGAGCGCCGCCCATACGCCCGAACATATCGACAGAGCCATAGCGGCGTTCACGAAAGTCGGAAGCGAGCTAGGAGTCATCGCATGACAAAAACGATGAAAGCGCTCGTGAAGGCCAAAGCGGAAAAAGGGTTGTGGCTGCAAGAGGTGCAGGTCCCTGAAATCGCCCCGAATGAAGTTCTTATCAAGATAGAACGGACCGCGATTTGCGGAACGGATATGCACATTTATGGCTGGGACGAGTGGGCGAAGAAAAATGTGCCTGTCCCAATGGTGGTTGGTCATGAATATGGCGGCCGCGTCGCGGCGATTGGCTCTACGGTAAAGCGCGTAGCGGTCGGTGACCGCGTTACGGGTGAGGGGCATGTGGTCGGGCGCAGATCACGCAACGCGCGGGCAGGGCGGTTCCATTTAGATCCCGACACAATGGGTATTGGGGTCAATTTGCCGGGCGCCTTTGCGGAATATTTAGCGCTGCCTGAATTCAACGTCATACCCCTACCTGAAAGCGTCTCGCTGGATATTGCTGCAATACTCGACCCGCTCGGAAATGCTGTCCATACGGCCTTAGCTTTTGATTTGGTGGGCGAAGATGTCTTGATTACGGGCGCAGGCCCGATCGGCATTATGGCGGCGGCAATTGCCGAGAGAGCAGGAGCGCGGCGCATCGTTCTAACGGATATTGAAGACTGGCGGCTGAACTTCGCCAAGAAACTCGCGCCGCGCACGCGCATGGTCAATACGAAGACGGAAAATCTGAAATCCGTCATGATCGATATCGGTATGAATGAAGGCTTTGATGTTGGGCTTGAGATGAGCGGCGCGAAACCTGCCTTTGAGCAAATGCTAGACACGATGTTGATGGGCGGGAGCATAGCGATGCTCGGTATTCCCTCTACGCCTTACCCCGTCGATTTAAGCAAAATTGTCGGCAAGGCGCTGACCGTGAAGGGCATTTATGGCCGGCAAATGTATGAGACGTGGTATAAGATGCTCGCACTTTTGGATAGCGGATTGGATATGTCGGAGATGATTACCCACCGCTTCCCCGCGAGGGACTGGCAGAAAGCGTTTGATCTCATGGAAACCAGAAAGGCGGGGAAGGTCATTTTGGATTGGACGGAGATATGAGTCCGGAAAGCAAGGATGAGCATGTACCGCTGACGGGCTATGAGGCCGTAATGGATGAGGAAATGCTCGAACGCTCGGCGGCGACGTTAGAGATGCTTCTAACCCGAAGGACCATTCGGGACTTCTCCAAAAAACCGGTACCTCGAGACGTGATTGAAACAGCCATCAAAGCTGCGGCGACGGCCCCAAATGGAGCCAACCAGCAGCCTTGGCATTTCGCAGCGATCTCTAACTTGGATATGAAGCGCAGAATTAGAGAGGCGGCAGAGGAAGAAGAACGCGCCTTTTACGGCGGACGGGCGTCTGAGGAATGGCTCGATGCGCTGACCCCGCTCGGAACAGATGCGTCCAAACCGTTTTTGGAAACCGCCCCCTGGCTCATCGCAATTTTTGCGCAGAAAAAAGGACCTAATGGTGAAAAGCATTACTATGTCACGGAAAGCGTCGGCATCGCTATCGGGATGTTAATTACAACGCTTCACGCGGCGGGCCTCGCAACCCTAACCCATACACCCGCGCCGATGAACTTCCTGCGAGAAATCTGCGGGCGGCCAAGCAGTGAAAAACCGCTTGTTCTTCTGGTTGTGGGGCACCCGGCAGAGGACGCAACTGTTCCGGCTCATGCGCTGAAAAAGAAGAGCTTTGATGAGATTGCGAAGGTTTGGGCGTAGCGCGCTATCTAAGACTAAAACGCTTAAGGTCGGCAACCTCTTTCAACAATTTCATTTTACGAGATAGTATTTCACGCCAAAATCGGCGAATAGTTTTCGCATGAAGATAACTATTATAAGTGATACTCACATGCGCCATGAGGAATTAGGGGCGCTTAGCGGAGATGTTCTCATTCACTGCGGAGACTTCCTTAAGAGCAGGGAAACCGAGGAGGATCTTGATGACATAGATCGCTGGTTTGGGCAGCAAGATTTTAAACATATCTATTGTATCGGCGGCAATCACGATTTTGCCCTGGAAGCCCGTTCAAAACATACAAAGCGGTGCTTTCACAATGCAGTGTATCTGGAAGATAGCGCAATAAGTTATCAAGGCGCGAAATTTTACGGATCGCCCTGGACACCGGAATTATTTATGTTTGCATTTTATCAGGACCGCGACGGCTTGGGAAAGAAGTGGGCGCTCATTCCTGAGGACACTGATGTTCTCATTACCCATACTCCACCGGTTGGAATCTTAGACAAATCAAGCCGAGGTCGAACATTGGGCTGCCCTATACTTAAAGAGAGAGTTTTATCAATCGCGCCGGCCCTACACTGCTATGGACACATTCATGCGAGCGGAGGAGAGCAGACGTTGGGAAACACGCGGTTTATCAACGCATCTTCCTTCGTAAAACCGGATGTGCCGCTACGAGCACCAATTACTTTCAACCTCGATTGAACCAAAACTTACAGGCAGACGATCTGCACTAATGATGGGTTGCACGACTCTTTCACCAAGCGCATAGCGCGGTGAAGGAGCTCATGCGCAACGTGACAGAAACCTCTAAAAGCACACTCGCGAAACTACCCATTCCCCGTTGGGAATTTGTGGCTATGATGGCAGCGATCTTTGGCCTTCAAGCTATGGGTATTGATATCATGTTGCCCGCGCTTGAGATTGTCGGCGATTACTATCAAATCGCCGAAGAGAATGATCAGCAGCTCATAATTTTCGCATTCGTACTGGGATTTGGCTTTCCGCAACTCATATTTGGCCCTCTCGCCGATAGGTTTGGACGGAAGATATTGCTTCAACTCAGTTTGATTGGCTATTTCATGACAGGGTTTGCCTGCATGATTGCCCCGAGTTTCGGCGCGCTCCTGACGATACGTTTTTTGCAAGGCATTTGCTGTGCAGGGACGCGGGTATCGGCCGGCGCTATCATCAGGGACATCTCAAAGGGTCGGTCAATGGCCAGCATTTTATCACTCGTCTATACCGTCTTTATGATTGTGCCGATTATTGCGCCAGCCCTTGGAACCGGGATCATGGCGATTGCAGACTGGCGGTGGGTCTTTGGAATTTTGGGCGTGTTTTCCGCGATCATGTTTGTTTGGGTCCAGTTTCGTCTACCCGCGACCCTGGATGACGCAAATAAAAAGCCGTTTTCATTCGAGCAGATATCAGGCGCGTTTAAAGCCGTCGCAACGCACCGCATAACCGCAGGATATATGATCGCAAGTGGCATCATTTTCGGCTGCCTCTTCGCTTTTATCGGCGCGAGCGAGCAGGTCTTCGATGAAGTGTTCGGTCGAGGCGATAAGTTCTATCTATACTTCGCCGGGGTCGCCGGGTTGCTGGCCGTTATGACCTATTCAAACAGTCAAATTGTAGAGCGGTTCGGCATGCGCCGCATTAGTCACGGTGTTGTCTTATGTTTCATCTGCCTGTCCCTGATAAATTTGCTCTATATGCACTTTGTAGAACAAGATTTCTGGGTGTTTTACATCCTGTTTGTCCTGACTTTTGGATGTTTCGGCATGATGGGCGCGAATTTTTCAAGCTTAGCGCTAGAATATATGGGAGACATCGCAGGCACGGCAAATGCCGTTTATGGGTTTTCAACAATCACGCTTTCCGGCGGCTTGGGCTTCCTCGTCGCGCGGAGTTTTGACGGAACCGTTCGTCCGCTTCTCTTGGCGTATGTGTTGTTAGGGCTTTCGAGCCTTACGGTCATTTTGATCACTGAGCGCGGGAAACTATTTGGGGTTGGCGAGGGTAAGGCTCAAAATAAAAAAACCGCCCTGTAACTAGGGCGGCTTGGAAGTATCTGATTGGCGAAAAACACGCTAAGAATTCGCTTCAAGATCAAAGTCTTTATATGTCTTCTTCAACTCGCGTTTTAAGATTTTACCGGTTGCACCGAGCGGTAGCTCATCAACGAAAACAATCGCATCCGGCATCCACCATTTTGCGCATTTCGCACCGATACAAGCCTTGATCTCGTCTTTGGACGGTTCCTTGCCTGGAACAGATTGCACGATGAGCATCGGGCGCTCTTGCCATTTCTCATGGCGCACACCGATACAGGCGGCCATCTGCACGTCAGGATGATCGCAAGCGGCATTTTCGACCTCAATAGAGCTGACCCATTCACCCCCGGATTTAATAACGTCTTTAGAGCGGTCCGTGATCTCCATATATCCCCGCGGATGTATCGCGGCGACATCGCCTGTCGCGAACCAGCCGTCATCCGTGAAGCTGTCAGAGCCGGCGCCTTTGAAATATCCCGAGGCGACCCATGGGCCGCGCACTTGCAGATGACCCGTCGCTTCACCGTCTTGCGGCAGGATGTCGCCGTCATCACTCACGATCCGCATATCAACACCAAATATGCGGCGACCTGCGTAGAGCTTGTCTTTTACCGTCGCATCATAATCTGACATGTCATCACCGGGATATGGCGAGTATGTCGTGCCAAGCGGAGACGTTTCCGTCATGCCCCACCCTTGTTGCATACCAATACCAAGGTCTTGCTCATAAGCACGCAGTAGGCTCTCGGGGAGGGCGGACCCGCCGACGAGGGCTTTTTTCACCGTTGGCAAGCTGATACCTGTTGATTTGACATGATTGTAAATCGCGAGCCAAACCGTGGGCACGCCCGCCATCAGCGTGACGCCCTCTTGGTTGATCATTTTTGTCAGGTTCGGTCCATCAAGACCCGGGCCAGGCATAACGAGTTTCGCACCCACCATGGCGGCAGAATAAACCAAGCCCCATGCCGAAACATGGAACATCGGCACAACGCCCAAAATGGTGTCATTCGACCCGCCGCCAATGACGTCGTTAAAGCAGCCCGCCATGGCGTGCAAAATTGTGGAGCGGTGCGAATATAAAACACCCTTTGGATCGCCCGTCGTGCCGGAGGTGTAGCACAATGTGCAGGCTGTGTTTTCGTCAAACCGCTCCCAGATAATCTCTTCTGACGCATCTTTGATAAAGCTCTCATAATCCACCGTGTCGACCTTCATGTCCGGCAATCCGGCTTTGTCCGTCAGGCATATAAACTTATCGACAGTCGGGCACATCGCGCCGACACCGTTTATGATGGGCGCGAAAGTTGTGTCGAACATAACGAATTTATCCTCGGCATGATTGACCATCCACGCGATTTGCTCGGGCTTCAAACGTGGGTTGATTGTATGAACGACGGCTCCGATGGAACTCACCGCGTAATATATCTCGATGTGCCGATAATTATTCCAAGCAATCGTCGCTACACGGTCGCCTTTTTTAACGCCCGCCGAGAGGAGAGCATTAGCCAATTTCCTCGTCCGCACGGCGCAATCCGCCCATGTATAACGATGCTCCGTCATGTCAGTGTTAAGCGTGTATATTTCGCGATCTTTATGAACAGTTGCAGCGTGCTCGATCAGATCACTGATCATGAGCTCGTGTTTCATCATGAGGCCTTGCATGGCGTCTCCCCGGTCTTAGTTTAGTCTTGTTACCCGTCGTATTTTCACTATTCCATGACAGGGTCAATAAGGTAGCCTAGATGAGTCTTATACCAACTTATGCCGATGTACGCGATGCGGTCGCCCGATTAGAGGGACACGCCGTAAAAACGCCTCTGTTGCGCTCTGATGCGCTTGATTTACGCGTTGGGAAGCAGCTTTGGTTCAAAGCTGAATGTCTGCAAAAGAAAAATGTATTTAAATATCGTGGTGCGTTTAATCGTTTATCCGCCCTGAATGCGACGGAGCGTGAAAAAGGCGTCGTAGCATTTTCTTCCGGCAATCACGCGCAAGGCGTGTCCTGCGCCGCAAAGGAGCTGGGTATTGACGCTGTTATCGTTATGCCTTTGGACGCCCCCAAAGTGAAGGTCGACGGCGTTCTCGCGGACGGCGCGACGATCGTGTCATATGACCGCCTAACCGAGAGCCGTGAAGACATTGCCGCAGAAATTGCCCTGAACGAAGGCCGGACGCTAGTTCCAAGCTATGATGACCCTTACGTCATCGCCGGACAGGGCACGATAGGCTATGAGCTCGCAATGGAGGTTCAATCATTTGATGCTGTGGTGACTTGTCTGGGCGGCGGCGGGATGTGCGCCGGAATTTCTTTAGCTATGAATGAGCTATCACCTGAGACCCTCATCTTTGGTGCGGAACCAACGGCCTATAATGATCACCAAATGAGCCTGCGGGCCGGTAAGCGTGTGCACCTTGAAAATACGCCGCCGACTTTGTGCGATGCGATTATGACGCCCACACCCGGCATGTTCACTTGGCCAATAAATTCAAAGTCTTTGCAGGATGTCTTTACAGTTACGGACGACGACTGCTTGAACGCCATGCGTCTTGCGCATCAGGAATTAGGCGCGACACTAGAGCCGGGCGGAGCCGCAGCAATGGCTGCGGTCCTGGGAGGTAACCTGCCGGACGATGTTAAGACCGTAGCTGTCATATTATCCGGCGGAAATGTCGATCCCGATATTTTTGAACGGGCGATTCTGGGGACATAAGGCCTAACTTGGTGTTTGTTATTATCCGGAACGTTGGCCGGAAGAGACGTGGGCCGATGACGCTCGGCGTATGTTCGACGAGGAGAATATTGGGACGGAACGGGTGATGACCCAGGAGCCGTAGTTTTCCTTTCTGCAGCACCGAGCTTTGGGTCAAACTCTTGGAAGCAAGACGCGTATCTAAATGATCGGTACTTTTATCAGCTTGGCGAATTCTGCAGCTTTGAATTGACCTAACAAAAAGACGGACTCCTTTCAGCTAAGCAACCAAAGATATCGATTACTTTAGAACGCCCCGCTAAACTCAATATTTAAAATTGGTCCAGACTTGCGAGACTGGAATTCTGTGAAATCCAAAACGCCGCGGTCTCGTCTATCGGTATATACTTCTCGGGTGGAATTTTCGCTAGAACCAATCAAGTTGGTCACTTCAGCTTTCACTTTTATACCGTAGACGTCCTTATGCTCTATAAAGGCGTAGACGATGGGGCGTTCCAGCGTTGGATTATCCGTCGTGAATAGACGAAAGTCTTTATAGTCCGCATATTCGCGTCCGCCGCCGCCATAAGCCCACTCAGAATTTGGAATATCGTGCCGTATTCTCGCGTGCCAAAACGTCTTCCTATCGCGGCTAATTTGGCGGGGATTTAGCGTAACGGGATCGTCCACGCGGCTGTCGCGCCATTGAATATCCAAGTCGAATTGCGTGCCATCCCAACCCCATCGATCCCCCTTGATGGACGTATTGAAGTCAATTCCATAGAGGAGGGCCTTATCGATGTTTCCAACGGCGTCGCCATCATCCCCAATTGGAATTCTGTCAACAAGATCTGAGATAAAGCGAACATAAGGATTGATGTTGACTGTAAACCCTTTCCCAAAGTCTCTGTCATATTCCAGACCGCCCCGCCAATCCTGCTCCGGGACTAGGTCTACATTTGCAACTTGATCAATATTATCAACGACATCGACTGATGCAATAAAGTCAAAAAAGCTAAGCTGTCCGACACGCCGTTCTATGTCCAACCGGATTGAGGTTCCGTCTTTGGGTTTATAAGTTGCGCGTGCGTAACCTTTCGGACGAATGAACCCGTCGGACCGTTCTCCGACGACTTCCAACTTTGAATATTCAACGCCGGCGGAAAGCTGTAGGTCCCATTTAGTCGAGAGGGCGCGGCTGTGGGTGAGGGTGGTTTCTGCTCGGCGTTCTTCAACGCGGTTTGTTGCGCCGTCCAAGGCCTCTTCTGCAAAGACGCCATTCTCGAAAATCTGCAAATTGGATTCAATATCCAGCACATTAAACGCGCCCTCGAGACCAAATGTCCAGTCTCGCCCCTCTACTGGAGCCCAGCTATATTCAGCGCGAGCTATGGACTCCGATTCATCTGCCAACCGGTCGAAAATCGATCCGTCTTGCTGCTGCCCGTCCAAGGTGAAGACAGAAAATTGGCTGCGGGAAGGGGAGCGTTCAAAGCGATAATACCCGATAGCCTTGAACTTGCCGTCGCCGAGAAATCCGATGCGAAGGGGTAACTCGTAATCCGCACCAATTTTGGCATTCCATTCATCTTCCCCGCCGATGAAGATAGTTTCCAGGTCTTCGCCCCTTTGCGTTTGTGCGCGTCGACTGGACCGAACGGTATTGGCGAAATTAAGCTTATTATATTCCAAATTGAGATTGCCGACGTGATCGGCTTTGGGTTTCCAATTAAGATCCAAAACGACGCCGGGCCCGTCAAAATGATAACGTCCAAGCTCGTCTCGAAGTTCAAAAACCGTACCGTCTGCGGCGGTAAGGGTTTCCGGGCCCCAGTCTCCGCTTCGGTTTGATTCATTACGCAGTTCCGCAGTGTAATTTACGTCACCGGATGTGCCTGAAAGCGTGAGATGAGCATGAGTGAGATTGACAGGTTGGCGCTCTCTAAACTCCGGCGCCCAACTCCATGTGCCCGTACTGCCGATGTTCTTAGTCACGATGTTGGCGACAAGTCCGGAAAGGCCCGGCATTTTCACCGATGCGCCATCCTTAATCTCGATACGAACAACGCTTTCGGAAACGATGCGCGAGAGCTGAGATCCGATATCCGACTTTCCGGTAAACCGCTCCCCGTTAATCAAAACATTTGCGCCGCCTTGTCCAAGTCCTCGGCGATCGTCCGCTCCCTGCAGCTGGAACCCCGGTATCTGTGCGACCATGTCTAAGGCGTTGCGAGGCGCGTATTGGTCAAAAAAGCTTGCTTCGAACGTATCACTGGCGGCTTGGGCATACCCGACGACGCTGTAACTTTGGCTCAAAATTAGGCCGAGCGGGAGCGTTGCCGCGAGACGCGGCTTTGAAAATTTAGGCATAAGAGTCTCGAAGTTTTAGGTTAGTGGGAGGTCGTCTCAGTTTCGAAGGTCCCGTATGTCACCCGGGTCCTGTGATCGCCGTTTTTCCAATCCGTCAAGATTGATAAACTATCGGGCTTGATCGTTATCTCGGTGTTGTCATCTGTGAAACCATAGGCATCCCAGAGCCGACAATATTTGCCGCGCGTATATTTAGGCATGGGCTCCCCGTTGAGGCTCATTTGTCCGTCGGGGTGAGAGAGAAATATAGTCTCGCGACCGGATTTAATCAGACCGTCCTTCAGTAACTCAGCCATTACTTTATCTCGGAAGTCTTCGTGGCGCTTCTGGTGAGTTTGGTTGATCGCAGTTTCTGCGCGCGTTTTTGTTCGCGTTTTTATTGTATTGGCCTGGGCAACGGACGCGGCGGTCTCCGCTTTGGATATAGCCATCGCGGCGTCTCTTCGAGCGGTTTCAATGCTCTTGCGGGCTCGCTCAATCGCCTTTAGTTGGGCCTTTTGGGACTCTGTTTCCTTGTTCGAGCACATTTCGCATTCTACAAATTCAAGTTCCTTCAATGCTGCGTCTAAACCAATGAGTTCCGCACGTTGTTCCATCTCATCTTCTTTGCGTTCCATCTGGCGCTCGGTTTGCGCTTCGTAATATTCTTCAATTGCCTCTCTTCTGTCCTCGAAGATCTTGGACACATCGTCGTCAAAATCTTTGTATCGTTCACTATAACCTTCACGCTCGTCTTCGCTAAGATTGGAGCTTTCTAAGAAAGCCTTTAACGCAGCCTCATAGCTATCCATTTCGAGAACAAAGGCACGGTGAGCCGCTTTGTCAGTTTCGATGAAATGTTGCATGGCTCCGTCATTTGTAAGTTTGGCGAAATCTAAGTCGATCAATACCGGAGGAACGGGAGGCGCGGGAGGTTCGCTACGTGCCGTAACAATTGTATCTGGAAGCGTTGGATTTGTTACCGGGTGAGGGTGAGCTTCCGCTCTGGAGGAAGCGCCTAAATAAACGGATCCGAGTAAAAGAGCGCTCATGACCGACATGAGGATATGTTCAGAGCGTCCGCGTTTGGGGGTTTGCCCTGCCAGTCTCGCCAGGCGGACCATTAGTGGCATGTCTTTTCCGGACCCCGTTGCGGCCACCCCAAAAGAAGTATGACTCTGCAAGCGCAGGGTGGCTAAACCGCGGGCGAGGGTGAGGGGGTCACGGCCTTGTTTAACAGCAAGGTCATCACAAGCCTGTTCCCGATCTTGATCTGCCCAGCGGCAGATAATGTGAATGGCCGGGTGATAAAACAACACTGTTTTTACGCCGGTTTGTACAAGGTTTACCGCATAGTCATAACGACGGATATGTGCGAGTTCGTGACGTAGAATGGCTTCAACTTGATCTGCGGGCAGGCCAGTTAAAAAACCCACCGGCACGAGGACAACAGGTTTTATTAATCCCAATGTCATGGGCCCCGATACATTCGCGGAGATATAAAGCTGAACTCTGGAAGAGACGCCAATATCTTGCGCGAGCCTCTTAAATCGATCCGCCCAAATGCTCGCGGGGTTTCGAAGGCCAAGGGTGCGCAGTTGCTGAACCTGTCCAAAGGCAAATGCATAACGAAGGCTCATCGCGGCGAATCCAAATGCCCATAGGCAGGCCAAGATCGGTGTTATACGGGAAAGACTCAGGCCCGCTTGAGTCGCCGCCGGGTCGAAGGGGGCGATCAGTTCGGAAAAAAGCCTCGGCGTTCCGGCGAAATTTGTTCCAGAGAGCGTGGCACCGGTGTCTGCAACAAAATTTGGCATGCCGAGATAAATGGCAAACGTCCCGATGAAGGCGGCCAAACACCCCGTCAGCGCTAAAACTTGTCCGACATGACGTATGGCGGGGGACTTACCGCGCAGCGCCGCTCGCCAAATCACAACGAAAAGGAACGCGAGACCGCCTTGCCAAATAGAATGCAAGACAGCCCAACCCAGGCTGTCGAGCACATTCGGAGAATCTGTTCCCATTGTCGTCTCCCTTCGACTTTCGCTATTTATCCAATTTTGCGATAAATGCTTTGATCGCTTCTATTTCCGCTTCCGAGGTCGTTTCGTTACCGAGGGCGTGCATGACAAGATCGCTCGCAGAGCCTCCAAACGCATTTTGGACGAAGCGTTCGTAAAGGTCAGACTTAGTCGCGTCCTCGGTTTCTGTGGCACTATAGAGGAAAGAGCGCCCTTGACCCTGTTTTCTCGTAACAAGACGCTTGTCCAACATGCGTTGAACCTGTTTCAGCACGGTTGTGTATCCTACGCCGCGTTCATCCTTGAGGTGCTCGTGTATGGTTTTAACGGTGCAGGGCTGGCTCTCCCAGAGGATGGTCAAGATAGCGGTTTCCGCAGCGGATGGTTTTTTGACATTTTTCATAATGACTTCAGTATAACGACAGTTGTCGTAATGCAATACCAAAACGACATATGTCGTAATTAAAGTTCCGTAATCTAACGTTTGGACGACTGTCCGATTGGAATTGTTTGGTCTGTCTCAGATATTCCAAGAGTTATTTCAGGGGGCGTTTAGAATTAATTTATGATCGGGATAGGTCTGAGGAGGGGGCGGGCTATTTTCATCCGAAAATTAGTCAGCTGACACATATCTGGATTCGTACGATCAAGCGCATCAGCCTGTTTATAACACAGATCGATATTACGTGAACCGGACGTCCATTTTGCCGAGAAGTTAAGGCTGCCACGATACGACTTGTAATTCGCAAAGAGCGCAGTTTCGGTAAAAAAACACAGTTCAAACTGTTGTTTTTAATATAAATATTAGACCTTTACGCAACATTTGCGGTGCTTAACTGATTTTGGGTCATTTGTTGCGTTTTAAATTCGGACTTTGAGGAGCGTTTTCCTCTTGAGGAAAACGTTTCTCAAAGTAGGCAAGCGAAGCGCGGCAGTCCGCTTTCAAGTGATATAGACGTCAAAACTAGTAGTGAAACTAAGATGGCCAAACTTTCAGTAAATTCAATTGAGTCAATCGGAATAAGTGTTGGTAGCGTGCCCGATCGTAAGGCGTAACCAGAATTGAATTTGGGTCATCACTGATTAAATACTGAAACCTTAGTATTTTGGTTTGAAGATTTCGTCTATCTTTTCTGTTTGGTGCCGTAAATTTTGATGCACCATAAAACCGAACAGCTTTTACCAAAAAAGACTCTGGGAGATAATTGCCTTCGATGTTACGATTTACGTTTTCCAACAGCCTGAAATAAGCACTTTTAATGATTTCTTTTTGACTCCCTATTCCACCATATAGCGAGTCAATCGTAAGCAGGTTTACGCAAATTGATCTTTCTAGATTGAGTGCGATCCATTTATCGGGCACGTCGTTCAAAGTTGATAATATTGGTATGTAATCCTCAAGTATGCCGTCAAGATCGTCTGTGCAGTCGTCGTCAGAATCACCATGTAAGCTGAAATGGTCAAACAGATGACGTGCAACACGGATTGTCAATCTTTCACAATCGAATCGTATGTCCAACCAATCCTGGCCAGCAATCTGCTCGCTAAGATATGCATTCCTAGCATGATGTAATGCTTGCTCTGAAGATTCTAAGTCTGCAGTGGATCTTGCAAGCATTCTTAATGCGATACTCTTTAAGAAAAATGCTTCTCTGCCTGTTATCAGGCCTCCACTACTCGTGAGGGATTCGTGGTGCACAAAACTCAACGCTTGATCGACGAGTTGTTTGCATATCGCCCAGCGATCGCGGCTAGCAAATAAAATGCTATATGCTAACGCGCGCATATAACCAGATGATGTTTCAGACCCTAAAAATCTCAACTGTTCGATTAATTCTCTTGCTGTTAAGGGGTCATCGGCAGTCGTTGTAAGTCTTTTTATGATAGAATATGCAGAGGTATAATTTTCTAATAATACTGGAGGGGCATTTCGTTTTACATAAATATTTTGATCGTGTTCGGTTTCCAAAAACACAAACCCTGCATTTGCCAAAACATCTAGAAGACTTTCCCAACTATCTTGCGACGCTGCAATCGAGCTATCAAGAAGAGTGCTGAGATGAGATCCAAATTCCTCTGTGTCTCCTATGTCGCTATATTTTTGTAACAACTTTTTAGCACTTGGGTTAGATGCCCCATAATATTTATTTAGTCGTTCTACGTGGTTTGACCATTGATGCCTAATGCTATCAGCGAAATCGTCGATAGTACCAACTTCATCGACATCATTAGCCAATTTTTTATGATTCAAATTGACGCTTTTATCAGAAACGGAAAGTATATCGTCATCTAGATAAGCTAGCAGGTAATCAAGCCATTTCGATAGAAGGACAGGCGAATACCCCATTTGCATATTCTCAGTTTCTTCGAATGGAGCTATTACCTCAGGGGCAGCTAAAAAGGCTCTGGGGTGTCTTAAGTATTTTTGAGAAAAGCTGGTCTTAGAGCCATCTGGAACGTAATTTCGACCAGCTTCAATTAGCCCAGTATCTCCCGTAATCAAAAGAATACGATGTTTGTGTAAAGATAACTTTTTATTTAATAGTTCGATTCTGGACAACGCAGAGTAATCAGCCTTGGCCTTCCACGGCCTCTTATTTAGGCGTTTGTCCCACTCTGTTCGGAAAAGACTCTCATCGGCCTGATCGGATAGTGTCGAAGGAACGTCAAAAGCAGTTTTGATTTCCGGGTATTCAGAAAACAATTTTTGATAATATGTCGAATTACCTATACCGAACGTAAATCGGGCCACAGATCCGTGCGCCAGAAGTTCCTTAAAACGATCAAATTCCAAAGCGGCACCTCGGTCCGTGAAGAGGAAGTCCATTACATACGGAAATTGCTGCTCAAGTTCTTCAAATGTATCCACGGCAGATAGCTGGATTCTGTCTAACTGAGCCAACATATCTCGACGCTTTGCCAATTTTAAATAAGAGTCATCCTTTGCCTTCCTGGCGATGGCGTCAAATACTCCTCTGGTTTCAGCGTCATGCCCATGCATTAGAAAGAACGGCCGGTTAGGGGTGGCCAGGTCAAAGAAAAGAAACCGAGCAACCGCTGCCGCTAATGAGGTTGTTGTGTCCTCATCATCGTCAAAAAATACAGATCCGTATCCGACACGTCGCCCATTTTCTGAACCTTCAGTCCGGGGATCAACGTACATGTGAACAATATCCGTATCGACGGCATAATGATGAACCCAGCCTTCGGTTTCGTTTCTCTTATCATTCTCAAACAGGGCAATTTCCCTGCGCAATTTTTGCGCATCTATGAGATACCTCGCAAGCCGTTCCAATGAAGGTAACTTTGAGAGATCTATTGGAAGCACGACTTAAGCCTCCTCTGCTTGATATGAATTTGTACCTAACAGTAAATCAGCAAGATTTTCGACAGGGGTGTCATCTGGCAAGTCTATTGTCGGAAACTCTTCATGCTCGATTTGTAATGGAGACTTGATATTATTGAAGTTGTTAGAAACTAAGACGCATTTTTCAAAGGTTCCAGTATTGCAAACCTGAACCTCTTTAGAATTTGCATTGACGCTCACAAGCCCCAATCTTTCTATCAGAGAGCGCCAAAGCCAATTTTCATTTGCTCTTCTTCCGGGGGCATCATTTTCAATTCTTATTCGCGTCATGCCTTCAGCAAGTTCTTCAAATTTTACATGGGAGTAAATTGTATAGGCTAAGTGATCTTGGACTTCGGCCATATGCCTAGAGCCAAAAAGCCTCCTCTCTCGGGAAAAGTAACCACTCAAAGTATTTCTCGTCGTCTCGCAAATTTCCTCCCATTTATCAGGGGCGCGTGCTATTTCACGAATAAAGTCATCTGCGGCATCAGATGAAGAAACCCTCATAGACACGGCCTTATTATGTTTTTCAATGCGTGTTAAAGTTGGGATTTTGAATTTTTCGGCTTCCATTAGCGCATGTGCGGGAGCCAGAAACACTGAAAAATTGTTTTCGGCCACAACAATTCCTAACAGTCGTTGTTTGTGGTCAAAAACTGGTTCCCCAGCCAAATTTAAACCAATTTCATTTCTATCCACACCTTCAGTTTTAACTTCAATTAGGCCGCGATAGACTGTGGTTTCAGAGTGGATTGGATCATTAACTTCTAACTTAGTGTTTATCGAATAAACATAACCTATTTCAATTCCGGACCTGAAGTAGACCTCTATCCCTAGTGACAAGGGCAGGTTTGAAAACATTTCATTTGAAACAATCATTGAATTGTCGATTGAAATGTCATCCGATACGCTGAACCAACCGAACAACGAAATGGCTTGGAATTCCTGGTTGCCAACACCAGAGCGAGTTCGATCACGACAAAAGCGGTTTAACCTTCGGCCGAAACTTACCTCATCACTGTTGTTCTTGAATAATACCTCGTTTCCTTGAAGTACTTCCC
>ENA-ORXR01001131-ORXR01001131.1-marine-metagenome-genome-assembly--contig:-NODE-1131-length-29819-cov-137.029352_pt1 | contig 29819 bp, 22 predicted proteins | sample MGYA00237866_ERZ511479 | MGnify/ENA metagenome assembly ERZ511479
GTCCAAGGAATCGTTTTTTTCTCATGGCACTGTATTAAGGGGGTAGGGTTCGAGTTCAAGCACAAAATAAGGGCCAGTCCCTAAAATATTAAATATTTTAAAATATTCTGGGTGCCACCGCTAACGCGGCTCTTTTCAAACGACTTGCGACCGCCGACGACTTCGCGCCGTCCAAACAAACCCTAACAGCCCGAGCCCAAAACACGCCCAGGCAAACACATCGCCCACCCGAGTATACAAAGTGCCCGCGTCCTCCTCGCCCGGAACCGCCACATCTTCTGCAAACAACCAAGATCGTTGCAGCCGCGGCAACTCGTGGGTCAGCCGGCCGATGGTATCGATCACGCAACTGCGACCAGTGTTGGTGCAGCGAATCATCGGCACGCGATGCTCGACCGAACGAAGCACGGCGTGCGGCATGTGTTGGTCGGCCTCCGGATAGGGATCGAACCAAGCATCGTTGGTTTGGTTGACCAAGACACGCGCACCACCTCGGACCGCACGCCGGCTCAGATAGGGCATGACGTCTTCAAAACAAATCAGCGGCGACATCGGGTGTCCGGCGGTCTCGATGATGGTGCTCTCATCGCCAGGAAGGCAGAAGTAAGGAACCGGGTTCAGCTTGCCGAGGATCGGAAAGGTTTCGCGGAAGGGGACGTACTCGCCGAACAACACCAAGTGCTGCTTGTCGTAATGCGGCAGCTCCGCGCCGTCGGGGTCGTCGACAAAATCGGACCGACCCGGTTCGAACAAAAACGAGCCGTTGCGGAACTCCATGTCGTCCAGTTCGTCCGGCTTGTAGTGAATTGCCCCGGTAAGGATCGGGGTGTCGATCCGGCGCAGTAGCGCGTGCAGGTTTAACACTTCGTATTTCCAATGGTCGGGTAGGGCGGTTTCCGGCCAGACGACTAGGTCCGGTTTCTGCTTGGCGCAGACTTCTAAAGTCAGCCCGTACAGCGTCTTCAGAATCGTGTCGGCAAAGGCCTCGTCCCACTTTTCGTATTGCGAGATATTCGGCTGGATCATTGCGATGTTGATCGTGTCGTAGCTGGCCGAACGGGCGCGTTCGCGTTTGATCTGAGTGATCCCGAACGACAGTGCAGCGCCCAGCAAGGCCATCGGCAGCACGATTTCGGGGTGCCAGCCGAGCTTGCGTTCGGTGCGGACCCTTGCAGCAACAATGTAGCGTTGCACCGTGGTCGCGAAGCCGAGGTTTAAGGCCATCACGATAAAGCCGACCGCGTATACCCCACCCAATGAGGCGATCTGAATGGCTGCGAGATTCTTATACTGGGTCACGCCGATGGTGTTCCACGGGAAGCCGGTGAACAGCACCGAACGCAGCCACTCGCAGCCCGCCCACAGCGCCGCAGCGAGCAGGATATAGGCGACATTCTTCATCTTGTCGCGTCCGTCGTCGACGCGGCGGAACCACAACGCGGTGAACACCGCGATTGGGATGAAGAAGATCGCGCACCAAGCGGAGAGCGCGAACTGACCCAGCCAAATCAGAAGCAGTCCGGCCTCTTGGCTCTCTGACATGCCGATAAACCAGTAGAGGGAAACCAGCCAGCAGCTGAGGCCGCAGAGGAAGCCGAGTCCGGCGGCGCCTTTTGTTGACGTTGCAAACCGGAACGCGACCAAGCCCGGCACCATCGCCAGCCACGCGAGTTCGGCGAGACCGAACGGCTCGAAGGCCAAGGCGAGCAGCACCCCCGACAGCAACGCTGCCGCTATCCGCAACACGTTCAACCGTATTCCATGCCCGTTACATTCCGATTCTTTACCATGGCGCCACCTAGCGCTTCGAGCTGCAAGAGTTCAAGGTTCGAGCGTCGCCGGCATGTGGGAATACAACGGCGCACCTTGCTCATCATAGAACTCAAAACGAATCTCGGGAACCGCGTCTTTTTCCTCGGCGACGATGCGGAGAAATCCACCGCTTACGGTTTTCGGCGTCTGCACGTAGGGCTGCTGGATCGTCGCGTCTGGATCGGTGGACTTTCTATCGCCCGGCAGTCGACCTGCCCGGGCATTGGCATCGACCAAGGCGCCGCAAGAAAACTCCTCGAGTCCGTTGGGCGCGATACTGTGGTACTGCCAGTGCCGGTCGCCGCAGACGAAGTACGTGTTGTTGTCTAGGCCTTTGTCGATCAGCCACTGCTTGAACGCATCGCCCTCGTGTTGGAAGCCGTTGATGTTGGTATGGTTGTCCCGCTTGTAGGCGTCGTCAGGACCGATCAGCGGCGTGGGCGAAATGATCACCCGCCAGGTCGCGTCCGAACGCCGGAGCGTTTTCTTCATCCACGCCACTTGCTCTTTCCCCCACATGACCTTGTCCGGACCATCTGGAGAGTTGTTTGCACTGCGATAATCGCGCCCTTCCGGTAGCCAGATTTGCAGATGCTTGGAGAGCCGATGGCTGCGGTAGGTTTTCGCATCGGGATCGGCTGGGTCGGTGATCGGCACCTGTTCCTTGAAGGTGTCAATGCCGAGGCGATTGCTCGGCAGATAGTCGCCCTGCGTGTCGCAATCATTGGTGCGGTGGTCGTGATCGTCTTTTTCCCAGTAGACCCCGACGTCGCTGAACAAGTCGATAAAGCGTTGCTGGCAAAATTGAACGTGCCATTTTTGCCGCAGCTGCTGCTGGGTTCGGGCAAACTCGTGCGTTAATTTCCTCTTCGAACCGCCGAGGGTCCGCGGCGAATCGTAATACACATTGTCGCCCGTGCCGACAAAGTAGTCGGGCTTGAGCGCCGCCATCGAGACCAAACCCGGATAGCCGATGGTCTTGTCCGCACCCGGTGTTTGCGAGTGGTATTTCCAGTAGTTCATACCGGTCACCACCACCAAGCTGACCGGGTCGGATGATGCCGGCGCGTTGGTGCGAAAGCTGCGCGTGGCGCCGGTTTGGTCGAGGCGGTCTTTGTCCGTGCCGAAATGAACGCGGTAGAAATACCGCGTTCCTAATTCCAGGCCGCTGACCTTGGTTTTGACAATGAAATCATGGTCGGCCGTGGCCGTCAGGATCCGGGTCGATGTCGAATCGGCAAAGGCGTCGTCGGTGGAGACCTCGAATCGCGCAAAGCCCGCCATCCCCGGAAGATCATCCTCCACCAAGGTTCTGCCATTGGTCAGGCGCGATTGTAAAATGACCGAGGTGCTGGTGACTTCCCCCGCTTGTTCGCCTTGGCCGTTGGTGATGCCTGCGAGCGATTGGGAAGGGGAGAGACAGAGCGAAACGAGGACGAGCGAACGGAGGAAATGCCACATGACCAACTCATGACGAGGCACGTCGCCCACACAAGTTCATTTTCAACGCGCCCATTCGCAGACGAACCAGTAGGCACGATTCCGGCCGCTGTGATCCCAGGTGTGTACGGAGGCGACAACGGTTACCGATCGCGGTCCAGACAAGCTCGTCATCCCAGAGACGGACGACTCTGTTGGTGAAATCCATGCAGGACAGAAATACCAAGCATATATCACATATTAATCAGATATATCTTGATATAAATATGGATCGTGATTTTTCCATGATTTAATCATTGTCCTGAGGCCGACGACAGCTAGGAAGACTGTTCGAACTCCCTTCTATTCAAGAGTTTAATCTATAGGTACACTATGAGCTCAAACGGCGCATCTTCCAACGGACACGACACCATCGAACTTCAAGAGTGGCGAGACTCTCTCAACGACGTCATGCGAATCTCTGGCCCGGACCAAGTCCGGCGCATCATTCGCGAAGTTGACAACGCCTCCCAATCGCTCGGCATCCAGCGCGAAATTCCGCTCAACACGCCCTACATTAATACCATCGGCCCCAAGGACGAAGCACCCTTTCCCGGTTCGCGCGAGATCGAACGCCGGATTAAGTCGATCGTCCGCTGGAACGCCATGGCCATGGTCGTGCGCGCCAATAAAAACCACAAGGGCATCGGCGGGCACATCTCCACCTTCGCCTCCGCCGCCACGCTCTACGAGATCGGCTACAACCACTTTTTCCGCGGCCGCACCGACAAACATCCCGGCGACCTGATTTACTTCCAGGGTCACGCCTCGCCTGGCATGTACTCACGCGCGTTTCTCGAAGGCCGCCTGACCGAACAGGATCTGACCAATTTCCGCCGCGAACTTGCTCCGGGCGGGGGGCTCAGTTCCTATCCTCACCCTTGGCTGATGCCCGACTTCTGGCAGTTCCCGACCGTGTCCATGGGACTCGGTCCGATCTCCGCCATCTACCAAGCCCGTTTCATCCGCTATCTCGAAAACCGCGGCATGAAGGAACGCACCGACCAACAAGTCTGGGGCTTTCTCGGTGACGGCGAGTGCGACGAACCCGAAACCCTCGGCTGCATCGACGTCGCCGGACGCGAGGAACTCGACAACATCACCTTCGTCGTGAACTGCAACCTGCAGCGCCTCGACGGCCCGGTTCGCGGCAACGGCAAGATCGCCAACGAACTCGAAGCCACCTTCCGCGCCGCCGGCTGGAACGTGATCAAAGTGCTTTGGGGCGGCAACTGGGATCCGCTGATCGAGAACGACCACGACGGCCACCTGGTCTCGCGCTTCAACAACGTCGTCGACGGAGAACTGCAAAAGTACATCCGCGCCGATGGTGCCTACGTCCGTGAGAAATTCTTCGGCACCTCGCCCGAACTCGCCGCGATGGTCGCGCACATGTCCGACGACGAACTGACCACGCTCAAGCGCGGTGGCCACGACCCGGAAAAAGTGTACGCCGCCTACAAGGCCGCCACCGACCACAAGGGCCAACCGACCGTCATCCTCGCCCAAACCGTAAAAGGTTACGGCCTCGGCGAAGCCGGCGAAGGCCGCAACATGACGCACAATCAGAAAGCCCTGAATCAGGCCGAGCTACGCGAGTTCCGCACCCGCTTCGGCATTCCGATCAGCGACGAGGACGTCGACGAGGCCCCTTTCTACCGGCCGCCGGATGACAGTGTTGAGATGCAATACGTGCGCGAACGCCGCGCCTCGCTCGGCGGCCACGTGCCCATGCGCAAGGTGCAACTCAATGTTCCCTTCGCCATGCCGAAAGACGGCATCTTCGACGAGTTTGAGAAAGGCACCGGCGACAAGGAAGCCTCGACCACGATGGTCTGGGTTCGCCTCATCGGCAAGCTGCTCAAGGACAAGGCCATGGGCAAGTTCATCGTGCCGATCGTCCCCGACGAATCGCGGACCTTCGGCATGGATGGCCTGTTTAGCGCCGTCGGTATCTACGCCCACGACGGCCAAAAATACGAACCGGTCGACAGCCACTTGCTCCAGTATTACAAAGAGTCCAAGGACGGCCAGATTCTTCAGGAAGGCATCAACGAAGCCGGTGCGCTCGCCAGCTTCACCGCCGCTGGCGCGGCCTACAGCAACCACGGTCTGCCGATGGTGCCCTTCTACATTTACTATTCGATGTTCGGCTTCCAGCGTGTTGGTGATGCGATTTGGTGCGCCGGCGACACCCGTTGCAAAGGCTTTCTGTGCGGTGGCACCGCCGGTCGGACCACGCTCAACGGCGAAGGTCTGCAGCACGAAGACGGCCACTCCCACCTCGCCGCCTCCACGATCATGAACTGCAAGCCTTACGATCCGGCTTACGCGTTTGAACTGGCGATCATCATCGAGGAAGGCCTCAAGGAAATGTACGTCGAAGAAAAAGAAGTCTTCTACTACGTCACCATGATGAACGAGGAATACGTGCAGCCGCCGATCCCCGCGAGCAACGCGAAGGATAAGATGGCCATTCGCGACGGCGTTCTCAAAGGCATCTACAAGTTCAAGGCCGGTGGCGGACGCGGCAAAGTAAAAGCCAATCTTTGGGGGTCGGGAACGATCCTCAACGAAGTGGTCAAGGCGCAGGAAATTCTCGCCACCAAGTACAAGGTGAAGACCGACGTCTACTCGGTGACCAGCTACCCGCTGCTGCACCGCGACGCGCAAACCACCCGCCGCTTCAACTTGCTGAACCCCGGCAAGAAGAAGAAAAAATCGATCATCGAAACGATGTTCAGCGACCCGAAGCAGGCCACCATCGCCTCCAGCGACTACGTGAAATACCTGCCCGACGGCCTCAGCCGCGAACTCCCGGGGCCTTACCTCGGACTCGGCACCGACGGCTACGGCCGCAGCGAAAGCCGCGCCAACCTGCGCGACTTTTTCGAAGTCGATCACCGTTACGTCGTTCTCGCCACGCTCAGCCAACTCGCCGAGATCGGCGAAGTGGATAAGAAACTGCCGGCCAAAGCGCTCAAGGATCTGAAGATCGATCCCAACAAGCTCGATCCGCTCGTTTCCTAAGCGGGCTGCGCCCGCAAGTAGTCAGTAGCTAGTAGTCAGTCGTTCATCTGAAATCCAAAGGCCGACCACAAATTCGATCTCAAATTTCAGATTTCAACTTTCACAGATCCTAGGCTCATCCGCTCGATCTGAAATTTTAGATTTTAAATTTTAAATCCAAAGGTTCCAAACCATGGCACAAGATCTTCTCATTCCCGAACTCGGCGAAGGCATCGACGGCGGCGACGTAGTCACCGTCCTCGTCTCGGCCGGTGACAGCGTCACCAAGGGCCAACCCCTCCTCGAACTCGAAACCGGCAAGGCCACCGTCGACATTCCCGCTCCCGCCGACGGTACCATCGGCAGCATCAGCGTCAGCGAAGGCGACCACCTCGAGGTCGGCGCGAACTACGGTTCGATCGACGCCGGCGCTGCAGCCCCCGCAGCCGAACCTGAACCCGCGGCCGAATCCGCACCAGCGGCCGCGCCCGAACCCGAACCAGCCGCCGCGCCCGAACCTGCCGCCGCGCCCGAACCCGCGCCAGCTCCCGCAGCCGCGTCCGGCCCGCTCGACATCATCATTCCCGAACTCGGCGAAGACATCAGCGGCGGCGAAGTTGTCGCGATCAACGTCGCCGTCGGCGACACCGTTGAAGAAGGCGACGCCTTGCTCGAACTCGAGACCGGCAAAGCCACCGTCGACCTGCCCGCACCAGCGTCTGGAAAAATCACCGCGCTGACCGTCAAGGAAGGCCAAGAAATCAAGGTGGGCGCCAACATCGGCAGCATGGAAGGTTCGTCCGCGGCGGCCTCCGCACCCGTCGCAGCAGCACCCGCTCCGGCAAAAGCAACGGCCGCTCCGGCAAAAGCAGCAGCCGCCGCCAGCGCTCCGATCAAGCAAGACTTCGACGAGGCCAAGTCGGTCATCCACATGAAGCCCGAACCACTTCCGCCAGCGCCGCCCAACATCCCGCGCGTCGAACGCCCGCAACACGCGCCGATCCCGGCTGCGCCTTCGGTGCGTAAGTTCGCCCGCGAAATCGGTATCGATGCCGCCAGCGTTCCCGGCACCGGACCCGCCGGACGGATTAGCCTCGAGGACGTCAAAGCCTACGCCAAGTCGATCAACAGCGAACGCGCTCCCGCCGCTGCCGGTGGTGGCGGTGGAATCTCTGCGCCCGCGATCAAACTGCCCGACTTCTCTACTTACGGAGAGATCGAGGTCGAAAAGATGAGCACCATCCGCAAGATGACGCTCAACCACATGGCCGCCTGCTGGAGTTCGATCCCGCACGTCACCCAACACGACGATGCTGACACCACCGACCTCGAAGCGGCCCGTCAGGCGTTCAAGAAACGCGCCGAAGCCCAAGGCGCCCGCCTCAGCCTCACCGCCATGATCATCAAGATCCTCGGCGGCGCGCTCAACGTGTTCCCCAACTTCAACGCCAGCATCGATCCGGTCAAGCAGGAGATCATCTTCAAGAAGTACATCAACATCGGTTGCGCCGTCGATACGCCCAAGGGCCTCGTCGTTCCGGTGATCCGCAATGTCGACCAGAAGAACATGATTGAGATCGCCGCCGAACTCGGCGAGATTGCCGGCAAAGCGCGCGAGGGCAAAATCACGCCCGCAATGATTTCTGGCGGCTGCATGAGCCTGTCCAACATCGGCGGCCTACACGGCAAACACTTCACCCCGATCGTGAACGGTCCCGAAGTGGCCATTCTCGGCGTCGGCCGCGGCAGCATGCAACCGGTATGGGACGGCGAGAAATTCGTTCCGCGTTTGATGACCCCGCTCAGCCTCAGCTACGACCACCGCCTGATCGACGGCGCCGACGGCACCCGCTTTTTGCGTTGGGTGGTGGAAGCGATCGAGAACCCGGTGCTGTTATCGCTCGAGGGCTAGTTTCGTCCAAACCTCAAGGTGATTTTCGCTGCGGCACCTAATCGGAAATAGGCGCTGCGTGCTTGTCCTTGCTGAAGGTCCAACTTCCGGGATCCAAAACCAAGACACAAAGGAACATGAGGCCCAGAAAGAGAACGCCGATGAACGCGGTTTTGGATAAGGTTAACAGTGATAAAACGATGGCCAGTTCGTGAGAGATCGCCGTGGCCGCCGACGCCGTCGCCAAACTAACCGGATCGGCGTTGGCGTACAACAGGATTAGGTTCTCGATAAAATCCGCAGCCATGCCGAGGCACAGCGGCAGACCAAACAAGAAAAAGCACCAGCGCGCGCTTTTGAATAGATGCTTTGGGTAGCCGAGCAGCAGCGTTCGGAACGCGACCAGAAACACGCCCGCATACAGGAGGATAAATCCGAAGTCTAATAGCGTTTGCAGACCCGCGCCGGGCTGCGCCGAGTACGCTGAAACCTGTTCCGGGCCGTAGAGCAAAGACCGGTGGGCGTTGTCGCAGACGAGATTTAAAAGACCCTGCAGGTAATATTCATGGAGCGACTCCTGAATGTTCGGAAACAAGCTCCGGTCGAGCCAGCGCCAGACGAAAAATAGCCCCGAGATCAGGCAGAGGCTAACGACCACCAGTAGCAGACGGTTTTTAAATGGAAGGCGTTTTTGCGCCACGGGCGCGGTCGGAGCTTTCATCGACTCACCTCGGATTGGCTGGGTTCAGCGGCGGGTTCAGAGCCCACCTGATCAACCGAACCTCGGACATGCGGGCGACGGTGCTCGTCCCACATCGATGCTGCTCTCGATTCCATGCGCAAACGGGAGACCCAACAAACCACAAATGAACCCGACAACCCAACGACCAGCCCCCAGAACAGGAGTGCGTTGCTCTTCAACACCGTCAGCGGGCGGCAAACCAGCTCATCAAATATTTCCAGAGGAACCAAGTGCTGCAGCCATCCAGCAGCGGATTCCAAGGTGGCTTGCGCCCATGCCGGCGCTGCCCGCTCGCCTGCCAAAGGATGCGGGTAGAAAATCGAGAAGGCGAGAAATACCAAGACCAGACCCAGTCCGAACGCGTGGGCCCAACTGCGAACTCGATAGGTCAGACCGGAGTGGAACGGCGCCTCTTCTGTCACGCCCTGAAAATCCGAAGGCCTGAGATTGCCCGGCGCGTACCCGTTGGTTCCGGCGCTGATCCGCTCGCGCAGTTTGTCGTGGAACTGTGCGTCCGGCGGCACAACCCGTGGTTTGTAGCGATAGAATAACCCCCGGTTGAGGCGCGGATTGTGCAGGGCGCAATAGGGGTCACACGAGGCTTTGATCGGCTGGCGTTTCTCCGGGTCGAATTTCAGCCCGGCCTTCTTTGCACGGTCCATCATCCAGTCGAGAGCGATCGAGGACAAGCCGTTCTTGGCATAGCCGCCGCCGACATCGGAGTGGCATCCGGTAAACCATTGCTGCTCTACTCGCGTGTCCGGACGGCCCTTCTGATCGGTGACTTCCCATGGGATTGGGGCAAAGGTCTGCCGGTTCTCGTCCACCGCCAGCGCCTGGCAACCCTTGCGCACACAGGATGACAGATAAAGGTCTCTGAACGACAAACACAGGAGCTCGTTCATCGCGGTGACGAAGCCGTCGAGCGGACCGCCAATGGCGCGCACGGTGTCCCATACCCCGACAAACTCGATGAAGTCTTTGGTCGGCTCGTGGCAATACTTCGTGATAAAGGATCTCGTCTCCTGCTCAAAATCAGGCGCGCCCCCCAGAAGACGTTGCGTCCACCAGGACCAGCCCGCTCGGTTTTCACGAACATCCTGCGCGTGAATCAATCGAAACGCGTGCACCACCTTTTTGGCCGCGTGTTCGGGCGTTCCGGGATAGTCGTCCCGCTTAACCACGCCAAACATGCCAATCACGCCGCTGAGCAAACGGACCGTGAACGCGCCCCGACTAAAGCCGAACAGGTATATCTTCATGCCGGGTTCGTAGTGGCGAACCAGCACCGCATACAGGTCGGCGACGTTCTGGTGCAGACCGACCCCGAACGCCCCACCGAGAAATTTCATCACGAGATTGCGTTCGGTGCCGACTCCGTTGTCGTGCGCGGTGATCGCGTGTTTGCGATCAACTGCTTGGTGCAAACGCCACACGTTAGTCGGCGCACCCGGCCCGCCCCGGTTCCAGGTGCCGTCCGAACAGAGCACGATGGAGGTCGGGCTGCCATCCGATCCCGCCTGGCCACCGCTCACGGGGTTCCTCCACTGCCGTTGGTGGCAAAATAAAACCCGATGATGATGCCCAAGATGCCGATCATGCCGGCGAACACTTTATAGGCGTGCTCGAGCCGATCCTTCATCTGTTCGCTCTGCTCCATGAACAGGGCGGCCATCGCAATCGCCATGCCGAGCGCAATGGTACCGCCCGCGAACAGTACGGTGATCACCCCGCGCGCGTACTCGACATCTTCCAGTCCGCGTTCGCCGGCGGGCCCAAACAGAATCAGAATGATCATAAATCCAATGAACAGCCACAGCAGTAGGAACACCGCCGACGGCAACGACTTCATCCCGTTCACCGCGTACCTAAATTGTTCGAGAATGCCATGCGGTTCGTCCAGTTCCGAATCCGCATCACCGTCATCAACCACCTGTTGCTCTTCGCTCATGTACATCTCCCTTTCCTTGTAGTAAGCGCGCGACCTCCACTTTCTTACGGGCGTGCCTGATGATTACCGCAAATCTATGACTCGCCCCGGGTCATACCTGGCCCAATCGAACCCCGCACCACGTACAAAGATCGAGGCTTCAGCCAGGCTGGAGTGAGCGGTGATCCGCACTTGGTTACACTGGATGGACTCCGCTACAGCCTGCAGGCGGTCGGCGAATTTGTCCTCGCCACCAATGACCGCGACTTGGAAATACAGACACGATTTTCACCGCTGCAAAACTCAAGCATCGTCTCCGTGGTGACCGCCGCCGCCCTATTCACCTACAAGCCTGGTACCTCCAGCGCCACCTTTGTTAATCCCTCGTTCCCTTCCGAACTGGTGGAGATCGATGATGACGAACGGGCCGCCGCCAAGGCCGCCTGCCAGCGCGCCGATGTATGGCTCGAACCGACCCTCAGCCAATGCACCTTTGACTACGCAATGACCTCCGACGAGCACATGATCCAGCTAGTAGCGTTGGCCAACCACGAGGCGCAACTTCCACGCACTAAGATCGTCATCGATCAGCCAGGCGGTGTTGGAAGCAGGGATGTTCGAGGCCGCGTGGCTGGAAAGCGTCAGAACTCAGGTAAAGACAAACGACCATGTTGTGGTGGTCACCTTCCTGCCGAAGGACATTCACACCTTGGGCCGCAGCGCGGTGGTGCAGCTACGGGCCGGTGAGTTGACCGTCATCGATGTGGAGCCTTTCCGTTAGAATCACCAAGTCAGCCCTTCACCAGTTTCAACTGGTATTTGCGCGTGTTCCACCTACACAACGCGCATTATGGCCGTATCTAAAGACCTCCCCAAAGACGAACTGTACCGCATCCGCCACAGCTTGAGCCACATCATGGCCCAAGCCATTCTCCAGCTGCGTCCGGGCACAAAACTCGGGTTTGGTCCGCCGATCGAAGACGGCTTTTACTACGATTTCATCCTCTCCGAACCGATCCAGGAAGCGGACTTCAAGAAGATCGAAAAGGCGATGTACAAGATCATCAACCAGGATCAGGTGTTCGAAGAGGAAAACCTGTCACGCGAAGACGGCTTGGCCCGGCTCGACGAGATGGGCGAACCCTACAAAAAGGAATACGCCGAAGAGTTGTTCGAGACCCGCGACGACATGGATTCGCTGCGCTTCTTCCGCAACGGCCCGTTCCTCGACATGTGCGAAGGACCGCACGTCGAGAGCACCAAAAAGATTCCGGCAAAGTGCTTTAAAATTCGCCGCATCGCCGGGGCCTACTGGCGCGGCGACGAACGCAACGTGATGATGACCCGCATCTACGCCTGGTGCTTCGAAAGCAACGAGGTGCTCAAGCAGCGCATCGCCGCGTTCGAAGAGGCGCAGAAGCGTGACCACAAAAAACTCGGCAAGGAACTCGATCTGTTCTCGGTCAGCGACGACATCGGTAAAGGCCTGCCGCTGTGGCACCCGAACGGCTACGTGCTGCGCGAACAACTCGAGAAATACATGGAGGAGCTGGAGTTCAAAGGCGGCTACCAGCGCGTCGCCACCCCGCACTTGGCGAAGACCTCGCTGTACAAAACCACCGGCCACCTGCCGTATTACAAAGATGGCATGTTTCCGTTCATGCAGATGAAGGAGACCACCGATGGCGGCGAGGAAGTCACCGAAGAGTATGTGCTCAAGCCGATGAACTGCCCGCACCATCACCTCATTTTCAAGAGCCGTCCGCGTAGCTACCGCGACTTGCCGATCCGACTTGCCGAGTACGGCCACTGCTACCGCTACGAGGAAGCCGGCGCGCTGTCGGGGCTGCTGCGGGTTCGCGGGATGTGCATGAACGACGCGCACATCTATTGCACCGAGGAGCAAATTAAAGAGGAGTTCCTCGCCGTGATGAACATGCACGCCGAACTCTACGCCACCCTCGGCATCAACGACTACCACATGCGCCTGTCATGTTGGGACCCCGAAGATCCCAAAGGTAAAGAGAAGTACGTCGACAATCCGGAAGCCTGGGCCAAGACCGAAGACCTCGTTCGCCAAGCCATGGTCGAGAGCGGCCTGCCGTTCACCGAAGTGAAGGGCGAAGCCGCCTTTTACGGTCCGAAGATCGACTTCCAATTCCGCACCGTCACCGGCCGCGAAGAGACCGCCAGCACCAACCAACTCGACTTCGCCATCCCCGAACGCATGGAGTTCACCTACACCGACGCGAACGACCAAGAAGTGCATCCCTACGTGATCCACCGCGCCCCGGCCGGCACTCACGAACGCTTTGTCGCGTTCCTGATCGAACACTTCGGCGGCGCGTTCCCGACGTGGCTCGCGCCGGTCCAGGTGCAGATCGTTTCGGTGAGCGACAAGTTCAACGACTATGCCCGCCAGATCGAACAAGATCTGCGTTCGAGCTACGTTCGCGCCCGGCTCGACGACAGCAATGAGACCATGGGCAAAAAGATCCGCAACGCCTCCAAGATGAAGATCCCCAATGTCATCGTGGTCGGCGAACAGGAACAAACCGACCAGACCGTTACCTGGCGCCGCTACGTCGATCAGCAAAACCAGCAGACCTTGCCGCTGGACGAGTTCAAAGCGGCCATCGCTGAGAAGATCACGAAGCGGTCTTTGGAAACGGCGTAGATCGGTTTGATTGGAAGACTGTCGGAGGGCTGAGGCTCTCAGGGCACCTTGTTCGTTCATGGGCGAAGTAGAGTCCGAAGGCACGAAAGACAGTAGTCGGGGGTGAAGCATTAAGAGCGAAGTTACAAAATCGTGCTAATTTCGATAGTGCGGTACATATACGTATTTGACCTGCCATCATTCCACGCTACCCCTCTCATATGAACTTGGAAAAACAGAACGACCTCGAACGCAATCAACGAAAATCAGGCGAAGCGCTTAAAGAAGCGATTTTGAACCATCTGAAGTTCTCGCTTGCCCGTGACACGCAATCGGCCACCCGCCACAACTGGTATGTCGCCTCGGCCAAGGCTGTTCAGGATCTGATCGTGGAAAAAATGATCGCCACCATGGAGGCCCACAACCAAGCCAACACGCGGCGTGTCTACTATCTTTCGCTCGAGTTTCTGATGGGCCGTCTGTTCATCAACAACATCCACAATGTTGGCGCTTACCCCGAGTTTCACGCCGCGTTCGAGGAACTCGGCCTCGACGCCACCGACCTGATGGAAGAGGAATACGACATGGGGCTGGGCAACGGTGGTCTCGGCCGCCTCGCCGCTTGTTTCCTCGATTCGATGGCGACCCTCGACCTACCGGCGGTGGGCTACGGCATCCGTTACGAGTTCGGCCTGTTCCGTCAGGAGTTCGTTAATGGCCACCAAGTCGAACACCCCGACAACTGGCTGCAGTTCGGCGACGTGTGGGAGATTGTTCGTCCGGAGTATACTCAGAAGATCAAGCTCTACGGCTATGTCGAAGATGTGTTTGACGAAAATGGCGGATATCATTCGGAGTGGAAAGGCGCCCGTGAAGTGATCGGCATTCCCTACGATTTTCCGATTTGCGGCTTTGGCACCAACACCGTCAACTTCCTTCGTTTGTGGCAGGCCAGTGTCGACTTCGACATGGACTTCGCCAAGTTCAGCGCCGGTGGCTACGTCCAGGCCGTGCAGGACAAAATCGAAAGCGAAACCATTTCCAAAGTCCTCTACCCGAACGACACCACGGAAAGCGGCAAGGAACTTCGGCTCGCGCAACAATACTTTTTCGTCGCCTGCTCTCTGCAGGACATCATCCGTCGCTACCGGAAGCAAAATAGCGATTGGGAGCAGTTCCCCGAAAAAGCCGTCATTCAACTCAACGATACCCACCCCGCGATCGCCGTCGCCGAATTCATGCGCATCCTGCACGACGAGGAAAAGCTGTCGTGGGACGCCGCCTGGAATATCGTCACCCGCACGTTCGCCTACACCAACCACACCTTGCTCCCCGAAGCGCTGGAAACCTGGTCGGTACCGCTGATGACGAAAGTACTGCCGCGCCACACGCAGATCATCTTCGAGATCAACAAGCATTTCATGGCCGAGGTTGAAGCCAAGTGGCCCGGCGACTCCGCGCGTAAACGCAACCTGTCGATCGTGCAGGAAGGCTATCCGCAGTTCTTCCGCATGGCCCACCTCGCGGTCGTCGGCAGCTTTTCGGTGAACGGCGTGGCCGAACTGCACACCCGTTTGCTCAAAGCCTCGCTGTTCCGCCCGTTCCAAGAGATTTACGGGGAACGCTTCAACAACAAAACCAATGGTGTGACCCCGCGCCGCTGGCTGCTCGCCTGCAATCCCGAACTCGCCCAGTTGTTCACCGAAAAAGTCGGCGAAGGCTGGCCGCGCGACCTCGACCAGTTGCGCCAGATCGAACAGCAAGCGGACGACGCCGGCCTGCAAGATTGGTTCATGCAGATCAAGCACCGCAACAAGGAGAAGCTGGCGGTGATCATCAAGGACCTGTGCGGCGTCGAGGTGAACACCAAGGCGATCTTCGACGTGCAGATCAAGCGCCTGCACGAATACAAACGCCAGCATCTCAACCTGCTGCACATTCTCGCGCTGTATAAAAAGCTCTTGGACAACCCCGACGCCGACGTGGTGCCGCGCGTGTTTATTTTTGGCGCCAAGGCCGCCCCCGGCTACGCCCTCGCCAAGACGATCATCAAAGGGATCAACGCCGTCGCCGAGATAATCAACAACGACGAACGCGTGAGCCAGAAGTTGCAAGTCGTGTTCATTCCCAACTACCGCGTTTCGCTCGCCGCTTCGATCATCCCCGCCGCCGATCTCTCCGAACAGATCAGCACCGCCGGAAAAGAAGCCAGCGGCACCGGCAACATGAAACTCGCCCTCAACGGCGCGCTCACCATCGGCACCCTCGACGGCGCCAACGTGGAGATCAAAGAGGAAGTAGGTGACGAGAACATCTTCATCTTCGGCCATACCGTCGAAGGCATTCAGGAACTCCGCGCCAAGGGCTATAACCCGCGTGAGTACTACGAGAGCGACGAGCTGTTGCGTACGTGCGTGGATTGGATCGGTTCGAATTATTTCACCCCCGACGAACCGGGCGTACTCGCACCGCTCAAGGCCAGCTTGCTGGATCATGGCGACCCCTACTGCGTGCTGGCCGACTTCCGTGCCTACGTCGAATGCCAAGAGCGTGTCGCAGACGCCTACCGCGATCGTTCGCGTTGGGCGAAGATGGCCCTGCTCAACAGCGTGCGCGTCGGTAAGTTCAGCAGTGACCGGACCATTCGCCAGTACGCCGACGAGATCTGGAATTTAAAGCCGATCCAAGTGTAGCGCACGCTTCCAGCGGGTGTCGGAGGCCTAGCGACCTGCGGTCGTGAAGACGGAAGATTGAAGGTGGAAGATCGCAGCGCCAGCTTCTGGAGACGTTGTTTTCGCCGGAGCGCGGGTTAGATCCTTGCTTTGCCGATTCGTGCTTAAATGAGTCAAAATTTTCCAAGGTGACCAGGGGGCAGATGCCTTCGGAGCCACGGAGCCGTTCCGACCGGATCAAAAGCGAAGAGCCCGTGCAAAGGAGCAGACCGGTCGGCTGCTAAAGGTACACCGGCTACCCCGGGTTCCGCTCGTACCTCGCTCCACCCGGGGCTACGATCCTGCCACCACTCCGTGGTTCGTTGTAGAGGGTTCGGCGACGATTTGACGACCTTCGATGACCTGAAACATTTTAAATAACTTTGGCTAGGGTTAGAATCCGGCTGATGTCGGCAATCCGCCATCTTCAATATTCACCTGCCATCTTCAAGCCGAAGGCCTTTATCCGCGAACGCGGACCAAGATCACGGTGATGTTGTCATAGCCGCCAGCCTCGTTGGCCTTGGCGACCATGGACCGGGCGCAGTCGTCGAGACTGCGGTCGACCAGCAGCATTTCTTGCAGCGTAGCATCATCCACCATCCGGGTCAGCCCGTCGGAACAGACCATGAACACATCGCCGACTCGGACATCGACTGGGGTCTCGTCGAGTTCGACATCGGGCTGGATGCCGACGGCGCGGGTGATCACACCCTGCATGAAAGGGTGGAGCGTGCTCTCGTGGACGCCGAGCTGGCCGGCGATACTGTGGTCTTCGGTGAGCTGCTCAAGTGTACTGTCGCGCAGGCGGTAGAGGCGGCTGTCGCCGGCGTGCAAGGCGACGGCTTGGCCGGGGTTCTCAGCGCTCAGCGCCAGCAGAACGACGGTGGTGCCCATGCCGCGAACCTCGCGGGATTCCGCCTCGTTGCGGATCCACGTATTGGCGTCGGCGATAGCGCTGCGGACGGTGGTGTTGATGAAGGTGTCGGAAATCTGCCCGTTGAAGCCGTCGAACCCACCAACCTGCGAGCGGATGGTGTCGCACACTTGGCTGCTGGCGACGTCGCCGGCGGAGAGGCCGCCTACGCCGTCGGCGACGACGAACACCCCCCATTCCGGGATCGCCGCAAGGCAGTCCTCATTGGTGTCGCGCGTGCGACCGGTGTCGGTGATCGCGGCCGACTCGAATATCGCGGCAGGTCCGGCCATCATCGCAGGATCCTTTCGTCGCCGGGCTTGTTCCGGTTCCAATAGTCGTTGAAGAAGATCTTCTTACGCTTCAGGCGTTCGCCGAGGCTACTGGACCAGGAACGCAGGGCGCGGAGTTCATTATTGTCGAACTCGAAGGTCTCGGTGCGGTCGGGAAAGACGAGGGTGATCTTCGTGGGACCAACAACTTTAACCGTGGCCGTTTCTGTCGCGTAGGCGGGTTTGTTCGAGATCAAGGTTTTCGCGACGGTGATCGTGTCGCGGACCTTGATAGTCGGCAGGTTCTGGCGCAGGTGCAGCAACAACTGATCGTAGAAAATCGCGCCGGCCGGCACAGCGGTGGTGCTCAGTCCTTCGTCGTTGAAGTAGTTGGCAACCGTGAGATCAAACCCGCCGCCCTGTTTGCGCATCAGGCTGGCGTGGCTGTTGCCGCACCACTCGGCGCTGACGCAGGAAATCTTTTGCAGTGAGCCGTCGCGTCGGTCGACGAAGGCGCTGCCCATTTGCAGGTACTCGTAAACGCCGGTGCGGGTGCGTCGAACTTGGTTGCACTTCATGATCGGCAGGACGTTCTTGTCTGCCGCTGGTGAGGTCTTGACCAGTTTGTTGGGATTGAAGTGTTCGCGCACGGTGATCACTTCGAGGCTGGTTCGGCGCAGGCTGCCGTACTTCATTTGTTTGCCTTCGAAGATGCAGATCTCGGCCAGTCCCTCGTCCCACTTGGGGTGCGACAGCCAGTCCGTTTCTTCCTGCGCTTGGAGACAAAGGGACGCGGCGGCCAACGCCACGGTGCAAACAATCAGGAACGAACACTTCATATCTGCCAAAGAACAAGGCCGTGACGTCATTGCAAGTCCGCGTTCTTTATTCAGCGTCTCTATTGAGCGGCTCTTGAGCGGCTTTATTCAGCCTCTTTAATCAGCTAGTGCGCTGGTCATGCTTAGATACATCTCACGTCCAACCCAAGCATCGGTTGCTGCGTAGAGAATCTGTTGTTCGGTGAGATCGGCCTTGGCCCAGTTGGAGGTTTGCGCCCCTTTGCTGATGCGGAAGCCGAGAACAATAGCGGTGAGCGGTCGTAGGCCGTTGGCATCGATACCGACCTCGTCGCTGTAGGTGGCGAGTTCGACAAAGCCTTGCGGGTCGAAATCGACGATCTCCTGCAACTCTCTGATATCGCGTTCGATGGCGACGCCGGCCTTGATAATGTCCGGTTCCTCGAAGACTTCTTTGAGCGCGGTCCAGTCTTCAATCTGTTGGATTTGCAGCAAATAGGTTTTTACGTCGGTGCACAATTGAACGAGGGACGGCTTGAACACTTGCCCCCGTTTAAAGCTCGGACGGGTCTCCGTATCGAAGCCGATGACTTCCTGCATGAGCAGTTCGTCCACGATTTCTTGGAGGTTTTCGCCGCTGTTGACGACCACGATCTCACCACGGAACGAGCGCATTGGCAGGTCCATGATGTCTTTCTTAGCAATTTTCCGAGCAAAGCTCGTTGCCTTTGGGGTGTCTGTTTCCATAGTTCGAGGCAACCTAGGCATGAACGCCGATTATCCAATCATGAAACTGAGAAAACTTTCCCTCGTCCTACTGTTCTGCGCAATCGGTGCTTTTTTCACCTTCGGCTGCCGTGGTAGCGGCGGCCTCAGCGGCATTTCCTCCCCGAAACTCCAAGCCGGTGAAGAAGTTTCAACGGTCATTCGCAACGGCACTTACATCTTCAATACCGAACGCGTGTCGCGCGACTACAGCGGTCCGGTGTTCTATGAAGAGGGCAGGGTGCGCGTCGTCAACGAGCCCGACGGCCTGATCCGCGTGACCCTGCTCGACCAACGCGGCGGCGACTTCGCCTTCGTCAACAACAACGGTGCGCTGCAAATTACCGACGCGCACATCGGTTACGGTAACGTCCAATACGAACTCACCGGCAGCGGCCTCCTGCTCCAAGGCAACCAGGCGCGCGGCGTCTGTAAGGCCAAACTGAAAAACGCCGGGCGCCGCGATTTCCGTCAAGGCACTTGGACGCTGCGGCCGCGCTGATTGGCTTAGCAAACAAACGCGGCTCATGCCCCTCGATGTCTTCAGAGCGACATCTCATTGAATAAAGACGGCCCTCAAAGTAGTGGCGAGGAGATCGGGTATGGGGGAGCTGCCAGAAACCCTTGGCGTTCTATTTCGCGGATCGAGGTGCCGTTCACGCGCCACATGGAAGCGCAGTTCGTTCGGGTTAGCGTGCAGGGCTATAATAGCCGCGACGACTTGCAGCGCTTGTATGATGTTCTAGCTGACGCCGTCTTGTGAGTTCGCCACAATCCTACTATAGTTGCGTCATGACAACCTACGTGTACGAGACGATCCCTGAAAAAGGAAAACGCCCCAAACGGTACGAAATCCAGCAGCGCATCACCGAAGACGCGCTCACCCATCATCCGGAAACGGGCGAGCCAATCCAGCGGGTTCTGAGTGGCGGACTCGGGTATTTCAAGACCAAGAAAAAGCCGAGCGGCAACGCTCACTTTCACGACGACGGCCATCATCATGATCATCATCACGACCACGACGATCACCATCATCATTGAGGAGTAGTCAGTAGCCAGTAGTGAGTAGTCAGGGAGGAGCCGCGCGGGGCGCGGTTTCTGGTGATTTCAAAGTTCGAATTTCAAATTTAAAACGTTGGCCGGGAGGGGGCTTCCGAGCGGTGAGGACGATTTCCTGACTACTCGCTACCGGCTGCTCAAGAAGGCGACATACGAATCTCGCCGATGTCCGCATGTTCCGGCGCGGAGTCGCTGACACGAAGGGCACCATCAACTGCGATCATCTCGTAACCGCGCGCGGCAAAGACGACGCTGTAGGCTTGGCCCTTGAGGAGTTGTTTGGGCAGCTTGAACGAACCATCACGTTCGGTCTCGGTATTCGACAAAACGTAACGACGATCTTGCTTCTGCAAGAATTGCCGACACGCCACGCCGGGCTTGAGCACGACCACGGCGGCATCGGCGATGCCGCGTCCGGTGCGGCCGTCGACCACGGTGCCGGATACTTCGCTGTCGGAGTCGTCCACTTGCGAACCGACGAGAATTTTCCCTTCGAGCGCGATCGTGCTGCCGATGCCGAGAACCAAATGATACTCGCCGTCGGGCAGCCCTTTCTGGTTGCTAATCTTGACCACCTTGCGGCCATGATCTTCTTCGTCCCAGCGGTCTTGCTGGTCGATGATTTGCTTGCCGTTCGACATCCAGACGACGCTCCACGGCGTGCCCGGAGCCATGCCGGAATATTCGAACGTGGCGTAGACGGTGTCGAGTCCGTCGGGAAGGTGGCTGGACGGATGGATCGGGCGACCGTCGCGGGTAACTTGGGCGCTGAACAGCAAGTCGTGGAACTCGGGTTTTTCGGCGCGGCGAGCGGGTTCGTAGTCGTGTGCGTCGTGATGCGGGATCGGGCAGTTCGGCATCTTCGAACCCGGCTTGGCGTAGGTCACCGACATGCCGGCTTTTTGCAGCAGCGGCACGGCGAGCTTCACCGGACGCAGTCCGTTGATGAATCCACCAATGGCCATCGGGGTGTCGCGGTGGTCGACTCGGCCGTCACGGTTGGTGTCGACTACGGGGCGCGCATCGACCGGCGAGATGCCGCGTCCGGCGGCGGCTTGGGTCGGAACGCCGACGAGGATGCCGTCGTCGGTGACGGCGGTGCCGCCGCTGTTGCCGCCAGAAATGGTGGCGTCGGTTTTGATCCAAGCGCGGGCGTCGTTCACACCTTTCTCGGCGGAGAAGCCGGAGACGTTGCCGGAGGTGTAGGTCACGGTTTGGCCGCCGATGCCGGGGTAGCCGATGATCGAGAGTTTGTCGCCGAGGTCGAGTCGGTCGGAGTCGCCGATCGGCACGGCGGGGAGATTGAGGTTGCGCACGCGGCGACCTTTCACGTCTTGCACGATTTGCAGGACGGCGAGATCGAGGCGCGGGTCTTTGGCCACCACTTGGGCGAAGTAGCTGACGGCTGGCGCTTCGTCTGAGCGTTCGGTGATGGCGATGCCGAGTCGGTCGGCGGGCGGCGAGGACATGCCCATCGAACGCGGGTCGGCGACGTGGCAGTTGGTCAGGATCAGCCCGCTGGGATGTACGATCGTGCCAGACCCGGTCCAGGCGGAACTCATGCCGCCGAGGAAGCCCTGGCGGAGCGCGACGATTTGCACCACCGCGCGCATCACGGCACCGACACCGCCGTCGCCATAGGACTCGGGCGAGACCGAACCGGCGGGGGGACGCGGGGGTGGTTCGGGAGCGCGCGGCATTGGTTGTGGTTGGGGGAATCCGCCACCGGCAGATCCTCCGAGAATTTCTTTTAAGATGTCTTCGAGTCCCATGATGGTGTCCTGTGTGTCGTTCTGGTTTTGGACAAAGGTGGGATAATGCCGAGGGGCGCGTCAAGTAGTGTTAGCAGCCGGTAGTCAGTAGCCGGTAGCGAGGGTGTTCGCCCTTCGGGCTTTTTGAGTAATCAGTAATCAGTGATCAGTGGTTTACGCCCTTCGGGCGTTGGTGGGCTTTGAAGCCGATCCCGCCCACTAGGGCGAGTCCTCACTGATCACTGATCACTCCGACCCCGCCCGCAAGGGCGAGTCCCACTGATGACTGATCACTGATCACTCCATTACTGGCCGCAGGCCACGCTTACTCCGCCAGCTTGATCAGAATTTCGCCGTCTTTGACTTCCAGCTCCTTGACGAACTCGCGAAACTTCTGCGCCTCGTCGCTCGAGCCAAACAGTTCTTCGAACAAGTTCTCGCCTTTTAAGCCGCCGAGCACGGCGCTGGGCACGGCGATACCGCCGACGGTCAGGCTCTCGATCGAAGCATGCATTTGCGTTTCGTTGACCACGACATTTACGCGGCCACGTACTTTCACCACCTTGCCTGCCATCGGCAAACCTTCAGGCATTTTCACGCGCAGGCGCGCGATCACTTCGTCGTCGTTGAGTTCGACCCGAATGAACTCGCGTAGCTGAGGGTCGGCGGTGAAGTAACCGTTGAGTTCGCGTTGGGTGAAGCGGACAATGCGCCGACCTTCGTCGTCTTCTTCGATGACGACTTCGTCTTCGAAACGGGCATCGTTGTTGTTGTCCGGAGCGGCGGAGTCCGGGTCGAGGGTTAAGGTGCTGGTGTCGCTATCATCGGACTCCGGCAGGAAGCCGCCGATTTCGTTGTCTTTGAGAAATTCGATTTTCTGATCGACCACGGTTTTCTCCTGCGCCGTGAGTTGCACATCTTTTTGACCGCGCTTGACCATGAAGAACCATCCGATGGCGACGCCGAGTGCGACCAGCAGCAGGGCAAAGCAACCGATGCCGCCGAAGTGCAGGCAGCCCCACTTTTTCTTCGGGGTGTTTTCAGCAGGGTACTCGGTATCAATGGGACGTAACGGGGTCTGGTCATTCATAGTCGGCAATAGGTGAACGCGGCTCCGGCAAAAGTCCAGCCGGGTCTTTCAACAGCCTGCTAGCGCACGGTGCCGTCGAGATAGGCCGCGCTCTTATCGCCGAGCTCTTCGCCGCCCTGAAGTTGGAGCACCACCGGATCGGAGAATACTTCGGTGGTTGGCCGGACGTATTTATAGCCAGGGTTCGAACCGGTGCGCGGATTGGCTAGGACGCCTTTGAACGAACTCACGCCCATGGCTCGTAGCTCAGCGAAGGCAGCTTGCATCTTGGCGTTGCCCTTGCCTTCCGCGTACCAATCCTCGAGATCTTCGATGCGTTCGGGGAAACTCCCCTCAGCGTCTTTGAAGGCGAGGATCGCGGCAATGAACCAGCGGAGATGCACCACTGACTTTGCTTTGCGTCGGTCTTGGCCACGACCGCAACCGGCGGTTGTCATGAGACAAAAGCCGCTGATGAACGTGGCTCCCGCCAACAAAAGAGTAAGCTTCCGGCGCGTCATGGATCTGGATGGAGTCGGTTGAACCACTGGCTGAAGCTTACCGTCGGTGCGGCCATTCGGCAATGGCAAATCGTTCGCTGCGCCAAAACCCACGGCCTGCACGCCGGAAGCTAGCCGAAATAAGGCTTTCAATTCATCCGGCCATGCGACACACAAACCCGCTAATGGTTGAAATGAACCGAATTGGCGAAGGACCAAAAACATGAAAGTTTTGCACGTATGTGACAATCCGAAACCGACCGATGAGTCGGTTTCGAAGCAATTGGCAGTGAAGTTTTTCGGGAAACTGATGAGCCTCAACTCTGATGTGGACATCGACAATGTCGATCTGAACGCGGAACCCCCGCCCCCGTATAGCTACGAACAGTATAAGGCTTGCTGGTACCCTGCCACGATTCCCGGCTATGTGCCGACCGCCGAGGAGGACGCCGCCGCCGTATACGCGAAGGCGCAAGCCGAGAAATTTAACCAAGCCGATGTGCTGGTGCTCACCATGCCGCTGTGGAATTTTTCCATGCCCGGCGGAATGAAAAGCTGGATCGACCACATCATCGCCCCTGGCCTCACCTTCTATCTGGAGGACGGTGCGCGTAAACCGCTGCACAGGGTCAAGCGTATGATTCTCATCGTCGCTTCCGGCGAAGCCTTCCACGAGGACGACGAACGCGATGCGCTGACCCCCGCGATCACCCAGACCTTCCGTTCCATCGGCATCGACGACATCTCGCTTGCCTGGGCCGACGGACAAAATCCGAACCTCCATACCGACAGCGCGACGCGCATGGAAATGGCGGCGGAGGCCGTAGAAGAACACGCGGAAGAAGTGGCCGAAAAAGGCATCTAAACGCCATTCATATCGCAAGGCGACTTGCGAACTAGGTCGGGTCCTTCGGGACCCGTTTCTATTGTATGGGGTTCGGGGATGAGTGCACCGCTTTCTTCGAGTAGCTTGGACCGCGGAAAAACGCGAAATCACGAACCACGGAGTGGTGGTAAGAAAGTAGCCCCGGGGACATTTTTGTTGCGGTTGAACGACGCCTTGTTTAACAAACTTTTCATGAGAACACTATCACTGCTTACGTTGTTTCTTTCGCTGGCCGGTTTCGGTCTCACCCAAACCGCTTCTGAATGGAGGTATGTGGACTCTCCTGTCTACGAGTCCAGTTCGGGGGCTACCTCCTACAGCGCTCCCGCGACGAGTTACTCGCCAGTGAGTTACGACTCGTCGGCGCCTATGGCCAAGTCCACGCGCCGCTACATCTCCGCTGCGCAGTACAAGGCTAAGCGTGGTACGGGCGGCTTTGGCGGCTTTGGCGGCATGGGCGGCATGGGCGGCATTTTTGGCCAAGGCGCCTCCTCTCCAGAAAACGTTTCCATTCCCACCGGTGCCGGTTGGAAGTTTGGCGACTACGTGACCCCGCATCTCCACGCCAAGATCGCCTACGCCGAGTCCGACGCGGAAATCTCCAGTCTCGCCCGCCACGCCGCCGACCCGCGCGACGAGTTCACCGTGCAAGGCATCGAACCCGGTCTGTCCCTGCGCACCAAATACGTCGATGGTTTCGCCAACTGGCGCTTCAACTATGACGGCGACGATTGGGACAACGACAACCGCGAAGCCTTCCTCGTATTCCCCCGCATCGGTAAAGGCATTGAGGCTCGCGTCGGCCGCTTCCTCACCAACTTCGGCGAACGCAATACCGAACGCCTCCACGAATGGAACTGGATCGATTCCTCCCTCGCCACCGCTCGCTTCCTCGGCTCCGACGACCACATCACCGAAGGTGCGGAAATGACCTTCCCGCTCACCACCTTCTTGCCTAGCCTCAACTCGGCCCTGACCGTCAGTGTTGGCGGCACCCGTGACACCGAGTTCGACGACAACGACCGTCTCGCCGGCATCGGCCCAGAAAGCCGCGTCTGGAACGTCCGCTACGCCATGGTGAAAAACAACATCAGCGGCGGCGTCTCCCTGCTGACCGGCGACAACGCCCTCGACGACCAATCCCAAGTATACGGCGCCGACATCAACTACCGCAAAGACGGTCTCCTCTGGAAAACCGAAGTGATGGCCCGCCAAGTCGACTTCGGCGACGGACTCAACGCCTTGGTCGAGGACGAACTCGGCGAGCTGGTAATTCAGCGCGTCTCCGTCGATCAGCAAACCGAAGTCGGTGCCTTCTCCGAAATCCTGCTCACCCCAGAAGCCCGCTACAGTGTCGGTCTCCGCGCCGGTTTCACCGAAGGCATCAGCGACATCGGCGTCGCCGAAGAACTCCGGGTCTCGCCCTTGTTTATCTGGCGCCCCGAAGGACTCGACAATCTTGCCATCAAGGCTCAAGCCAACTACTTCGACATGGATGTCGACGAAGAATGGACCGTTATGCTCGGCGCAAGCTACAGCATGGGCCCACCGGCCGTTCGGTAATCGGCAGTCCAATAACGTTCGAAAGGCCGGCTTCAAGTCGGCCTTTTTTGTGTTCCCCGAACTGGAGTCAAAGATGGCCTTTGTGATAACGGAAATCTGCTCGATCGACGTTTACGCGGACCGCACCCGCGTAAGCGTCGTTCATGGGGCTGAATCGTTTTTGGCCATGATCCCGGAACCGCCTGAGCGGCTTCAGTCGCTCTCTGGAAACGTTCAGGCGGAACTCGGCTACGACGCGGTACTGAAGCACGAAGTTCGCGCGGTACCATTGGATTCCGAGTCCGGGATCTTTGCCACCGACGATCCTTCCGTGGTATTGGTCGACGGGTCCGTGATCAATGTGGTGGAGGTTGACGCGAATCGCACGCTTGTGGACATTTACATTCAGAAGGGTCCGGAATTTCTGTGTGTGAGCTCTGAGGATCTCGAGGATGCCATTCCCGAACCGGGGTGCCGCATTCGACTTTGGCTCAAGGGACTTAAGATTTACCCGACGTTCCGCTAGCAGGCTGTTGATTTATTACTGCGTCACGAAAATCGCCGCTCGTACCTCGCTCCACCTGCGGCTACTGGCTTGGCCACCACTCCGTGGTTCGTCGTAGAGGGTTCGTCGTATAGGCTTCGGCGTCGGTTCGATGAACCTTCGAAATTTCAAATATCTTTGGCTAGGTTTCAACCGGTGCTTGCCACGGCGGGCTTCAGCCCACCGTGCCTAGGCCCAGGTTACGGTCGCTCCGCGGAGGCAAAAGAATGGCAGCCTTATGTGGTTTGCGGTGGAAATTTCGGACAAGAGATTCCGCGTGCTCCGCGTTTTTCCGCGGTCCTCTAATTGCCGCCCACGCAAACCGCCGATGTTGAATCTTCAAACGATTACCGGATCACCGGACGACGCGGCAGAGGAATCGGCCGCAGCATCTCGGGTTTGACCACGAGCCCATCTGGATCGATGAACTCACCGCGCATCCGGCCTTGGTACCACACTTGGACGGCGTAGCCGAGGTAGGCGAGCTCCTTGCCGTAGCGTTCACGCTCGGTCGCTTTCTGGCTTTCCGGAACGCTGTAACTGAGCAGCAGGCTGATCTTGCCGCCGGTGCGCGCGATGTTGATCCGCGGCACGACCTCGGAGATGTACACGACCTGGGGCCGGTCTTGTTCGCGTTCGAAGAACTGGGCTTTCACCAACAACTGACTCTCCGTCAGCTTGGCGTTGGTTTGAATCGGGATTTGCAGGGTGCGGTCACGCCCTCCGCCGACTTGGAACGCGCGGATCGGTCCCATGCGTGGCCCCGTTGTAATAGGTGAACCAGTTGCGCGGACCGGAGGGGGAGCGGTGGTGGCAGCGGCGGCGTTCGATGAGATCGGCGGACGAGTTCGGGCAGGCGGACTGGAACCCGCAGGTCTGCGGGATGCACTCAAATTTCCGCTGGCAAGGTCCGCGCTCGGTATGGGACGCGGCGTCGGCTTTGCTCCGGATACGATGGGCTTCGCGGCCGGAAGACTGGCTGCAACCGTGGCGCTTGGTGGCGGCGTAGTGCCCTTGGGAAAAGAGGAGGCCGTCGGCAGGTCGGTGATGTTGCGGGTGGGGGAAGTGGCCACGGTGGCGGGCGGCGTCGACGAGAGGCCAGACGGCGGCGGTCTCGTGGCAGCAGAGGGCGCCGGGGTCGGCGGACTGGCCGTGGTTGTCGGATTGGTGGGTGGGCCAGAAGACGAAACCAATGGGGCCGACATGCTTGCGGTGGCGGGGGCGGGCTCCGTCGGATTCGCGTTGGAAGAGGGGTTGGCGGAGATGTCGTTGCCATCAGGTGCTGCCGGTTCCGTCACGCGGGCCATCGTACTTGTGGTCTCAGTGGCTGTCGTCTCTGGCACCGAAGACATCGTCGAATCCGAACTTACTGCGGGACCGTCTGCAAGGTCTGCGGAGTCGTTCGATGCTGGAACGGCTGCAACCTTCGGAGCTGTACCCGTGGCCGGGGGCGTTACAGCCGCTGTCACTGGCGGTGTTACAGTAAACGGCGGTGTGATAGTGGACGGCGCTGTTACAGTGGACGGCGGTGTTACAGTGAACGGCGCTGTTACAGTGGACGGCGCTGTTACAGTGGACGGCGGTGTGATAGTGGACGGCGGTGTTTCAGTGCTTGGAGATGCTGGGCGAGTCCTAGCGGGCGGCAGCGTCGTCGGCTCTGCGCTGGCGATAGCTGCAACCGGTTTTGGGGTTTCGGTGTTTGCAGGCGTTCCACGTTCGGGTGGCGTCGCGGTCTGGGCAAGTGTTTCCTCAGCCGAACCCATTTCGGAGGTTGGTGGCGGGGCGGGAAGGTTCGGCAGCTTTGCGATCAGAGCCGGCATCGTCTGCTCCAAGCTATCGAACCACTCTGGTTCGTTTTGATCCGGTTTGCCGATCATCGACGACAGCCGCAGAATCGAATCGGCGAGTGGATACTCCGTTTGAAAATCGAGGGGCACGTCCCACAGGCCGTAGGGTTCGTTCACATCTGCCTCGAAGCGCCCGCGCACATCCACCTGCGCTTTGTAGCCAAAGTATGCGCAGCCCTCGATGCGGTTGCCCCGCGGCATGAACAACGCCGTGATGATCCGGATTTCGCCGTTGGAGCCAACGCGCTTCAGCTGCGGCGTGTAGCCGTGTGCCGGCACCAAGGTATTGGGTTTGTCGATCCGATGATCCACAAATCGAAAGGTGCAACGAAGGTCGCGTGGGTCGATCGACTCGTCCACCTTCAGAGACAAGGCGACCAAACGGATTTCCTCAAAGCGCTCGTTGCTCGGCATCTCCTTTTCGATATTGGCGATCACCCGAACCAGTACCGGGCGGCTAGGAATTTTGGGTTCGGGTTCGTCCTCCAATGGTTTGATCTTCGCCGAACTCGCGAGTTCGGTGGCCGTGGCCGAGTCCGAACCATCGGCGGGGTCGGTTGGTTTGGCGACAGAGGGCCCGGATGGGGGAGGGGCGGCGACCGCAAGTGTAGACGGATCTGAGGATGCGATCTCGTTCGGATTGGTGGCGTCCCTGATCGCGCCCGATTCCTGACTCGGAAGCGACGCAATCTCGATATCTTGGGTCGACAAATCGGGTCGGGCCAGCGAGTCGGACGCCGAAGATCCACCGGATGTCGTCACCGACGCGACCGCTTGGGTCTCGTATATACCAGCGCTTGGTTCGGGAACGGATGGATTGGGCAGCGCCGGGTCAACTGCGGCGATACTTGGGTCGGCGGTGGTGCCTGCGGCAGACGTTCCCAGGTTGTCTGCCACGTTGGCTGGCGGAGCGCTTGCCACAGTAGCGGCGGCAGGATCCATGGGCTCGAGCGGGCGGATATCGGCGAGCAAACCGACAAGGCCTGCGTCGGGGCTGACGATCTGGCCGCGTTGCAGGCGGGTGATCCGTTCCTGGATGGCGGCTTTATTCTCGCGGTGTTTGGCGAGCGAGTACACATCCAGCCAACTGAGTGCGGCCTTTTGATTGTTGCCGGCCTGCTCATGCAGGAACGCCAATTGGGTACGGAACACGATATTACGCGGATGATCGAGCAGCAAGCCCTCCATGGTTTCGATCGCTTGGTCGGTCTCGCCCGCGCCGAGTTGGCGGCTGACTTGACGGAGGACATCCTCGTCGTTGTCCACGCGTTCGACCCGGGTGGTTTTCGGTGCCGGTCGCTGCACCAGATCGCGGAGAAAGCCGACCGGGTTCGCGTCCGGCGCGTTCGTCTCGACATTGACCACCGGATCCGGCGGCGTTTCCTCGTCGTCGTCCTCCTGCGGCAAGAAGAAAAACAACACACCCATCAGCAGCGCCGCAAGGACCAGAAGAGTCCACTTGCCGACACCCGAACCTCGGTGACGTTTTATTTCCAAATCGGACATGCCCATTTCCTTAACATAACAAATCCTATGCAAACACTGGGGATATTTCAAGTGGATGCGGCCTTCGGCCCTAACCGTAGTACGGCCTTCGGCCCGAACCGTAGTACGGCCTTCAAGGCCGTATCGTCACGGCAG
>ENA-ORXR01001133-ORXR01001133.1-marine-metagenome-genome-assembly--contig:-NODE-1133-length-29749-cov-5.406680_pt1 | contig 29749 bp, 26 predicted proteins | sample MGYA00237866_ERZ511479 | MGnify/ENA metagenome assembly ERZ511479
AACACGGTGCAGGTTTCATCGAGCCCGCTTCGGGGGGCTGGATCGGTCGTCTTCTGCGCGAGAATTCTGGGGTTTCGGCGACGGCGCTTTCAGCCATCGCGATTGGCGAAACCCTGCCGGAAGCCCTTCGCGGTGCACCCGCAGCAACTGCTCTGCGCGACATCGAAGGTCTCGGCTTCGAGCTTCAAAATCACAAAATCCAATCAGCCTCGATCTCCGCACTTCGCCAACTTTACGACGGCCCGTCGACGCTTCTGGCCAAGGGGCGCGACACTCTGGATTTGGTTGATCGGTTGGAGGAACTCAAAGCGACCCAATACGCTCCAGAGTCAGGTTCCAACTATCCCGATAGCCAATTCGCGGACGGCTTGAAACAGATCGCGCGTTTGGTCAAAGCCGAGGTCGGATTGCGCGTGGCTTGCATCGATATTAACGGCTGGGACTCCCATGTTCTCCAAGGCGCCGCCACGGGTTTTCAAGCCGAACGGATTGAGGAACTGGGGGCGGGCTTGGCGGCATTTCGTCAGGATGTTTCCCCCGTCCGAGACCGCGTCACGGTGGTCGTCATGACCGAGTTCGGGCGTCGGATTTACGAGAACGCCTCGGTCGGGACTGATCATGGGCGGGGATTTGCAGCAATGATTTTGGGCGCCCAGATTGCCGGAGGTCGAGTGATCGGTGATTGGCCAGCGGTGACCGAACACGTCGAGGAAATTGGCCGCCAAGGAGTCGTCGGTGGGATTGTCGAAAGCGCTGCCCAAGCCGCACAATCCGTCGGCTTGTCCCCCGGAGGGCTCCAAATCCAAGTCGACTACCGCGCGATGCTCTCCGAACTTTTAGGCCTGAAAGCGAACGGCGTGTTCCCAGGAATCGGGCCGGCTAGCTTGGGGCTGGTGCAGAGGTAGGTCGAATGATCTCTACCAATCATCGTCCGATCATGTAGACTACGAACATGCGCTTCGTCCTTCTCGTCACGGCTATCCTCCTCAGCACGAATCCAGCCTACGGGTGACCGGCCTGAGCGAACCCAGCCATCCCCCGGTCGGCGGATGCTCAATCAGGAGTTCTCAGTCAAGATCCCAGCAGTTGGCGGATCGCTTTCGACTATTCGGTCAGCCTCGGGCTGTCTGGTGGTCACCTCGAAGACATGGGGCTGACGTCTTCTGGATCACTTGTTTCCTCGCCCCTCCATCGCCACCAAGTCGACATCGATATTCACCGTGCTGAGCTCGCGATTTCTCATATGTTTGCGAATGAAGTCGATCTCCAACTGCGCATTCCGTACTTCATTAAAGACCAGACTTCGTCGATCGAATTTCTCGAACAAGCGACTGCGGAGCAATCCGCCAATGCCAGACGCAACAGTGACATCCATCATCGCACGGAACGCTACGAGGGCTTTGGCGATGCGGAGTTTACGGTCGGTTGGCGCAGCTACGGATTGTTGACCGACGACGACACTCTGCGCATCGGGCTCGGCTTGACGATCCCATTTGGCTCGACCGAGGAAAACCCATGGCGGCCCGAAGAGGCCGGTCTCGAACACCTCCATATCCAATTCGGCAACGGAACTGTCGATCCGATCATCGATCTCTATTACGGGCACGCCTTCAATGATCGTTGGGCTGCCTCCCTCTTTGCCAAAACTCGCCTGCCATTCTACGAGAACTCTAAAGGCTACCAAGGCTCGATCGAAGCCGTCATCTCACCCGGAATTCAATTTCGCCCCAGCCCTCGTCTGTCCCTGTCTGGCGGCCTGACCGGAAACTATCTCGGACGATCTCAGTGGTCGGAAACCGGCACCGATCCCAATTCTGGTGCATTCCTGGCTTATGCCTCCCTCGGCGCGGGTTACATTTTCGGCGACGCAGTCACAGGCTCTCTCTCAGTCAATGTCCCCATCTACTCAGACCTGTTCGGTGAAGAAGACGGACTCGATGCCGCACCGATCATTTCCCTGTCGATCAGTCGCCAGTTTTAGATCTGCAAAGCATCTACCCCAGCTGGTCGATCTCGGGGTATTTGGCAATGCGTGGGTTCTGCGGGAATACTTGGTGGGTGAGGTCTACAGTCCGACTAGTAGATTGGATCGAGGAGGGGAGAACGAAGGGAGCTACGTCCGATCCCTGTCTTGTTATGACATATTGCCTGTCCTAGCAGAGCCCCCTTCTGCCTCACGGATTTGTAGTAAAGAGTCTTCGCACTCGTTGAGCGGTTCCGGGGTGGCGTAGCGGATGCGGAGATCCTTGTCGATGAAGTCCCACGCTATGAAGTCCCAGTCCCTATGAAGTCCCACGCCTATGAAATCCCAGAGTCCTAGAACTGCTCGGCCTGAAAGCGAACGGCGTGTTCCTAGGAATCGGGCCGGCTCGTTGATCGTCTGGAAGTTTTCAAGAGGGCAGTAATTGGAGCAGCAACGGTGCTCGATGTGCATGGCTTCCCTAACTCTTTGCCAGTTTCCCGCCAATCAATCCGCAGATCAGTGTCAGGATCGCATTGAGTGGGAAGAACCACTCCGAAGCCAGAGCCGGGCGTGAATTGACCAACGCATCAGCCACTCCATTCAATTTGATCAGTTCGAGAATCGTCATTAGCTCGGGCCTAAACCAAGCGACGAGGAGCACCGAGCAGACCGTGCCAACGATCAATCCCTTTGCGCTCGCCTTCATGGGAATCAGAGCGGCGAGCAAAACCCCGAGCAGTGGGCCGTAGGTGTAGGCGACCATTCCGAAGGCTAACCCGATCAGGTCAGAGTCTTCGTTTTGACTGTGAATGAGCCAGAGCAGAAGTGCGGCGAGTGTTAGCACGACTCCCCAGATCAAAACGGCGATTCGGGAGATCAGCACCATGCGTTTCCCTTGGCCTTCATCCTCCATTTTTTCGCGGCCATAGATCACCGACAAACTCGTCTGCGAAAGCGCGGCGAGAATGGAATCCAAACTCGAGATCGCCGCAGCGAATGCGCCAGCGAGAATCAAACCACAGAGTCCGACCGGGACTTCACGAACGATCCAAGCAGGGAAGACATTGTTGCTGCTGTCGACGAATTTGGCTGCCAAGGCCGCGGACGGAACGTTGGCCTGATACCAAGCGAACAAACCGGAACCGACGGCGAGCATCAGCACAGTAATGATCATCGAGACTGAACTCCAGCACATCGCTTTTCGGGCGTCTTTGACATTGCCGCAGCAGAACATCCGTTGGGTGTTGAGTTGATCGACGCCGAAGGCCGTGAAGTTCTGGAACGGCATTGCGATCAAGCCGACCCACAGCGTGTAGCGGAGTTTGGGATCCTCAAACGGGGTCGTCAGGTCGAGCCAGCGCATCTTGTTAATGGCGGCACCATCAACCGTGATTTGGTTCAGTGATGTTATTTGATCCCAACCCAACCCTCTGACTAGGAGGAACAGAGCCAGTAGCCCGCCGAAGATGAATAGGCAGAATTGCATGACATCCGTCCAGATCACCGTCTGCATACCGCCCATCAGAGTCCAGAGAATCGCGACGACCCCAATCACCACAATACACATTCGTGGGTCCAATCCAGTGACCTCCTTGAGAATGATCGCGGTCACCAGAACCCGGACGCTTTGACCGAGAATCGATCCGATCGAAAACAGGCCTGTGACTAGACGGCGAACGGTTTCACCCAGCCGGTTACCCATGAAATCATAGGGGCTGTAGATTTCCTTTTCGTAGTAGAGCGGAACCAACCAATAGGCGACGGCGAAACGTGCGATCATCGAGCCGAGGCCCCACTGAAGATACGTCCAGTCGCCCTTCATGGCGAAGACCATTCCGGGGACACCAATAAACGTCAGCGCACTGATTTCAGTGGCGATCATCGATCCCGACACCGACCACCAAGGCAGCGTGCGACCACCGAGGAAGAAGTCTTTAATCGTTCCCTGCTTGCCACTCATTTTGTGGCCGACCCAAGTGGTCAAAACCAAGTAGGCGATAAGCACCGTCCAGTCGATCGACCCGAAGTAAGAGCTTGAGTCGCCGTCATCAGGGGCCGCCACGGCATCGGCGGCGGCATCGGCCAGAAGGTACAGATCCGAAAGCATCTTTCCTTATACGACCGAGTCTGGTTCGGAACAACCCCACAAAAATGGCGATCGTCAGAAGAGGACGCTATTCGAACTGGCCACTGACGAGTGCTAACCAGAATCCGCTCTGTTTAATCAAAGTGGCCGCGATCAACGCTGCCCGAAGTCGCGGAGCGACCAAGTGAGGAAAGTAAATCAAACACCTTAGTGTCCTCATTTGCCTTCCGGTTTCCTTCCGGAAAGGTGTGGAGTTCAATATCTAAGTCGGATCGTCCAGAGGTATCGATCTAACAGCAGACTTCTTGGGAAAGGCTTTCATCGACACTCTCATTTCCCGGGCGGGCTTCTATGCGATCGGTATAGGGCGTGCTCGTCCTAACGCGCCGGGGGGCGGCGGCTGGTCGATTCGACGGGGGATGGTCGGTGGTTAGGTAAGTGTGCCGACGGGGTTGGGTGCGGAGATCTTGCCCTCACTACTTGGGTGGAATTCTCTTCAATAAAGACCTGTCCCTAGCGAAGCTTTCCAACAAAGACTCTTTCTAGCGTCGACGCCGAACGGACGTTGCAAGGAAAAGGCCAAGAGCCAAAAGAACTGCGCGGCTAGGCTCGGGGATGGCTTGGGTGCGAACATTTGCGGTGAAATTGAAGTTGTCATCATTGGTAGTGAAACGAAATCCGCTAGGATTTCCCCCGGGGTTTGGGGTCGCTTCTTGCAGGGTGAAGGTTGCGCTGTAAGCACTGGTGAAAATATCGAAGAGACTTGCCACAAGATTGTTCTCAATTCTATGGAGGGCTTCTTCAGGGGCCGAAGTGATGGTCTTGAGCTGAGGTGGCGGGGGGTGTTGATCGTGACCGCTGGCGAGCGCCAACCACAATCAGCTCTGCCGACCCAAGGTGGCCGCGATGAACGCCACCCGAAGTCGCGGAGCGACCAAGTGTGAATACCCTGGGATACCATCGATTGACAGTTCACTGCGCCCGTGCGCTGCTTGTTGGGTTACCCCCTCCGATCCTTCCGATGGCCAACGACGAATCTCATTCAACCGAACCCACTCCCGACTCACCAAATTCTGACAAAAAGGTGGGTAAGACTGGGCCGCGCCGCGTTGTGAAAAAATCGCGAGTTCCAGTGATTGCGCTGAGGATTGCTCTCAGCTTGCTCATTATGGTGCTCGTCGCCGAAGCTGCTCTGTGGTTGGTATTCCGACAGGGCATCGAGCCAGCAGTGCGCTCCGAGTATTGGCAAGACTTCCCTGGGCTAAAGCACGATATCGTTTACGAGCGCAATGGATTGGGCCTGCGGACGCTATCGATCAATTCCTTCGACAAGCCCGATAACGTCGTCCGAATCCTCTGTCTAGGAGCCTCGACAACTGATCAAGGCACCCAGAATACTGAGGACATGTGGGCGATTCTCCTCGAAAAGAAGCTCAACGAAGCTATCACTGCCGAATATCCCGACACCACCGTCCAGATCGGGACTTACGCTCGTGGAGGGAACAAAATGCACGAGGTCTTGCAGTGGGCGAATCAGCGTCTGGAACGGTTCGAGCCGGATGCGGTGATCACTTTGTTTGGAATGAACACACAGGCGACCGAGGCCATGTTCATGAAGCAGACGTCGTTCACTGGGCTTAAAAATAGTCTCATTGATCGGCCTCAGCCACCCGGCCAACGCTTTCTCGAAAGCTATTCCCAGATCTATCGCTATTCGCGCCAAGTCGCCGAAAACGCCCGCCAAGCAGCCTATCTCAAAAAGAATGGTGGTCTAAATTTCGACATTCAAGGCGTGCCGTATTTCAAACAGATGTACTGGCAGACTCCGATTGATAATACTGTCCCCGACCTGCCTGATCGAACGAAATTGTTCAGCCAGATGACCGACTACTTTGCCGGCTGGCTCGCTGATCGCGACATCCAGCAGATCATTCTCGCGCAGCCTATTTTGCCTCATCCTGGCATGGAATATTCCGTCAACGGAGATCAAGTTCAGCTCACTGGACTGGATCCTCGCGTCGCTACTCCGGAGTCAATGGCGCGCGTGAAAGCTGAGTTAGACGCAATTTGGTTCACTGTGAACACGGGTGGAAGCGATGGCATGCGCCGGATGACACCAACCCATTTCCGCCGTGACATGGATCAGTTCAATGCGGCCCAACGCGCCGTTGCTGAGCGCCGAGGCGTTCCGTTCGTGCCTCTCGATCAGATACTTGAACCGAACCTTGAGAATTTTTTCGACGACTGCCACTACACCGATTTGGGTTCGGAGCGGATCGCAGAAGCGATCTTACCGGTCGCCTTGACGATGGTTTCCGAATTGCTGGCTGAGAAGAATTGACGGAACTGAGTTCTGCTACTCCTTGACGCCTCACTACCACAACTCTATCGTCGACCAAGATGAAAGGTGTCAAAGGCGCGCTCGCCCCAACTATCTGCCTGACAATCGGGATCGGTCTCTTCGCAGTTCCGACCGAAAGTCACGCATTTTTGAACAAGCTCTTTAAGAAGAAGGATGCGGAAGTTCCAGCTGCTGATGAGCAGGCTCGGATCGATGCTGCTGCTTCAGTTCTCTTCGATAAGGGAGCCAGTCTCGAAGCCAGCGGAAATACTCGTGGAGCTGTCAGTGCTTATCAGAAGCTCGTCGACCGTTACCCGCTCAGTGCTTCAGCTGCCAAGTCGCAATACCAGATCGCTGAACTCCGGTTGGCTCGTGGCGAGATCGACGATTCGTTCGACGCTTTCCAGCTGCTGATTGAGAATTATCGCAAGAGCGATCAGTTCGGAGCTGCGCTTGATCGCCAGTTCCAGATCGCTGAAGCCGCCAAGTCTGGAGAGAAAATTACCTTCGTTGGAATCCCAATGAAACTAACCAGTGCCCGCATCATCGAGATGTATGAAGCGGTCATCGCCAATGCCCCCTTCGGCGCGAATGCATCAAAGGCGCAGTTCAGTATCGCTGAGATCTATCAGGATCTGGGTAATAAAGACCTATCGGTGGGATCCTACCAAAAGGTCGTCGATAACTATCCGCGGTCTGCTCAGGCCAGCGACGCCCAGTTCCGGATCGGTCAGATCAACAACATCACCGCGCTTCGGAGCCGGGACGTTGGTAGTAACCGCGAGGCTCAGTCAGCGATGCAGACCTTCCTGATCGACAACCCCGATGCTGAGCGCAGCGATGATGCTCGAGCAATTCTCTCAAGTCTCCAAGAGCGTGACTTGAAGAAGGACTTGGACATCGCTCGTTTCTACGAGAAGACCGGCAAGCCAAAGGCCGCCACGATCTACTACCGTGGAATTCTCCGCTATCCTGGATCGGAATATTATCCAGAAGCCCGCGAGCGTCTGACAGCTCTAGGTGAAGAGGTTGCCGACCCCAGCGTCTCTGCAGATGACGGCTACAGTGTCGCCGAAGGAGAACTCGCGCCCACTGGTGGTGATGGCTATTCAACGGTCATTACACCAGAAGGCATCGAAGTTCCTACCAATGCTTCTCAGGTTGCCACAGCCAATCTTGTCAAAGCTCGGAGCAACTATGCTGGCCCACCGGCACCAGATCTTGGTCGCTTGTTGAAAAAAGCAGCTCCCCGCCTAAGTGGACCGACCGAAGTCATTTCTGTCGAAGATGATCCGGGTGATCTGCCAGTGAGTGACGGTGCTGATGCTGGAACAATCCTTCTTCCACCGCCACCAGAGACGGACATCACTCTTCCTCCGCTTCCCGACGCCGAATAATTGGTTGCTCACTGCCCAGTCGCTGCAATCCTCACAGTCTCTTCTTCCTTCTTTCTGATCATTCATATGCACCGCATCTTCCTCGGAACCATGGCCGCCGCTGCGGCCCTTCTCCTGTCCAGCTGCGCCGGCTACAAGCTCGGACCGGTAAAACCAGCTGAACTGGATCACGTCCAGAAAATTGCCATCCCAGCGTTTGTAAATAAGACGCTGGAACCGCGCTTGTCGGTGGCCGTAACGAACGCGGTCATCAAACAGTTTCAACTCGATCAAACCTATCAGCTTGTCGATGTTGACGAAGCTGATGCGATTCTTCGGGGTGAGATCAAGCAAGTCCGTAGAAAGCAATTTCGGGCTAACCGAGCAAACCGCTTGTTCTCCCGTGAGCTGCAGTTTGAAATCGTCGTCGAGTTCTACATCGAAGATGCGATCAATGGTGACTTGATGCTCGAAGAGCTTGCTGCAGGGGCCTCTAACCTCAACGTCGGCGGTAACTTCCAGCTCACCGAGCGCCAGGCTCTGACCGACGCTGCCTACCACTTATCGATCGATATCTTGAGTAAGACTGCCGAAGGCTGGTAGTCGCGGGTTTTTCCTCAATTCAGCATGTCGTCGCCGGGTCGACTTCTTGTCACGGCGACTCCGATCGGCAATCTCGCCGATCTCAGCGACCGCGTCCGTGAAACGCTATCTACAGCGGATCTGGTGGCGTGTGAGGATACTCGGCACACTGGGTTACTTCTCAGTCGGCTCGAGATGAAGCGGCCGCTTCTGAGTCTCCACGAACACAACGAAGCGTCGCGGATCGAGGAAATTCTCGGGCGGATCCGAGAAGGGGAACAAATCGTTCTCGTCTCTGATGCCGGCTACCCAACCATTTCCGACCCCGGGCAACGGCTCGTTCGGGCAGTGGTGCGGGAAGGCTTGGAATTGAGCGTCATTCCCGGACCTAGCGCCGTCTTGACTGCCCTCGCAGGATCCGGATTGCCGACAGACCGTTTCTATTTTGGGGGCTTCCTGACGACCAAGAAAGGCCGCCGAAACCGAGAGCTCACTGAGGCTCTCGAACGTGACCACACTTCGATCTTTTTCGAGTCACCTCACCGCATTGCTGGCACGCTGGAAATGCTCAAGGAACTCGACCCAGATCGTCCAATCTGCGTTGCCCGAGAGCTGACCAAAAAGTTTGAGCAATACATTCACGGCACCGTGACAGAAGTTGCGACCAAACTCGCGGCTGGCAGCAGCAAAGGCGAGTTCACCCTTTCGATCGCCGGCTGTAAATTGCCGAAGTGGTTCGCTGACGGCAGCAAAAAGCGGGAAGAGTAGACTCTCCCACAGCGCTGACGAACCTAGCGAAGGTCTGACGTACTAGATACGAAAATGGGCGCCTCGGAAATCCGAAGCGCCCATGAGAAGATTCTGTCGAATCAATCGCCGATCTTAGCGACGACGACGGAGCGTAAGCAACCCAGTCGCAACTAAACCTAAGAGGGCCGATGACGGCTCAGGAGCACACTCAGGACATGGAGCATACGTATTGGTCGATTCTCCTTGTGGAGAGTTAGGATCTGAGAATCCGGCAAATCCGAGACTGCCGCCACTTACGAGAGTTTGGCCAGTATCAGGATCTTTGTACCATGCGCTCTGGCTGCGGTTTCTGTAGCTGTGGCTGATGTCGGTCGATGACGCCAACGTTGCATCGACATGGGTATATGTTGATGCGAATGTCGGGTTAAGAACCGTTGCAGCTGCTCCTCCATCGGTTGCAGACCAAGTGATGTCGAACGCTCCCCCAGTGGTTGAAGGACCGAAGTTGAAGCTGAGCGAAGCAGCTTGGCCGTTGGTGAACTGAGCCACATTGAACTGCTCGATTCCGTTGCCATTATCAAACGAGAACTTCAAAACTGGGTTGAGTGAGTTGCTCTGAACAACGTCGATCGCAAAGAAGTTGCCTGATGCGAGGTCTGTCCAAGCCCAGCCTGTTGACCGGTAGTTATCCACCCCACTAGAGTTCAGAGCTGAGAATCCTCCATCTGGATTGAAGTCCACTGTCGTCGCCCAGGTGTCGCCTGCGGTGATGCCATCGTTGGTCGTATTCCAAGTTTTCGCTGACATGCTGACTCCCGTATACATGTAGTTTCCAGTGAATGTCGCGCCATCGTTGTAGGGGTTCGTCGAACTCGTGTCCCGGAAAGTCCCAGTTCCGCCAAAGGCTCTGGTGGCACCGATGCTTGTGGCTTCCCCAGCTCCGAGACAATTAATGAGAGCAGCCTGCGTGGTTCCGATTGTGGACAGCAGCCCGGCTACTAATAATGTAGGTAATTTCATTGTTTTATACGTGACGGTTTTGATGATAATTCTCCAGCAACGAAACCAAATATAACATTGTTTATCAATTGTTCAAATAAATATGGATATTATCATTGTGAGTTTTGTCTTCAGATCGCGATATTTGCGATTTTTCGCGAAGAAAACGCTCATCCGATGCCGCTAGCTGAATGCGAAGACAAAACCGCGATCAAAATCTGCGGGGCTGCCGTCCCCTTGAGATCTCGAGTTCGACAGCGATAAAGTCGCCATACCACTAGAAATCTCGTTGTCGCGCTGGAGACGGGTTTTGATCAAGGGTCAGTCCAATGGACAGTCTAGCCCCTTTTTGGATGCCCACGGGGAGTTCACCAAGAACGTGGCACGACCGTCTCGGTCGTCGCTCTTTGGGACTTTGATCTCTTGAGGGGACGAAGATGGTCGTCCGAAACGCCCAGCAAAGACTGTTTTTAGCAACTTCGGCTCCGGATTCTGCCCATGGTGCTAAACCTGTTCGTTCCCGAGGGGCTGTCCAGCAGTCACCGCAGCGCGAGCATTTTCCTCGGCATTGGTCTTTTCGAGGTAGTAGTCGTAACCACCGTCGTACTTGCTCAGTTTGCCTGCAGAGATATGCAGAACCTTGGTCGCTAGTTCCTTGATGAAGTGAACGTCGTGAGAGATGAAAACCAGCGTTCCGGCATACTTCTCAAGAGCGATGATCAGAGCCTCAATACTGACGATATCTAAGTGAGTCGTCGGCTCATCCATCAGAAGAAGGTTCGGCGGGTCGACGAGGAATTTCACTAAGTTCAGGCGGCTTTTCTCACCACCGGACAAGACTTCGACCTTTTTGAAGACATCATCTTTTCGGAATAGGAACGAACCGAGAATTCCACGAGCTTCGTCTTCCCGAATTTCTGGGTTCGCATCCATGACCTCTTGGAGCACCGTATTTTGGGTGTCCATGGTGTCAGCACGATGCTGCGAAAAGTAGCCGATTCGGCAATTGTGACCTGGCGAGACTTTGCCAGAGGTTGGCTCAAGCACACCAGCCAAGAGCTTCATCAGTGTCGATTTACCAGCACCGTTCGGACCCACGAGGACAATCCGCTCCTCGCGTTCGACGAACAAATCGAGGTTGTCGTAGACCTTGATATCTGAACCCGGATAGGAGAAATCCATGTTCTCGGCGGCGATGACTCGCTGACCAGAACGTTCGGGTTGGGGGAACTGAATTCTGAAAACCTTGCGTGGTGCGCGAGGCTTCTCGATGCGGTCGATCTTGGCGAGTTGCTTTTCGCGGCTCTGAACCTGCGCTGCCTTTGATGATACTGAGCGGAATCGATCAATGAATTGCTGGATTTCCGAGATCTCTTTAGCCTGATTTTTCCAGGCGGCATGGCGCTGCTCGAACCGTTTCCGCCGCTCTAGCAGGAAATCGGAATAGCTGCCCTTGTAGTGCTCCATGACCTGATTGTCGATTTCGAGCACATGCTTGGCGACGCCATCCATGAATTCCCGGTCGTGAGAGATCATCAGGACTGCACCCTCATACTTCTTCAGGTGATCCTGGAACCACCAGAGCGAATGGAGGTCGAGGTGGTTGGTCGGCTCATCCAGCATCAACAAGTCGGGCTGCAACACCAGAAGCCTAGCCAGGTGGGCGCGCATCACCCAACCGCCTGAGAGTTCCTTCGCAGGGCGCTCCCAGTCAGATTGGCGATAGCCCAAGCCACGAAGCATGCCTTTGGCTTTCGCCTCGGTCGCCGGGTCAGTCAGGACATCATACTCGCTCTGAACTTCGAAATAGTGGGGGTCATCATAGGTGCCTTCATCCTCATGCTTTTTGAGAAGGGCTTCGACTTCTTCAAGCCGACCACCTTTACCGAGTGCGATCTCGAGGGCGGTTTCCTCGCCGACAGGCTCAGATTCCTGAGGTAGGAAGCCCGCGGTTGTCCACTCTTCTCGCTGGATCTTTCCAGAATCGGGCTTGTCCTCACCCAGAATCAGTCGGAATAGGGTCGACTTGCCGGCGCCGTTCGGGCCAACAATAGCAGTCTTCTCGCCTCGGTTGACGGTGAATGTGGCGCCCTCGAAGAGGATGCGCCCGGCGATCGAATAAGTAACGTCTTTACAGGTGAGCATGGCGTCCGGTGGGCTCGGATTTGGGAACACGCACCGTCCCGAATCAAGTCACTAAGGCAAGGGCAAAGGTCGGCGAATTTTCGCGGCCTCAAATCAGCCCTCGATCGCGTATTTTTAAAGGGAACTTGCGAATGACTATTGAAGTCAGTCAACTTTCTACGAGTGTTGGGCTTTATGGTGATCGCGGACCTCCGAGGGATCCTCAGCTACGTGCCGCAATTTCGCGGCCGCACCTTCGTGGTCGCGATTGATGGCGCGGTTCTCAGCTCTCTAGCTTTTCAGCAACTGCTGGTCGATTTGGCGATGCTTCAGTCGTTGGAGATCCGGGTTGTTCTGGTTTATGGGGCGGCAGCTCAAGTCGCTGCTGAGGTAAAAAGCCGCGGGATCATGGGGACCAATACCGATGGGACGGGCCCAGTTGACCGGCAGACCATGGATGCCTCGCGCGCAGCGATTGCCATGCTCGGGTCGGAACTCATGGCGGGGCTAACCACGGTTGGTGTCAGGGCGTCGAGTTCAAACGCAGTCTCGGTCAAGCCGGCGGGTATTGTTGCAGGGATTGATCAGCAATTTCTCGGTCGCATTGATAAGGTCGATACGCGGGCTCTGGAGGTTTCCTTGGATGAAGGAATCATGCCCGTGATTTCACCAATGGGGTTCAGCATGCATAGCGGCGAAGCCCTTCGGATGAACTCCGATGCTGTCGCCCAAGCTGTCGCCCGAGCACTCGGATCGGATAAAATTGTGTTCTTGGCGGAAGAGCCGATCGCGGTCGAATTGGATCGCGATGATCAGCAGGTTTCCGTCGAGCTGTCGATTGAGGTTGCCAACCATCTCCAAGCAGCTGGCCGATCGGTAAACCTCACCTCGAAGTTCCGCCACGCTGCGAACGCCTGCCAAGACGGCGTGGCTCGTGTTCATATCATCGATGGGCGAGATCCCGACGCGCTTCTCAATGAGCTGTTCAGTCACGAAGGGGTAGGGGTGATGGTTCATGCCGACGCCTATCAGGGCATTCGTCCAGCCCAGACAAAAGACATCCCCGAACTACAGATTCTCATTCACTCAGCGATCGAAGAAGGAGATCTTCTACCGCGATCTCAGGAAGAGTTGGAAGCCCAGATCTCGAACTTTCGAGTCTTCGAAATCGACGCTGCGCTGCTGGGCTGTGTGGCGTTCTCCAAGTTAGATGGTGACATTTGGGAGATTGGTTGTCTGCTGGTCAACAGTGGTCACGAAGGTATTGGCCACGGGAGAATGCTCGTCGAGTATGTCGAGCACGTGGCGATCAGGGGTGGTGCCAAAACGATCTTTGCTTTGAGCACCAAGGTTCCCGAATTTTTTGAGCGTTTAGGTTACAGTCGGGTCGAACCGGCTGAACTTCCCAAAATCCGTCGTGAACAGCGAGAGGTATCCGGACGAAATTCGGTGGTGCTCCGCAAAGTGATTGGGAATTCAGACTAGGGTCTAGAACCTCCGGGCTCGCTGACTCGCGCAGGGCGTTTCGCTAAGGCTCACATCGGCAGGCCGAGACGTCCTGACCCTACCTATCAAAGCGTTTCAGCGTCTGTTGCGATATCTCGCGACGCTGATGGTGGGAGCGATGCGACGAACTCATTGGCACTGCTGAGGTCGTCTTCACTCCATTCTTCAATGGTTTCCTTCATCGCCTGATTTTCCCATTCCTCATAGCTGATGGAGTCGGAATTCGTTATCATTTGTTCGAGAACCAGTGGGACGGTCTCGGGGGACATTCCGCTCAGAAGTTTGGCGAAGGCCCTGTCACGGGCAATTCGGCTGGAGCTGTTGAACGCTTTTCCCGCAACCTCAGTCACTTGCTGGAGGCTGAGAATGCCTTCAGTTGGCGCAGTCCAGCTAGGGCGCGCCTGATCAATTGTCGAAATCTGAGTCAGCCCACCGAGTTCGACAGAGGCCGTTGAGCCGAACTTGCCGCCAGATCCCTCCGTTGCAGATCGTCGCTCAAAGCCCAGACGATCGCCTGAACCGACGTTCCCGTATTGAGGGGCAGATCCGGTCTCGCTAACTGACGTTTGGTCAGCTCCACGGTTGGCTCCCATGAGAAAGGCAACCACCGCGACGAGAGCCCAGATCGCATGTGGAACGAATCTTCGCATCGCAAACTATGACACAGACTAGCATCGAGGCCAGACCTGTGTATGTATCCCATCTGCCGTCAAAACGATGGATAATCAGCACAAAACGAACCCTTTGGAGGATTCCGATCATCAAGCGAGATTCGGTGCGCTTGGGCGTCTCTACGGTGAACCTGCGGCCGAGACCTTCAGCAAGGCTCACGTCTGTGTTATTGGGATCGGAGGCGTCGGGTCTTGGTCGGTTGAAGCGCTGGCGCGGTCAGGAATTGCTGAACTGACTTTGATCGATCTCGACGATATTTGCGTGTCCAACATCAATCGTCAGGTGCATGCAACCACGGAAACCGTGGGTCAGTTTAAAGTCGATGTCATGGCTGAGCGGGCCCGTCTTATTCAGCCGAACATCACGATCCATTCCGTGCGCAAGTTCCTAACGATCGACAATGCAAAAACGCTTCTCTCGGGTCCTTACGACGTCGTCTTGGACGCGATCGACAACGGAAAGCTCAAGTGTGTGCTTCTCGACACCTGCCGTGATCTTGGCAAGGCGTCGGTGACTGTTGGTGGAGCGGGAGGCTTGAGTGATCCGACGCTAATTCGGCGGTGCGATCTGAGCCGGAGCCACAGCGATCCTCTTCTGCATCAGGTTCGCAAACGCTTGCGCCAGCGTCATGGTTGGCCACGTGGCGATCGTAAATTTGGGGTTGAGTGTGTTTTTAGTGAGGAACTTTCGAAGTTCGCGACTTGCGATGGTGGGGTCTCTGACCGACCCGACGAGGGGACTGATCGCGGCATCAACTGCAACACTGGGTTCGGCACCTCGGCAGCCGTAACTGGGGCGTTCGGGTTGGCAGCGGCCGCTGCGGTTTTAGGACTCTTGGCGGACTGTTGAGTCTGCTCACAGCAATTCGCGGATCGGCCAACCTGCTATTGATCCGCAATTTGGGCGATTGCTTGATCCATGGCAGCAGCAAGCGCAATGGAGTCGCTGTGGGTGTGCCCTGGGCATTCGAGCAGACCTTGATCCATGGCATTCATTGCAGCAACAATTTCGGCCACGACCCGTGTTTCATCGGGGGATTGAAAGGTAATCGACTCGCCATCATCCGGCACCAGCGTTGCCTCGGTTGCTCGGGGAGAATGGGGAAGTAGGATCTTTCCTTTAGTCCCCAAGACGACGGCATCGAGCGAATAGGATGCATGAATCGAGCAAGTCAGGGACGCGATTGCACCATGGTCAGCGTGTCTGGTAGAAATGGCAGCGGATTGATCGACTCCCGTCGCAGCCAGTCGTCCAGTGGCCTTTAAGTCGGTGATTTCTCCCAACAAAATTCTCGCCAGACTAAGTGGGTAGATCCCCACGTCGAGAACTGATCCGCCTGCGAGTTGAGGATTGAGAAGGCGGTCGTTGGGATCTTGGGAACCAACAAAACAGAAGTCGGCACGCAGGATTCTCGGATCGCCAATCGCCTTCTCCTTCACCCACAATACGGCTTGTTGAATGGCTGGTAGAAATCCGGTCTTTAACGCCTCCATCAGGAAGACACCACACTCCTGAGATATCTTAACGAGGCGTTCGGTTTCGGATTGAGATGGGGTGAGCGGCTTCTCGCAGACCACCGCCTTACCAGCCCGCATGGCTCGTTCTACCAGTTCGGCATGGAAAGCGTGAGGAACAACGATGTAGACAATGTCGACGGCTGGATCGGCGAAGATTTCGTCGTAGCTTCCGTAGGCTGTGTCGAATCCGAACTCTTCGCGAAAGGCGGCCGCCCGCTGGTGGTCTCGTGAAGCGACAGCCGTCAGTCGGGCTCGTTCGACGGTGCGGAGTTCTTCGCAAAACATGCGGGCGAACCTTCCTGGACCGATGAGACCCCAGCCGTATTCTCGTTGAGTCATGTCGTAGAAATAGGGGAGGTTCTGAGGTGAAGCAACCCTTCCACCAAGCTCTCGGACTGTGCGAGGCTATACTTCGGCGGCGAGACGGCGTTCTTCTTTTGACTGAGGATTTGATTGGTCGGGGATTCGCTGGGAGTCGCTTTGAGCTTCGGTCTTTTCAGGGTTGGCGAGCTTACCGAAACTTCCGAGAACGCTTTCGAGAACAGGCAGGGCATTCGACACTTGCCGCGAACGGATGAGGACATTCCAGAGCCCCTCAAACTTCTTCCAACCGCCAGCATAAGCCATGTGACGCAGTCGACGATTGAGAGTCCGTTTGTTGGACGCTCCCTCCCAGATCGAGCGCCAAGTGTAGAACTCTTTGTAGGCCCACCAATAGCCCTCCTCCAACTGTTCGGGTGTCATTCGTTTGGGCTGGTAGACGACGTGACGGGTATCGTACTCATCCCATCGCGAATGCAGCAGTCGCCCTTCTTGTTCCATTCGTTGATAGAGCCCGGTTGTCGGATAGGGCGTCATGATGTGGAAAGTCGACGTTTCAATGCTGTTGGTTTTCGCCCAATCGACCGTTCGTTTGAAAACATCGGGCCCGTCTTCATCCATGCCGAAGACGAAGCTGCCATTGATCATCACTCCATTGTCATGAATCCGACGAATCGCCTCTGTGTAGTCTCGGTTGAGATTCTGAACCTTGGCGTGTTTTCGGAGGTTTGTTTCGTCGATCGTTTCCAAGCCGACAAAAATCGAACGGAGCCCGGCTTCAGCCGCTTGTTCGAGAAGGCCGGGTTTGAGGATCGAATTGACGGTCGCAGCACCCTGGAAGAGTCGGCCCATGCCTTTCATTCCATCGAATAACATCGAGGCAAAACGCGGGTTTCCGAGCAAGTGATCGTCGAGGAAATAGAGATGGCTTCCGGGCAGTCGATCGATCTCCGCGAGAGCCTCATCGACTTTCTGAACATAGAACGAGTTCCCGCCCTCGAAGAACGCTTCCTTGTAGCAGAAATCGCACTTGTGGGGACAACCACGGGACACCACGATCGAGTTGGGAACCATGTAGAGGTGACTCTTGATCAAGTCTCGCCGAATGGGGGGAATGCCGTAAATGCTGCGCGAAGACGCCGCTGTGTATCGCGCCTTCGCTCGGCCAGCTTTGTAGTCGCGCAGGAATTCAGGCCAGATGTCTTCGCCCGGGCCGAGAAAAATCGAATCTGCATGAGACGCAGCTTCATCGGGTAGGGAGGTGACGTGCAGCCCACCCATGCACACGTAGGCACCTTTCGCGCGATAGTGGTCGGCGATTTCGTAGGCTCGGTAGGCGCTGGTGATGTAGGGCTGGATGACCACCAACTCGGGATCGTCATCGAGATTCAATTTCTCGACGTGCTCATCTTGAAGATCGATCTCGTCGTCGTCGCTCAAGTAGGCCGCGAGCGTCGCTAGGCCAAGCGGCGGAAAGAGCGAATACTTGATCGGCCGGAAGAACGGGCTCACCGCTTCGGTGAGAGCGGGGAGGATCATTTTAACACGCATCGAACTGAGGGTAGGGATTGGTTGAGAGTTAGGCGAGTTTTGTTCGCAGAGCTTTGAATCGGCGTTTGCCGACCGCGTTGATGACGAATGAGAGCAAGACGATCTGGATATCCAGAGAGAGACCTTGGTGGCTGGCGTAGTAGCGATCGCAGGCGAGCGATCGTCGGGCACTGCGTCCAGCGTGAAACTGCGCGAGACCTGTTATCCCCGGAGCGGCGTGAAACCGGCGGTCGGTGGTGTCCCAACCGATCCGCTCGATATCCTCGGCGGTAAGCGGGCGAGGGCCAACGACGCTCATTTCACCGCGAAAGATGTTGGCGAACTGGGCAATCTCGTCCAGCCCAGTCGCTCGGAGCCAGCGCCCAACCCGGGTCACTTTTCCATCGCGCATCGTGCGGAACTTGAGGCATCGAAATGGTTTCCCAAATCTACCAATGCGTTCTTGAACAAAAAAGACTGGGCCCCGGTCATCGAGCCGGATCAGAACCGCAATGATCGTCGCTGGAACACCAAAGATAGGCACCGCAGCAGCGCAGCCACAGAGATCGAAGAGACGTTTTGCTGTGATCATCGGCCTCAGTTAAATCGAGGCTGGTGAATGCAGGGTGAGGGCTGTGTGAAAATTTCGTGAAGACTCGCCTTTGGCCCACAAAAAAAGCGGCAGCCCAATCGGGCTGCCGCTTTTAAAAAACGTTTTTGGGAGCGAGTGTTTACTCAGCTGCCTTGCGGGCCTTCTTGATCAGGCTCTTCACTGTATCGGAAGGTTGGGCTCCGTTTGAGAGCCACTTGTCGGCCTTTTCGAGATCGACTTCGTATTTACCGTCACCGCCTTTATCTCCCTCCATAGGGTTATAAGAACCGATGATTTCAATGAATCGACCATCACGGCGCGCCCGGCTGTCGGTGGCCACGATACGATAATAAGGGCGGTCTTTGGAACCGTCGCGACGAAGTCTGAGTGCTACTGCCATCTTCTGAGAAGGGAAATTCGTTGGGTCTCGGCAGAGCTTGCCGAGGGGCGTAGAAGATACTCAGCCAGCAAGGAAATCAAGGGCTATTTCGGCGATGTTTACAAATTGCTTCGAAACCGGCCACAGCAGGTTAACGTCCTCGGAGTTCGAGAACGTCTTCCATGTCATAGATTCCGTTGGTTTTGTCGGCTAGCCAGACGGCGGCTCGGACAGAACCACCAGCAAAGGTGTCTCGGCTAGAGGCTTTGTGGGTCAGCTCGACTCGCTCTCCTAGGGTAGCGTAGATCGCCGTGTGGTCGCCGACAACGTCCCCGCCTCGCATGGAGTGGACACCGATTTCGCGATCAGTTCGCGCGCCGGTATCACCGACACGGCCATGACGGGCCTGCTCCTCATAATCGACACCTGAGGCTTCAGCGAGAATCTCTGCCAGACGCTTCGCCGTGCCGCTCGGGGCATCGGTTTTGTGGCGGTGATGCATTTCAATCACTTCGAGATCGAAGGAGTCGCCGAGGATTTCGGTCGCTTTCCGCGCGAGCCAGAACAGCGTATTGACGCCGACGCTGAAATTCGGAGCGAGAACGATTGGGATTTCTTCGGAAGCAGATCGGATGTTCTCCAACTCTGCCGCAGTGTGCCCTGTGGTGCCCATCACCAGTCGCTTTCCAGCGGAACGGCACGCATTGACCAGTTTATCGGAAAAACCATGGGTCGTAAAATCAATGACCGTGTCGCATTGTTCAAGGCCTACCGAGAGGGAATCCCCGAGATCGATGGCGGCACCAACCTTGGCTGAAGATTCAGCTTCGACGGCGCGAATTACGGCTTGGCCCATCCGGCCGTTGCAGCCGGTAACAAGAATGGAAGTAGGGTTCGACATAGCTTAATAAACGAGATTCGAAGACAGCGCAGATCTAGCTGCGTTGCCACTAGTTTTCGAGCGGGGCCTCAGTTTTGCTATCGCTGGTCGTCGCTTATTTCTTCGCTCTATCTTTCGGGGCTGCCTTCTGCTCGGCCTGCCAAGCTTCGTAGGCAGGGCGGACATGGTCGTAGTCAGGATGAACGCAGTGATTTCCCCAGCGTTTCATGGTCGCTAGAAGCCCGATGTCGGATTCGCGCCCGATGCCTTTGTCCCCGGTCTCTTTGATCCACCCGTCGAGCAGGTCGCGATGCCTCTGAAGCTCGGTCGCGAATTTCGGATCCGTCGCGAGGTTGTGGATCTCGTGGGGGTCGTTGGTCAGGTCGTAGAGCTCCTCGGGATCTTTGTCGTCCCGGAAGAACACTTTCTGGGCATCGTTCATTTCGCCATTCGCCATCATTTTTCGGAAAGCTTTGGTGACCGGCCATCCATCTTTGTAGCTGGCTTGCATGAAGCCGACATCGGTCATGTGGTTGCGCAGATACTTGAACTGAGGGGTGACGATGGCTCGAATTTCTTCGATCGTGTAGTCGCAGCGATCTCTGCAGGACACGATAAAGCTGCGAGGTGTGTGATCGGGATCGAGAAAGTCGAGGCCTTCCAGTTTGTCGGGGAGTGGCAAGTCAGCGGCTGCGATGGTTGCGGCGCTGATGTCGATTCCCGAGACCAGTTCGTCACTCTCCTGACCTGCGTCGATTCCAGGGCCAGCGACAATTAGGGGCATGTTGATTCCGCCTTCATAGAGGAACTGCTTGTGGCGATGGAGTTTGTATCCGTGATCGCTAAACAGAAAGATGAGAGTGTTGTCGTAGTCTCCAGAAGCTTTTAGAGCGGCGATGATTTGCCCGACTTGTTGGTCGGTAGTGAGGAGGCAGTCGTAATGATGAGCGATTTCTTCGCGTACTTCTGGGATGTCTGGGTAATAGGGAGGAACAGGGACTTGGGAACGATCGGTGATCTTTTTAGGCTTTCTACCGAGCTTACCACCACCGAGTTGGATTTGGCCAAAGAACGGCTGGCCTTCGCCGCGTCCTTTGAGGCTCGTTCCGTTCACAAACCGTTCTGGCCCCCAGCCCTTCTCAGGACCAGCGTCGTAGAGTTCATTGATATCGAAGGTGAAATTGTAGTCGTCCTTGCCGCCGTCGTTGAAGGTCCAATAGCCAACGTCGTGGAGAATATGGGGGAGGGGACGAACGCCTTCGGGTAGGTCGTTGCGATCGTATTCGCCCATCTGCTTGCCACGGAATTCCGAGCGACAGCTACGGTGTTCATGGGCGCCGATGCTGGTCTGCATCATGCCGGTGATGATCGCCGAGCGGGTGGTGGAGCAGACGCCGGATGGGGTGTAGAAGCGGTCGTAGCGGATCCCTGATTTCGCCAAGGCATCGATGTTTGGGGTCTCGACTACCTTGTCGCCATAGCAAGAAAACCATCCGGATACATCTTCGAGATAGATCCAGAGGATGTTGGGTTTGTCAGAGGCGCGAGCACAAGAAAGCGAGAACGCGAGGGAGATCAGAACGAGACGAAGAAGGCTGCGCATAGGATAGAGAACTGTCTCTAACTCAGCGATCTGTCACCTCAACCTAACTACTTCAAAGGGCGTTCGGGAAGCGCATAGACGAGGGGGGTGACGAAATCTTCCGGCAGGTTGGTTTTCGAAGCCGTAGACTCTAATTCGGGATGAGCGTCTAATGGTTCGATCCATACCTCGACGACCTCCGTGCTGCCTAGGGGGCAGTTCCATTTTTTGCCGTCGAGTAGGGCCCATTGCGAAACCCGAATCGTTGAGCCCGCGTGAATCCCTTCGATTTCTCCAGAACTTTTATCACTATTGACCCATTCGACTTTAGCCTCGTCGATCACCAGAGCTTCGCGGTATGGGCTCACGTCTTTGGCGGTTGGGCGATATGAGCGCCGAGTCGCGCGCAGCCCAACTCGCAGTCTTGGGACGGCGTTTTCGGCTTGGTCTCCAGCATAAAATAGTGCTTTGGCGGCGGAGGCAGAGGTCGCGATGTCCTCGGCACTTCGAGCCTTGTCTGAGATGCTGATCCCACAAATCGTTCCATCCCAGAAGCCCTGACCACCTCTTCGAAAACCGGTCACTAGCTCAGCATCTGCCAAGGTTTTGAGTTCGCCCCGAAAGCGATCGGTTCGGATGATTTCGACGCCGTCGGCATAGGCGACCAGTTCTCCGTCAGCGAACTGGACGACCAGATGCAGCGGTATGCCGGGCCGAATGTCGCTGATCGGAAATCCTACAGGCGAGACGATCACTGGGGCGTCGTCGACGATTCGTTCGTCCCAAGTCAGGCCTTCGGTGGTGCCGACCTGAGCGAACAATTGGTTTTCTCCATGAATGATTCCGAACAGCTCCGTGCCGTCTGGAGCTGCGAGCGCGATGACTTGGCCGGGGCCTTGGGTGAATGGAGTGGAAACCAATAGAGTCATCTCGAACGAGAATTCACCAGAGGCGAGGATTTTTTCGGCGAGGCGTTTTCCGGCCGCTTCGAACGTGGCCCCTCCTTTACCGAATGAACGCAGATGGAATCGCCGATCGAGAACGCATCCACCGTGGCGAACGATGTTGGCAACGGGAACTCCGGGAACCGGTTGTTTAGCGTTTTGCCAAGCAAATGCCCACTGCTCAGTTCCGTCTGGTGGCGGCCCGGGCCAAGTTGCAGCAGACAGCGAATGGGGGCCTTCCGGGAGAGCGTTTCCGAATCGGTCAGCGATACCTGTTATTGTAAAGGTCGGTTGGTCGGGCGTTATCGCCAAGGCACGGTGCGGCAGCTCCAGCTTAACGTGCTCAACCGATTGTCCGACTTCCGTGGCGGGAATCGCAAGAGTGCTCGGGCCGAGTTTCAAGACGGCGCCTTCTCCGACAATAACCGGCTCGTCGAACCTGAGATTGATCTGGCCAGCGGCTGCCATCGCGAGGGAAATAGTCGGATGGATTTGGGGGCGGATGCGGATTTCTCCAAGGGTCGTCGCGCCATCAGAGGACGTCGCCTTGATCTGATAGAGGCCGACTTGAGAAAACGATGGGTGGAAGGCGTTCTCGGTCGTGGTTGCTACGGTTTTGTTATTGATCGACCAACTCCATGGACTCGTTCCGGCAGCGTCGTTTAGCTCGGCGACAAAGGGGGCTCCTTCTCCTGAAATTTGCCAGGATAGAGCCGGAATCCAGACATCAGGAAAACGGTCAGTCCCCTCCCACTCGCTGATGCGTTTAATCGGGCCAGTGATTCCGAGCGATTCGGTATCCAAAGGAGCGAGAAAGATCTCATAGTCTGCGTTCCAATGGTCGTGTTCACCCTTCGACGCTCCGAAAACAATGGCACGCGAGGAGCGTGAGATCATCGGGAAGTAATTGTAGCCGAAACCATTATGGCTATTCATTCTCTGATCAAAACGACCGATGATCGTTGACACCTCGGTAGTTGCTAGGCGAATCCGTGAGATCGGTCCGCCTACACCCTGAGTCCAGAAACCCCAGTTCCCTTCGTGGGTGAAATAGGGTTGGCAGCCAAATCGGATGTAGCGTTCTTCGACTTTCCCTTCGTTGAGCGGAGAAAAACTCGCGTAGCCGGTCGTCGCATAAGTGAGTTGGCGATTGGGGAGGTATCCCCAGACTGCGGCGTCCTCGCGAGACGGCACGTTTCCCTGGCGAGCGATGATTTCCTCGGTCGCTCCAGTCGTTAGATCGAGTAGGCGGGTCGAATTGTCCGGAGCGATGTAGAAAAGAGACTGGTCATCGCGCCAGACGACGACCCGGTTTTCATAGTAGGCCTTGGTATCTGGGACGACATGTCGAGACTTCCCTGTAGTGAGATCCAGAATCACTAAGGGCGTCTTTAGATCGGTTCTCGGTGGGGCGTAGGGGTTGTGATTGTGAGGGTAGATCGAGTAGGCGAGAAGTTTGCCGTTTGGGCTCAGATGGGGGGCGTAGTGGTCTTCGCTTTGCGCTCCCTGACTGAGTTGTTTGGTCTTTCCAGATGCCAAGTCGCGAGTCCAGATCCGCCATCTCCCTGACGGAGGTCGCATTGATTCCCAGACTACGAACCCTTGAGTTAGGGAGCCAGAGTCATCGGACAATGGGGCAACAGTGTCTCCGACAACAAATGGTTCAGTTGCGTTGGCAACGGTGTTGAGTGAGATCGCTAAGTATCCCAAAGAGATTGTCGCGAACGATCGAATTCGAGTGTCTCTCAGGAATGGCATTCAGTGCTTTCGTCCAGCAACCCAACCTTGGCAATCGAGATAGAAGAGCGCCTAGTTGCTGGTCTCTTCCGGAGTCTGCTCACTGTCCGGAATACCGTCGCCATCTCGATCCCACGGATTTTTACCAGGGGCATTGGTCAGGAACTTCGAGAACACAAAGTGATGGAGGGCGAGAAGCAGAACGAAAGTGGCGATGCCGAAGATCAGGCTCTTTCCAAAGAGAAACGGAACCGCAAAAAAGACCGCAGCTCCAAAGCAAAAATACCCGACAAAGCACGGCCAATCGGTTGGGAAAAAGTAATCAATCAGCACCAAAACGGCTCCAAGACCGAGAAGGATATAGAAGATATGGAAGTCGTTCAGAAGCTGAATCGTTTCGTGCATGAGTCGGTCGATCGGTTCGGTGAGAGAAAACGGAACTTGTCAGTATGATCTTGGAATTCTCGCTGCGCAAGTGGCTGTCCCTACCGCTAGGGCTAAGGTGGGATAGGTAGCCGAGTCTTTGAGCTACGAGCCTGAATCTGGCTTCTCTGAACCGCCGATCTCTTCTCTCTCTTCAGACAGAACCTCGCCTTTCTTGACCTTTTTCCGAACGGTGTCGCCGGGATTGGTGAGGTCGTCAGCATCCATTCCGGTGATCCGACCAAGCCCTTTCATCATGTAGAAAAAGATTCCAATGAAGGCGACCATCATAGGCACCCCGATGATCAGAAAGCCCATCCAAGTGATCTTTCCGATGCCCTTCATGTATTCAGGCGAGCCACCTTCCGTTCCCTCAAGAACGCGCATGGCTAGGAAGAAGTTCGCTATTGAAGAGGCACAAAGCGTCAGTGCGAGGAAGATTGAGCAATGGAACATCAACTTCCTAAACCGTCCCCAGCCATCGTTGGCATCGAGTGCTGCGGTCAGTTTCTTGACGTTGATGAGCTGAGGGTTGAGCAGAAGCGTTTGGATGAACGGAGTCTTCCGCAGGTGGGTCAGCAGAATCAGTGTCGCGAATAAGAGGGGGAGGATTGCTTCTTTGCAGGCAAAGATGAACGGGCTCGCCTTCATCAGTCCCAAGCCGCCCGTCAGCAATACACTGATGAAGCCAATGACCGAGAAGAAATTAAAGTTTCGGCGAGTCGCGAAGTCGTAGATGCCGTAACCAATTGGTAGCGCAATCGCCACGATCAGAGCGATCAGCGGACCGAGTCGGTCTTCTTTTGACAGGCTACTTAGAATAAAGGCAGGCAGCGCAATATTAAGCAGGAGGTTAAGAAGGACGTTCTCTTCCTTCTCAGGAGCCTCGGCGATTTCGGTTTTCTCGGACACGGTGGGGGGAGGATAGCAAACGGGGTCTGATGCGCAACGCACCAGACCCCATTCGATCAATTTCTTTTGGCAGACCGACTAAACGGTTCCGAAAATGGTTGTTCCTGTCGAACACAGATCGTCGCATGCAACTTTCAGGCGATCGCAGACACCTTGCTCAGCCTTCTTGATGTAAGAACGCGGATCGTAGGCTTTCTTGTTCCCCACTTCGGCATCGATCTTGAGCACACCTTCGATGTTCTCGCAGATGTGGGTGGCGACCGGGCGGGTGAATGCGTATTGCGTATCGGTGTCGATATTCATCTTCACGACGCCGTATCCGAGTGTTTCGCGGATGTCTTCTAGCTCTGAACCTGAACCACCGTGGAAGACGAGATCCATCTGTGCTTCGGCGCCATACTTGTCAGTCACGACTTTTTGGCCATCGCGAAGGATCGTTGGCTTCAGCTTCACTGAGCCGGGCTTGTAGGCACCGTGAACGTTACCAAATGTGGCAGCGAACATGAAACGCCCGAGCGGATGAAGGGTCTCATAGACCTGCATCATGTCTTCGGGAGTTGTGTAGAGTTTCTCCGCGGGGAGGTCAGAAGTGTCGTGGCCGTCTTCTTCGCCACCAACGCAGCCGGCTTCGACCTCGAGGATGATGCCGAGCTCTGCGCACTCTTTGAGAAGGCCTTCAGAGATTTTCATGTTCTCGTCGAGATCGACAACAGAACCGTCGAACATGTGAGACTGAAAAAGAGGGCCCTTACCCTCCGCGATGCGCTTGCGCGAAGCTTCGAGAAGCGGACGTAGGAACGAGTCGACTTTCTCCGGGTGGCAGTGATCAGTATGTAGCGCAATCAGGACATCGTATTCTTCAGCGAGCGTGTGGCAGGCTTCGGCCAAAACGATGGCACCTTTGACAGCGTCATTGACGGCCAAACCGGACGCGAATTGGCCTCCTCCAGTGGAGACTTGAATGATACCGTCCGACTTGGCTTCGGAAAAGGCTTTGAGGGCACCGTTAATGGTGGAGAGAGAAGTGATGTTGACGGCTGGATACGCGTAGTTGCCCTTTTGGGCAGCATCGAGCATGGCTTCGTACTGTTTTGGTGTCGCTACTGGCATGTCGTGCTAATTGAACATCGAATGGTACGGATTCAAGCCCGTGTTTACCCCTGTGAATTCCTTACAACTTTTCTTCGGCAACGGTGTTTGAAGGCTAAGAAATTAGAGCTACCATGGAATCAATGAGGATGGGACAAGCCGAGAACATTACCCAACAACGTGCGTCCAAGTTGGCAGGCTTGATGAGCACAATGGCGGTTGTTGTAGCGATTTTTGGAACTCCTGCCGTTGGTTTAGGCCAGGGAAAAGACGGGGCGAAAGATTCGCGTGGGCCCGGTGGCCCCAGCCGTTTTGGACTTCCTTCTTCGGATTCTGCGGGCGGAGATCGGATGAAGCATCGATCAAAAGAGTTTGAAAGTCTAACGTCTGAGCAGCAGGAAAAGATCCGAATCGCACTGCAAGAGGTCATGAAAAGTCCAGCAGTGCTCGAGGCGCGACAGGGAATCGAGGATGCGAACGAAGCCTATCGGTCAACGCTTCGAACAGAGATCTCAAAGCAAGACCCCGAAGTAGGGAAGCTTTTAGAGAAGATTATCGCCGCGCGGGGTGCCAGATCAGGGCCAGAAAAAGGCCTAGGCGGAATGAAGGGTGGAGTCGGAGAAATGCTCCGGCGACTTGGACGGGACATATCTGATCGGCTGCCTGAGGAACGAAGAGAGAAGTTCCAGACGACTCATGATGCCATCGTCACCAGTGACCAGATCGCAGCTCTGAGCGAACGCTTGAAGTCGACGGCTAGTCTTCGTGATAAGATCCCAGTGAGCCGGGAAATTCGCAGCAGCTACTTTGCTCAGTTGAAGACGGCGATGCCCGACCTCGATCTAACCGACCTCCATCATCGCCCTGAAGGGTCTTCGGGAAAGAGCGGTAAGGGAGGCAAGAAACGGCCGAGCCCGGACGCGTCACCGAAGGGCTAGCGGGATCGGTCGCAGGTTCTGATCGACGATGGAGGATTTACCCCGCTTGGAATCCTAGGTAGGTAGGAACAGGAATGTCCACGCTCCGAACCTGCCAGCCGGAACTGGAAGAAGCCCATGGCTAGGCAACCTCCGACAGCCGGTCAAAACCGCGCTGAGCGAGGAAAGTCACGCCAGCCAAACCAGCGCCTAGTGTCCCGAACGATTAATCCGTTGAGAAAATTGAGGGGAAAGTTGTCATGGAATCAGGTTCGCTCCGCTAACGTTGGAACATGATCACGGCTCTTTTTACCCATACCTGCGTTACTCGTCGGTCATGAAGCTAGGATGACCATAAGGCCGCCGATTCCGTGTCGGGAAATCGGCCGGTTTCCCCAAACATATCGACCTCCGGTTTTGTCGTCAAAGACGTTTTGTCGTCAAAGACGTGAGTGGTGAAGCTTCGCTCGTGTTCCACCGGTGGAATTCCACTACATTCCAGGGAAGCCAGGAGGCATACCGCCTCCTCCAGGGCCGTCCATTCCCATCTGCTTCATCATCTTCTTCATCTTGCCTTTGCTCTTCATCATCTTCCGCATTTGGGAGAACTGTTTGAGCAGGCCATTAACTTCAGATATCGATCGGCCACTTCCGAGCGCGATTCTCTTTCGGCGTGAGCCGTTGATGATCTCTGGACGGGTGCGCTCTTTAGGGGTCATCGACAGGATGATGGCTTCGACATGCTTAATTCGGTTGTCATCCAAGTTGGCACCTTTTAGCTGTTTGCCGACTCCAGGGAGCATTCCCAGGATTCCTTCCAACGGGCCGAGCTTCTTCATCATCTTCATCTGATCGAGGAAGTCATTGAAGTCGAAGCCACCGCCTTTTTGCAACTTTTCAGCCATGCGCATGGCATCGGCTTCATCGATCTGCTCGGCTGCTTTTTCGACTAGGCCGACCACATCGCCCATGCCGAGAATCCGTCCGGCGAGGCGATCCGGGTGGAATTCCTCAAACTGATCCATCTTCTCGCCAACACCGGCGAACTTGATCGGCTTGCCCGTGACCTGGCGCATCGACAGCGCAGCACCGCCACGCGCATCGCCATCGAGCTTGGTGAGAACGATTCCACTGATCCCGATCTTATCATCGAAGGTCTGGGCGACGTTAACCGCCTGTTGACCAGTAGCCGCATCGGCGACCAGCAACACTTCGCGCGGATCGAGAAGCTTGCGAACCTGAGCCAATTCATCGACCAAGTTCTCATCGATTTCTTGGCGGCCCGCGGTGTCAAAAATGACCACCGTTCCGTTCTGAGTTTCGATCCACTCCAGTGCCTGACGAGCGACCTTGAGAACATCCTTTTCGCCCTCTTCGGGACGGAACATTGGAACATCGACTTCAGCGGCGAGGGTCGCGAGCTGTTCGATCGCGGCTGGCCGGTAGAGGTCGAGCGCAACGAGTAGGGGACGCCTTCCATCTTTCTTCAGACGAAGGGCGAGTTTGGCGGACGATGTGGTTTTACCCGCACCGTTCAAGCCGACCATGAGAACGCGTCCCGGAGGGTTCAGGTCGAGCTGCTCCGCATCCCCGCCGAGAACTTCGGTCAGCTCGTCTTGGAAAATCTTAACGATTTGCTGGCCAGGAGTGATACTGCGCATCACCTCGACACCCAGCGCCTTTTCCTGCACCGAGTTGATGAACTGCTTGGCGACCTTGAAATCTACGTCTGCTTCGAGAAGTGCCATCCGCACTTCGCGCATCGCATCCGAGACGTTTTTCTCGCTGATTTTGCCCTGGCCGCGGAGTTTTTTGAAGACCCCTTCGAGGTTGTCTGAGAGCTGGTTGAACATGTTCGTTGGAAGACGGGCACCTTAATCGGGATCGAGCGGGAGGCAAACTCCAGAGGCTCAGGAAAAAAATCGCAACTTTTTAGGCGGAACGGGGTATCCTTAGTAATTCTCAGAACCGATGTCCGCACCGACACCAGAAAACGAGCAACACGACGAAATTTGGCAACTCCTCGATCAGGCTCCTCAGGCCGAGGTTGAGCCGTTTTTTGCTCAACGGGTTCGTCGTGCGCTGGCTGAACAAGGTAACGCTCAGCCAGTCAGCTGGTTAAAGCGGATCGGTTTGTGGTTTGCTCCAGAAAGTGGGCGGGGATTGTCACTGCAGGGCGGAATGGCAGTGGCAGGTGGACTTGCCGCTGTAGCACTACTCGCTGTCGTGCTGGTTCGCGGAGGTTCTGAGTCAGCTGGAACTGGTGCGATCACTCAAGCTCCTACGGTTTCGGAAGATGTGAAGTTCGAGGCGGCACCTGCGCTGGAAGAGATCACGGAAGTCGCTGCGATCATTGATGAAGAACTCGGTGATATGGATGGACTATTGGAGTTGGCTGCGGTCGCCGATGTCAGCACCTTACGCGACGATGAGATCGCGATGTTACTGTTCTAGCAGGGTGTTGAAAAAGGCGGTGACCGTCGCGGAGCCTCATGTGATCGAGGGTTAGGCGCGAGGATCAAGTGGA
>ENA-ORXR01001134-ORXR01001134.1-marine-metagenome-genome-assembly--contig:-NODE-1134-length-29747-cov-8.973104_pt1 | contig 29747 bp, 24 predicted proteins | sample MGYA00237866_ERZ511479 | MGnify/ENA metagenome assembly ERZ511479
TTATTGACTCTGATGTTTGGTAAGTGTTTTGATTGGCTGGTCATTTACGGGTTATTTGGCAGAAAAGAAAATGTGTACCGTCTCGTCTGAGGTTATGGTGTTAATCGGTCGATGAGTCGTTGTGGGGCTTGGGAGGAGTGGGAGACATCTACTACATTGACCGCCTTAGTATCTTCATTAATGGTGAATACGATGACATATTTCCAAACATTCACTCGTCGAAATACCGGGTCGTTGCTTTCCATGTATCTTAATCTGGCATGACTTTCAGGCATTTTACAGAGTCCGTCAATAGCTTTGTTGATACCGTTATAGACTTTTTCGGCAGCAAGTTCTGAAGAGTTACGGGCGATGTAGATTACAATATCATCTATTTGTTGTATTGCGAGTTCACCGAGTATTACTTCGTAGATTTCGTCCATGGTTTAGGTCGTTTTTTGAATTCTTCATGTGTCATAAAATTACCGTTCTTTATCTTTTCTAATTCATTCAGATATACCTCCTTCATCTGCGAAGCATATTGTGGATTACCATCTATATCGTAGCTGATAATCGGGTCAGCTCGCTTGCCTACGTGTACGTCAAGTAAGGTATGTATGACCTCGACATAACTATCCTCTGCTTGTTCAATGAGTGTTTGAATTTCCGCTTTCATTTCTGCTGTACTCATAAATTGCTGATTTTTATGATGATTGAATGTAGTAAAGATAAGGCTTTTGGTGGAATTTCACAAGAGGAAGTTATTGATTTGGTTTATCATTTTGATTGAATTGGTTGGTGTAAGTGTTTTGATTGGCTGGTCATTTACGGGTTATTTGGCAGATATGAAAATGTAAGCGCACCCTCTCGTCGGACATTTCAAAGTCTTTAGAGATAGTTTTCCGGCATTTTTTGACTAATTTTGGTTGACAAAATAAATGCTATGGACGAACTCACACCAAAAGAAAATAATTTTTTACTGTACAGCGCGTCGGAAGGAGATGTACGCTTAGAAGTTTTATTGAATGATGAAACGGTTTGGCTCACACAGAAGTCCATGCAGGAACTTTTTGGTAGATCAAAATCTACGATTAGCGAGCATATTTCCAATATATTCAAGGAGGGAGAATTGGTCGAAAATCAAGTTGTTCGGAAATTCCGAACAACTGCCGATGACGGCAAAAACTATGAGACGACATTTTATGATCTTGATGTCATTATCTCTGCCGGCTACCGTGTAAAGTCGTTGCAAGGCATCCAATTTCGTATATGGGCAACCCAAACGCACCAAGAACTTTTATGCTCACATACAAAACAAGTTTCACTTTGCTATTACAGGAAACACAGCCGCCGAAATTATCTACCTAAAAGCCGACAGCGAAAAAGAAAACATGGAACAAGTTATTTATTTTCTTTCACTTAAACAATCAGCGTAGCGAAACAATCTATCAGAGGAAGAAAATGTATCTGACAATATTATGCAGTTCCTTCTATTCACACCAAAGGTTTCACATTTGGATTATCCCTTAAATATTTAATTTTGACAAAAACATCACCCCCATTTCATCTGCACGTTCCTTCGCTTCCTCCGCTTTATCACCCTGAAATAGCTCGTCGATAGTGGCTTTGAACAACTCAATCTATTTAGAGAAATGTCTGTCTTCAAGTGGCAAATCAGCATGTTTTAAAAATGGATTGCCTTGATGATCTTGCTCGGCAAACAAGACTGTATTCCAAAAACTATACATCCGTTTCATGTGAACCTCCCAGTCATCACTTGGTATTCGGGTCGCAAACACTGCACCTATTGTAGTATCAATTCTCACTTTATCATAAAATGAATCGACAAATAGTTTAATATCTTATTTATTGCGAATGTCATTCATGGATAAAAATTATTCATGCCTCTAAAATGCTTTTCAAATCGGCAGATGAATAATTAATAGATTTCAGGGTTTTATTATCTGATTTTCGATAAACGAGAAACAGTCCGTCCGCTTCTTTGTAGTAACTTTCTGTTCCATCTTTCTCCTTGTAATGTTGCATCGTGGCTTCGGCTTCTTCTTGACTTCGACAGGCTTTGCTCATATTAGAACGCTGAACTTCGTCGAATAAAGTCGGAAACTTCTCGCCCAAACCAAATTCTAAAACTGCACCAGACAAGACGTATTGAATATCACACAAAGCATCGGCAATTTCTACCAAATCGTTGGCTTCGATGGCTTCTTGCAACTCTTTGAGTTCTTCGGCAATGAGTGATACTCGCAATTCGCAACGCTCAGGTGCGGGTATCGCAGGAGTATCGACGACGGGATGTTTGAAGGTTCGGTGAAATTCGGCAACTTGGTTAAGTGAATTGAGTTTTTTCATTAAAAAAAATCTTGCATGGACGAAATCCCGTAACATTTCGGGAAGTGAATTTATTGATTCGCGCAATGTATAGTTTTTTGCTATTTATTTAGAATAAAATACTTAGTTTTAGAAAAAATCAATCATTTGATAGTTCGTACTTATTCACCAAATATGTAATACCTGATCGGTCTTTTTGATTATCTCCATAACATCAATTACTCATTTTTTCCTTAATAATTTCAATCGCAAAACGAGAAGATTCGATTAAATCTGGTTTCTTTTTTTGAAGTCTGATTTGAAGAGCTGCTTCAATGGCGTTTAAGGCTTTTTGCAGATGGTTTTGTTCGTAATAATTTTTGCCTTTATGCTGATAAATGAAATCCAATATAAAGGAATATTCAGGATGACTTTTTATACATTCTTCTAAATCAAAATGTATTTTTTCCGCTTTTTTATACTCACCTTGAAATTGTAAAGTCTGCGCTATTCGTATTCGATTGACCAATTTCAATCGCTCATTTTTACATTCACTGATTAGTGAGGAATTTCATTTATCATTATTTCGGAAACTAATTCAAAAATGAACCACGAAGGACCGAAGACCACTAAGTCGAACTAACGCAGAGAACACAAGGAATTTCCTTATAAATTTGGTTCTTTGACAAATCCAGTGGAGTACATTTATTATTTGCCTACCCACACCTCAGTCCTAAAGGATGCCCCACGCAAAATCAAGCGTGTAGAGCTATCCCTTTAGGGAAGTGAAGGGTGCGCGAAGGCAATTTCACTGGATTTGTCAAAGAACCATAAATTTTAGTTTTCTTTCATATTAGTTCGATTTAGTGGTCTTCGTACCCTTCGTGGTTCACTTATATATTTCGTTAGAATTTATAAGACAATCCTGCTTTGATGGTCGTACCCATAAAGCCAAATTGATTGACTTCCCAAGGGTATTTGAATCGTCCACCAAGATCCGTTACAGGATCTCCTTTCGGATCGATGGCATCAGGATAAACATTGAATAAGTTATTGACGGTCAGGTCAAAATTTAGATTATCAACTATTTCAACACCCACCAACAAATCCGTTACCAGTTTGCCTGCAAAAGTCTGGTCTTTGGCTGGGTCTTCCTCGTGTTGCCATGTGACTGCACCAAAGTAGGTATTGTTCAAACCTACTCTGAATCTGTCATTCCTGAAAGTGAGTCCCAATAATGCTTTCGTATTCGGACGAGCAGAGATGATTCTGGATTGTTCTTTTCTATTGAAAATTTCGTAACCTACCTCACCAACGACTCCGGGAGAAGTAATCGCGTCATTTTCAATCGTTGTTTTATTTAAATTCAAAGAAAGAACTGCGTCCAATTTATTACGGCTTGTTACGCCTCCGATTGAAAGTCCTCTATAATCTGCGACCAAGTCAAAACCACTTGTACGAGTGTCAAGCGCATTAACAAAATACTTAATACTGGTCACGTTATTATCAATCAAAATTTCTTCTACCGGATTGGTCAAACTATCAACACTGTCAAAACCGATTTCTCCGGTAAAAAGTACGCGATTATTGACTGCGACATTATAATAATCAGCAGAGACAGAGAAATTATCCGTCACGCGATAAGTCACTCCAGCGGTGATATTAAAAGATGTTTCGGCATCCAAAGCCGGCACGCCTAATCCGCGTATGACTTCGCTGACATTATTAAAAGTACCTTGATTGGAAATCGTACCGCCCGATACGAGTGTTTGAATATTACTTAGATAAATCTGATGTAAAGAAGGCGCACGAAAACCTGTACTGACAGATGCTCTTATGGCAGCATTTTTTTCTGCAAAAAATTGTCTCGCATTCAGCTTCCATGACAAATTGCTACCAAAATCCGAGTAATTCTCAAAGCGCAATGCACCGCCAACAAGTGTATTGTCGGTTGCGTCATAATCTGCACCAAGATATACACCGACATTTGTTCTATTCTCATCCAACTCATTGCGCGGCTGCAAACCCGGGAAAGACTGCGCCCCGCCACCAAAGTAAGACTCCGGTTGTCCGGCGGTCACTTTAAAACTTTCTTGTCTGGCTTCTACACCAGCAAAAACCGTAAGCGTTTCATCCAAAAGTCCTTTTGATATATCAAAATTTCCAACGAGATTGTCGAAGGCATAAGCACCTGCATCAAACTCGGAAGGACTGCTACCCGTTGAATCTACCAAGTCAGTATTTACCGTATTTCCTATGGTATAATCAACACTATTTGCACCATAAGTAATACTCAAGTCCGTATTCCAACCTGAAAAATTATTTTTCGATCCGGCAGAAAGTGTGATGTCATTGATGCCCGTTTCAAAAGTAGGTTGGAAGCCTGTGTAAGGCTCTCCCGCTACATTCGGCTCCAATTCGCCACCGTATTGTTCCGGTATCCAATAAGGGGTTCTGCGTAAAGCAAAAGATTTACCGTCTCTTCGTGTAAATCCTGCTACGGCATAGAACTCATTAGTCGTACTATAAGGCATTGTGAAATTGATCAAACCGGATATTTTATTGTAATCCGGCTGCCCTACGGTCATCCCCAAATCGGGGTTTGCTTGTATCCATTCATTTGAACTATCTACACCAAAAAGCGCATCTTCTCCGGGTTCACCCGCACGATTGGTTTCGTCTTGATGATAAAAGCTTCCGGTGATATTGACCGAACCACCGTTGCCTATTTCGAAGCCTTTATTGACCGCTGCATCGTAAGTAAGTCCGTCACCTTGGGTCGTGATTCCTGTACCAAGAGATACTTCACCATCCGTTCTTTCTTTCAATACAATATTAATTACCCCTGCCACTGCGTCAGAGCCGTACTGAGCAGCCGCACCGTCGCGCAATACTTCTATTCTTTCAATGGATTCTTGTGGGATACTCTTCATATCCGTTCCGACTTCACCTTTACCCGGCGTGTCATTGACATAGACCAATGCGCTTTGATTTTTGCGCTTACCATTGACGAGTACGAGTGTGCGCGAAGGACCGAGATTACGCAATTCACTGGGGTCAAAGTGCGCCGTAGCATCCGAAATCGTTTGGTTGCTCGAATTGTACGAAGGGACTTTGAAATTAAGCATTTGATCGACAGTTTTTTGACCGCTTGCTCTCAAATCCGCTGCATTGATATTATCAATCGGTACAGCCGAACCGATGACCGTCCGAGATTTACCCCTTGTTCCGACCAAGACAATTTCGTCCAATTCAGTACCTGCTGACATTGAGACATTAAAGGTCGTGTCACTACCGGAAATGTCTATTTCCTTTTCTTTGAACCCTACGTAACTGACCATCAAAGCACTTGCTCCCTCTGGTACTTTCAGTTTAAATTTACCGTCAATGTCTGTTGTTGTTCCGAGTGTTGTTCCTTTCACATACACATTTGCATAAGGTACAGGAAAACCGTCGTCATCTGTAATTGTACCGTTGACGACACGTTGTGCATAAGTTGTACCTGCGACAAACAGTATAGTTAGTAATGTGATACCGATTTTTGTCATTAATTCTCTCATAGATTAATTTAATTAGTTTGAAAAATGGCTTAGTGTTTAAATATTATAATTGTTAAATTGCTTGATTGTTAAATTGTTATTACGGTTTTTTGCTACGCAAAAAAAAAAATCATTTAATAATCTAACAATCAGCGTGGCGAAACAACCTGACAATAGTAGTCGCTTCGTCATTTATTTGAATTATTCTTTATCAAAACTACGAAAATTATTAATATTTAAAGATTTGAAGGCTAATAATGACATATTTTTGAAAATCTTGGAATTATTACCAACCTTTTCAATAAAAATGACGTTGTATATACTGAAAAGCAAACAACTCCAAAATTACTCACTATCAACGGGTGCAGGACAAATTTTTAGTCTGCCTCGTACCGACGACTTTAGCCGTCGCAGAACAACGAAGCTCTTGACGGCTAAAGTCGTCAGTACAGTGCCATTTCAAAATAAAATTAAAATTTGTCCTGCACCCCTATCAACACCTATGTCTCACAATACAAACCAGAACTTTCTGTTAGCTATTTCGCTTACTTAAAGGACATTTTATGTAATTATTTTTATTTTATTAAAATTATACAATTACATAACTCAAAAAAATACATTTTCGTGAACTATCTTCACACAACATACGTATATATATAAAAGGTTCTTAACCATAAAAAATAGTAAGAATATGAATCAAAGAAATTTTACACCAGAACTGTCATTTAAAACATCAAGAAGTGGTGGCAAAGGAGGGCAACATGTCAACAAGGTTTCCTCAAAAGTGGAGCTACTCTTTCATGTAGATTCTTCTAATTTGTTGACCATCAAAGAGAAGGCAATGATAAAAAGGAAGTTGCACCACAGAATGTCGGTGAGTGGTCATTTGCATATTACGAGCGGAAAAACACGCTCACAACATCGCAATAAGCAAGAAGCCATTGATTTGTTTTACATGTTGCTTTCACAAGCACTCGTAAAAGAAAAGAAGCGCGTCGCAACTGGGATTCCGAAAGGCGTACAAGAAAAACGCTTGAAAAGGAAGCGTACCAATTCGGAGTTGAAACAAAGTAGAAAAAAACTGCGTGCAAGTGATTATGATGCTTGATAAATTCAAACTTTTTTGATAGAATTAATTGCATCAAAAAAGTTTGAATTTGTTCCTTACCCTATTCTCTCGGCTTGAATTTCATTGAAACGGAATTGATACAATAACGCACACCTGTTGGTGGCGGACCATCATTAAAAATGTGTCCAAGATGCCCTCCACAATTGCTGCATAGCAATTCTATTCGTCTCATTCCGTGAGAGTTATCTGTTTTTTGAAAAATAGCAGCAGATTCTAATTCTCCCCAGAAACTGGGCCAACCACAACCGGAGTGATATTTATTTTCGGAACTAAATAACTCAAAATCACAACCTGCACAGGAGTAAGTTCCTTGTTCTTTGGTGTCTGTATATTCACCTGTAAAAGCACGCTCTGTACCTGCTTCGCGAAGTACGCGATATTCTTCTTCCGTCAGAATTTCTCGCCATTCCTTTTCTGTTTTTTGAACTTTAAATTCCATATTTTTCAGTGTGATTAGTTAATCAAATATTTGATTTCGCTATGCGAAAACATGTCCGTTATTTAAACTTAAATAGACCTTCAATGTTCAAATTTAAGTATTTTTGTCATACTTTTTACTCAAAATTTTAGAATATTGTGGAATAAATTGATTTACCAATCAACTAATTCACGAGTAAATTAATCACGAGTTACCCATTCAACCTAAACATCATGCCGACACCATTTTTTCACACTCAATTTGGAGGTAAGATTACAGCAGCTGATATCAGAAAATACGAGCAATCTCCTAATTGGAAGAAAGGCAGATTTCGCAATCGTTCTTATACCAAAATGATGCACGCGAAACCCACTGATTTCCCAAAGCTTCTTAAAAAACAACTTTTCGATACTGAATTTAGGATGCCTAAAGAGCCGATTAAAATAGAACCTTTTGAGGGAATGGATTTTGATATGGTTCAAGATACGCCACGATTTGCATGGTTTGGACATGCAGTGGCATTGCTGAAAATTGCTGGTAAAAATCTCTTGATTGACCCGATGTTCGGTGACGATTCTTCACCCATCGGTCCGGTGCGTACAAAACGATTCAGTGAAAATACCTTGTCAATTATTGACCGCCTTCCTCCTATTGATGCGATACTTTTTACGCATGACCATTACGACCATCTGGATTACAGCAGCATAAAAAAGCTACGAGATAAAGTCGATAAATATTTTGTCGCGCTTGGCGCATCACGTCATTTAGAATGCTGGAAAATTCCCAAACGACAAATTACTGAATTTGATTGGTGGGATAATTTGGATTTTGAAGGTGTCAAAATCACCTTTACGCCATCTCGTCATTTCTCCGGTAGAGGCTTGACAGATAGATTCAAATGCTTGTGGGGTGGTTGGGTTTTTCAAAGCTCCGAACATCAAATTTATTGGACAGGTGACGGCGGATATGACACTCATTTTCAAGAAGTTGGTGAAAAATTCGGACCTTTCGATTGGATATTTTCGGAGTGTGGACAGTACAACCAGAGCTGGTATCAAACTCACATGAATCCAGAAGAAAGTGTACAAGCCGCCTTAGACTCAAAAGCAAAAATCGCGATTCCTTATCATTGGGGCGGTTTCGCGCTCGCACTACATACTTGGAAAGATCCGGTGGAACGTTTTGTAGCCGAAGCAAAGCGGAAAAATCAAAATATCTGTACACCAAAAATCGGAGAAATTGTGACACTTGGTGATGAGCCGAAGGAAAATAATTGGTTTGTCAATTTAGAATAAGTGCAAGTACGAGGTCATACCGTTCGGTTAATCACACTTTCAAGGTGATCATCCAAGCCCAATTCTCGTGCTTCGGCTTCTAATATCGCTACATCTTCGATACCTTTTTTTTCCTTCAAATATTTAGAAATCAAACGCAGTACTTGTTGGTCTTTATCATCCCATTCGGGTTGCTCATCCAGATTTTGTTCCCTTAATATCGCTTCCAAATCATGATTTAAACCCTTGATATTCATATTTTTGCGAATATTGCCTACAAGTCTGTCGTACTCTGCCTGACTACCGATTTTATCAATATTATCTGTCAATATTTTAATCATATCTTTATACTTCACCATCGACAAATAATACCGAATCGCCCCATATAAAAGCAGCAAGCCACCCAGACCACCAAATATCAATGCCAACAAATTTCGCGCATTACGTGCTGTATTATCCACGACCACATCTACTTTTTGGCCGGTATCACCCGTTACGGTTTTCACTTCTTCTATATAATCTTTGATTTTTGAATCAAAATTTCGTTCAAACTCTTCGGAAGCCTTCAGTAAGGCACTTGCAATCAAGGCATCTGTTTCGGCACTCAATCGCGTTCTGAAAACAGTCAAGTTTTCCAGGTTATCGTCCGTAGTTAGATTGCTAATTAAGGTCGAAAAAAAAGCGTCCAATTCGCTCACTACCGCTTCACGAATGAAGGTCTGCGCCAAGCGTTTCGTCTCCTCCCCTATCAATTCTTCACGCAAGCCTGCCGCCGTAGTCAGTAATTGCCGACTAAGTGCATCGGTTTGTTTTTGTAACCATTCAGCAGTTTCGTCACTTCGTAAATTTGCAGTAAAACCCAATGATGCAACATTCAGAGAATCAATGAGTTGTCCAAGAATCGGGTCGAGTCGAGCTTGTATTTCTAAGCCTACTTCTTTACGCAATGCCTCTTCCAATGCAGCACGCACAGCCGCCTGTGACGTATTGGCAATCATGGTGGTATCCAATTCAATTCCTTCGATGCCTTTACGCAATCCGCTACCGAGTTTTTTACCGGTTTTAGTTATATTACAAGCACAGATAAATATGATAAATATTCCGAAAAATAGTGGGTAGAATCTTGTCATAACAATTACTTTGCAGACTTCTATTTGGGATTTAGTAACGATTTTATTTCCTTTTTTGAAACGTTTTATACTGTCAATTAGTTCGCTGCCTTTTAAGCAGAAATAGAAAACTTAGAACGGATACCATTAGTAAGTGAAACGTATTTGAATGGAATTCACCTCCTCTGAGGTTTTTATTTTTAAATTAACGCGCAAGCGATTTTCGTTTTATACTTTATATAAATATTTTCAACTTATAACTAATCAGGTGGTCAAATAATCTGATTATCAACAATTTACAAAATATTACTTTTTATAAATTATAAATTTAAAATGTTAATTATTTATTTAAATAATTGCAAATCAATATTATAATTATTTTCTATAAACTTATTAAAAAAATAAAAATAATTTCAATTTTCGTTATAAAAAATTGGTAGTGGTATAGATATAATGCTATTGAACCACTAAGCACACCAAAGACACTAAAATCGAATAGACGTAGAGTTCACAAAGCTTTCTAAGTAATTAATAATGAATTTCTTACACTATCTTAGTTTTCTCACTTCGTTCATTCGACTTTTGTGTACTTGGTGTCCTTCGTGGTTTCAGCATTACATCTGTGGCACTACCAAAAAATTGATTATCAGATTATTTGACCACCTGAATAGTTACAAAAAAAGAATTGTTCCTCAATATTCGGCAGAATGTATTTTAAAATGATTAAAAAGTGATTCCTGCTCGAAATTTAAAAGCATAATTGTCGATTTCTTTTGGTAAATGGTAAGTTCCATAGCGATAAAAAACGCCTGCGCCGAGCCCCAGTTGAGTGAAATTTAAAAGGTTAATACGAATGAGATTATCCAGTGCAAAACCACTTTCAAAATATCCTTTTTCTAAGGTGTTCAGTGCTATATCAAGGTGTTGTTCCGGCTTGCTTAATGCCAAAAAACCAACGCTTTGTGAAATAATTACATCTGGTCTAAATTTCTTTGTTCGGAAGAGTAAGGTTCCGAAATTGTGATACACAAATAGGTTGGCAAAACGGTCTCCGGCAAACTCATACAAGCCCATAGTTTGAAAAGTATTTTGTACAAAAAATGGCTCCCAATTCGTCTTACTGCCATTGCCATTGAAGAGCAGCGAATAGGGTACATTTTTGCTCACCAGACCGCCCTCCAACCAAATATAGGTCTCGCCGAGTCGTTTTAATTTAAAATCCGCTTCAAGTGCCACCACTACCCTATCGTAGGAAACATTACCGCCCAAAACGCCATCCCAAGCACGGGTATAAAATACATTCAAAACGGGAAAAGGCGTATAATTCGGCACTCGTCTTGAACCTATTTTGATGTACTGTTCTTTGAAGGCATAGCGAAAATTTAAGTGCATAGCAGTATTCGTAAAACTGTATCGCTCCGTATCAGCGTTTTGTACACGATAAGCGTAGTCGTATAGTGCTTTGTGTTGGGTTCGGCTACCCGCGATTTGCAATTGAGCATGACGAAAAGGGCGCAGTCCAAATGATGCTTGAAAACGCTGTACGGAGTCCATTCGCGATGCCTGAAAACCGCGTTGAAAAGCAGCCGGAGAAGGGATGTATGTCACCGGATAATCAGGATGATACAATTGTCCGGGTTCGCGCAAATCATTGAAATATTCGACCTTAAGTTCCGGTTCAAATCGACTATCAGGGTCTCGTAGGCGGGCATCTGTGCCATATTTCCAAGCGCGGTCATCTAAACCATAACCCGCATATCCTCCGACGAATACATATTTGGAAAGTAAATCAGTTGTATGCAAACTCAAACCCAATCTTGTGCCTTCATAATTGTTATTATTAATCAATCCGGGTATGTCAAGTGCGATTTTTCCGAATTGAATTTGATAATTAGTAATGAGATTTTCAGACATTTCTGCAACGGCATCTAAGTTGATTTCTTTGCCGAGACTATCAATGAATTCGTAGGAGTTTTCTTCTTTGCCAGTCAATGATTCAATGCGTTCGATTTCCCAATATTCTTCTGTTTTTCCGCTTGCATTTTTTGGTATAATGATAGCATCAATTCCGAAGTTTTTTTGATGAATATTCGGTTCTATTTCAATGTCTTTGAAGTAACTTTTGCCATTGACATACATATCAGTCGAAGGGTAGGGCGCACCTCTCCACTGTGCCTCAAAATTCAATTGGGTGGGAAACCATTGGTCTTGTGTAAAGGCGTATTGCTGTTCTATTTTAAGATGCGCTTTGTTGGTTTGAGCAGGTTCTGCAATGACATTTTGAACAGCATAACGGTTTGTATTAATGTATAAAACACCTTTTAAACCTTCAAAATTTCCACCTTCTTTCGGTTCAAAACTAATCACAAAAATGGTATCTTGATTTCGAAAAAGAGTGTCTCCTTCCAAGCGAAAATCATACATCTGCGTACTGCCTCTACTAATGGGATTGATGTAGTTTTCACCCATCAAAGGTATGTGTGATTTGTAAAATGAGAAGGGCTGAATATCTGTTGCCAGAGCTGCAATTGTAGGGTTTTGTAAACCGGAAACGCGGGTTGCAAGAACTTTCTCTTCACTTTTGTTCGGGCGAATGTAGCTACGCTCTGTCACTGACTCAATAATCATCAAGTGGTAGCTGTCAAAAGATTTTTTAGTGGCTTGAGATTGGTCTCTTATTTTGGCTTTTTTCTCTTCATTGTGCCTTTTTCGGGTTTGATTTTTGACATACTTTTCAGCATCTAAATTTGCATCTACTACAAATTTGTTATAAGACTTATATTTAAAAGAGCGGACTCTCTCAGGGTTATTCATTCGTCTATTTTCGACTGCCTTACGAATGATGCGATGCGCCGGATTTTCACCTGCTATCACAACTATTTCGCCCAAAGTGAGGTCGTTTTGTGTCATTTGAATATTTAAAAATTCCTCATTTTCAATGTCCACTTTTTTAGTCGTGTAACCGATGTAAATTAAGGTTAATTGCTGAATCTCATCTTCACTTTTTATCTCAAATTTCCCATCAATATCCGTCGTTGTTCCGCGCGTTTCGTCCTGATTGATGATGATGTTGACAAAGGCAAGACTTTCACCTGTTTTTTTATCAGTTACCTTGCCAGATATGCTATTTTGTGCGTACACATTTAGGCACAAACAGCAGAATAGAAAGATGTAAATTAGTTTTAGTCTTGATTGTGTTTGTTTTTTTATATACATTTGAATATAATTCTGAAAGAGACTATTGCTTCAATTCATAAGTAATTGACACACTATCCACCTTTTAAACATTCAAAATATGGAAAATATATCTTCAACATTAATACATGGTCATCTTGTCGTCTCTTGTTTTACCTTAATCGTTCTGACTTTAATAGGGCTGTGGGAGATATACTCTAATTTTAATAAAGAGAAAGAGGACAATTTGAATATCATCATGTACAGGTGGTCGGAAAAATATTATTTTTTGACTTTTATTTGGGGCATTATAGGCGGGCATTTATTTTTTGGGTTTTCTAAATTATTGATTTCGAGTTATTTAAGCATAGTTGTTGTAGCTGTTTTATCTGTTTTAATATTGTTTTTTGACCATAGAGTAAAACGCACCCAAGTTAAAACGTACAAAAAAGTACTTTCTCTGTTAATTGGCTTTTTATTCGGGCATTACGTTTGGACAATGAATGCGATTGTTTGAATTAGTAGTATAAACTCAATAACAGTATGAAAAAAAAAATCAATATCTCTCGGCGAAATGCTACTATATTTAAGCAATTTTTTATCATTGCCATGGTCGTTATGACGGTTGCCGATTTGCTTTTTCTTGCTATTCCGAAATATTCGACGATTAGTAAGATCGTGCTTTATTCCTCTCCGCAATACATGGTTTTTATCTGGTTATTTGGGATGATGACAACGAATTTCTTTTTTCCACGAAAAAAATCTATCATTAAAATAAAGAAATCAACGAGTATTGTGGTGAGTGTATGTATCGCAATAATTTTACTTTTTGTGGGTCATGTTATCGTTGAGGAAAAAAACTGTGTATCCGCAGATTTTCCTTCCTTCAAAAAAGGTGTACCTTATTATATGGAAGTGACTTGTAGAGAATACGAAGAAAACATAAGGGTAGATTGTAATACCTTGAAATGTAAACAACAAGCTCAAGCCTACGTATTGAAAGATGGAAGCGACAAAACACATCAATTGAGGTATGATTTGAGGCTGGAAATGAAACTGCTGTTGATGATTTTCGGCTTCATTTCCGGCTATTTTATCTGGCCCCAATCCATTGAGGAGAATATCACTTAAGCAAGTACAAATCCAAGTGTCAAGTTCAATTTTCAGCGAATTATGAAATACGAAAGTGTCGTCTATGTTTACAATTTTGTCTAATTACTTAACTTCAGCCTTTGTTTCAATATCCTTACATTTGGACATGATGCCTTTTTTATACTTACATTTTTTGTACAATATGCCGTTTTCGTCATAATACTTCCAGCAGCCTTTTTTCAATCCGTTTCTAATCTTTCCGGTGGTCGTTCCCATGTCGGTATCAAAGGTGTGTTTGCCACTTTTTTTCTTAAAGTTATTAATCGCTAACATGTCTTCATGATAACGCGGAACGGCAGTTGTGCCGTCTTCATTGAGGCGCAAACTACGTGTACAAATATTCGAACTAAAGGTTTCTCCATTACTACTCGCCCATATATACCACATATCACCTTCATTAAAAGGTAAACCACAAGCTGCTGAATCATAGGAAGTTACCACTGTAATCTCTTTTGGAGTTCCTGCCGCTTTCAAGACATTTAACACTTCAAAAGTCGCTGTGCGTTTGTAGGTCTCCTCGTTCGCATTGACAGAAGCGATTTTGCCAATAAATATAAGATCGGCATTAAAAAACTCCATTTCCGTCATCGGTAAGGGCGGACGACAACTACATGCGATGGCTTGTGTAACAGATACCGATACAAATATTAAAAGAAGGACAAAATGACGAATATTCATATTAGAAAATTGTACGATTGTGAAATTGTAGAATTGTGTGATTGTATTAGTTTTTTTTGCGAAGCAAAAAACAATTCTGCAATCACACAATTCTACAATTCATAATTATTTTACTTTAAAAAGTTCTACATCAAAAACGAGAACGGCATTAGGTGGAATTTTTCCACCCGGACGCGGATTAGGTCCGTAGCATAAGCCCGAAGGAATGTAGAACGTTCCTTTTCCGCCCGGCTTGAGCAATGGAATTGCCTCTTGCCAGCCTTTGACTACGCGGTTGAGTCCAAACTCTATAGTCTTACCTCTATCCACAGATGAATCAAAAACTGTACCGTCCAAAAGTGTGCCGTGATAATGCACTTCTACGGTCGAAGTAGCCGTTGGGTTTTCACCTTTTCCTTCTTTTTCCATCGTGTAATAAATACCGGAATCGGTGCTTTTGGCAGTTTTGTCAATGCCCAATTTTGAGAGGTGATTTTTAATCAGTACGTCATCTTTTGAGGCTTGCTCTAAGGCAGCAGTCTCGGCTTTTTTGGCAGCTTCGGCTTCTTGCCTTGCAGCCTCTTCCGGCGTAAGTAACTCTATATCAAATACTAATGGTGAATTAGGCGGAATATCTGCACCTGCTCCACGCTCACCGTAAGCCAAGTCAGAAGGAATAACAAATTTACCTTTGCCACCGGGCTTCATCATACCCATAGCTTCTTGCCAGCCTTTGATGACACGTCCCAATTGGAATTTGAAGGGCTGCCCTCTATCAACTGAAGAGTCAAAAACATTACCATTGAGAAGCGTGCCATGATAATGCGCTGTAATGGTTTTATCAGGTGTCGGGTGTTCGCCCTCACCTTCCGTTGCCATGATATAATAAATACCAGAATCTGTTTTTTTAGCTTTGTTGTATAACTTGTGTTCTTTGAGGTATGCTTGCATATCAGCATCTTGTGTACCTGCTTCTGCCGCAGGAAAGGATGCCCCGTCACCACACGCGCACAAGAGCGATGCGACAAAGCCAGACATCAAAAGGTATAAAAATGTTTTATTCATAATTTAATTGATTAGTTTGTTTCTTGATTAGTTGTGTAATTCAACGCTTTTTAACTCACTTTTATTTTCGGAATTCGTAACTTATTAATTACTGATTTGCTCATCCGGATGCAGGACAAATTTTTAATCTGCCTCGTACCGACGACTTTAGCCGTCGCGGTAAAGTACCGAGCCATTTGACGGCTAAAGTCGTCAGTACAGTGGCATTTCAAAATAAAATTAAAAATTTGTCCTGCACCCGCTCATCCCCAAATGGGGGTGAAATTTCTTTTTGATTCAAAGTAACACAGGCTTTCAGCCTGCACTTTCGGTGGGTTTCCTTCACAACTAACGCGGTGCAGGCTGGAAGCCTGTGTTACTTTTCACATTATCTTGGGGATGAGCGTACTGATTATTCCATCTTGCATGACGAGTCGGCGGTCACTCATCTCGGCGAGTTCTTCGTTGTGGGTGACAATGATGAAGGTTTGTTGAAAATCATCTCTCAATTGAAAAAGTAGGCGATGAAGTTCTTGTGAAGATTGGGAATCTAGATTACCGGAAGGTTCATCGGCAAACAAAACCGCAGGTTGATTCATCAAAGCACGTGCAACGGCTACGCGCTGCTGCTCTCCACCAGAGAGTTGTGTGGGCTTGTGTTCGATACGGTCTGCGAGTCCGAGATAACCCAGCAATTCTTTGGCACGGGCATGGGCTTCTTTTTCACTTTTCTTTTGAATGAAAGCAGGAATACAGACATTTTCAAGCGCAGTGAATTCGGGAAGCAAATGATGGAATTGAAAAACAAAGCCGATATTTTCGTTCCGAAAACGCGCAAGTTCCTTGGCTTTCAACTTGGTGACATCGACTCCATTAATATGTAATGCCCCCTTGTCGGGCTGGTCGAGTGTACCGACAATGTGTAACAATGTACTTTTTCCTGCACCCGATTTGCCGACAATAGATACGATTTCGCCCTTCTCTATTTCAAGGTCAACCCCTTTGAGAACGCGCAAATTGCCGTAAGATTTCTGTATATTTTTTGCGTTTATCATGTAGTAATTCAAAGCTAATTTGAATGGGATAAAGGTATAGGTTTATTTTGGGATTAGAAAACGAGATAAAAATAAAATATTTGTGGTGTACAGTTTTGTACAGGATGTTTATTGATTCTGACGTATGACCGGGAGATACTGAGACAAGTTCAGCAAGACGTCCTGGTTTGAGAGACGATATGGCTATGATACGATTTATGAAATCGCATTACGACAACAACCGAGTCGCCTTCGCCAAACTCTCTGGCTTCCCCACATCCAACCACATATCGCCATCATGCGGATAGGCTTTCAGGGTATGATGCGGTACAAGATTCAGATAGGTTTCGATGATAGAAAATTTACCTGTTTGGCGCATCACATCAAATATCGCAGGGTTCATCACCTGAATACCGCTAAAGGCAAAAGGACGCAAATCAGCCGTCGAACCAGTAGGCAAACGCACTTCTCCGGTCTTTACATTTTTCCAGCCTTGCAAGGTATTTTCTTCATCAAAAAGCAGGTAACGCGAGGTCTCGCGGGTGCGTGTGGCGAGGGTAGCGATAGCCCAAGATTCGAGGTGTGTACGGTACAATTTACCGAAATCCATATCCGTAATTACATCCACATTACACACCAAAAACGGCTGTCCGTCATCAAAAAACCAAGCTGCTTTTTTCAATCCGCCACCTGTTTCCAGCAAGGCATCTCGTTCGTCGGATATGGTGATATTTATACCGAAATTATTTTTTTCTTTCAAAAAATGAATAATGGTTTCCGCAAAATGATGTACATTGATAATGATGTCTGTACAACCATATTTCATCAATCTTCGGATGCAGATTTCTAATAGCGGTACGCCATTGACTTCGACCATTGCTTTGGGTTTGTCTTTGGTCAGTGGGGCAAGTCGGGTTCCGAGTCCTGCCGCAAATATCATTGCTTTCATAGTAGTAGTGTTGCATAGTACGGGCTGTCTTTAGCTGCCCAAAAGGTCGAAGACCTTTGCCTTGCATATTAAGGCAGCTAAAGCAGCCTGTACTAGTTAATCCAGTTTTTTCTTTCTTGTTCCGCATGTTCAACTTGCACGTTCACATCGTATTTTTCCTTCAAATGTTTAGCAAGCGTATCCGCGCTATACACCGAGCGATGTTGCCCGCCTGTACAACCGAAATTCACTGCCAAATGTGTAAAATTACGGCTCATATACATTTCTACCGAACTGTCAACTATTGAAAATATATGATTTAAAAATGACTGAATATCAGACTTTTCTAAAAGGAATTGTTGCACCGGCAGGTCGCGTCCGGTGAGTTTTTTGTAGGGTTCGTAACGTCCGGGATTGTGTATGGCACGACAATCAAATACAAAGCCGCCGCCATTGCCCGAAGTGTCGTCAGGAATGCCACGTTTGTAGGAAAAACTTTTGATGCTGACGGTAAGATTCGTTTTTTCGGGCAATGGTTTTGGTGTAGAAAATTCCAATACCATATCCGATTTCAACATTCGTTCTAATGCACTTTTCAACACAGGCAAATCAGGTAATGGAGCATATTCTAATAGCCATGTCAGGTTTTTAAGTGCAAGAGGGATGCTCGTAATAAAGTGCGCCCGTTTTTCGTACAAACCTCGAAAGCCGTAAGCTCCCAAAACTTGTAAGCAACGCACCAATACATACGAGTAATATTTTTCTATAAAAACGTCTTTATTAATATCAATATATTTCGAAGCCGTTTTTATATAAAAATCCAGTAACTCCTCGCGTAGCGAATAGGGCAGATCAGCTTTGGCTTGCCAAAGCAAAGAAGCAATATCATATTGCAAAGCTCCTCTCCTACCTCCTTGATAATCAATAAAATACAGGTCGTCATTGTGCAACATGATATTGCGAGATTGAAAATCTCGAAAGAGAAAGTAATCGCTATCGGTTGCCAATAAATCATCTGCAAAACGATGAAAATCATCTTCAAGAGCTTGTTCGTCGAAAGTGGTTTTTGTTAATTTTAAAAAATAATATTTAAAATAATTTAAGTCCCACAGTATAGATTGTCGGTCAAAAGTCGCTTTTGGATAACACAAATCATAGTTCAAATCCTTGCCGCCTTCTATTTGCAGAAAAGCAAGTTGTGATAAGGCTTTTTTGTAGAATGGAATGACCGAATCGGGAAAAGTATTTTCTTGGCGTGCTGCCTGCAATTGCTTGAACAAAGTATTGTCGCCCAAGTCTTGTTGCAGATAAATGTGTTGCTTCAAATTTTCATTATATATTTCCGGTACACGTATATTTTTATTATAAAAATGTTTGGTAAAACCGATAAAAGCCCGATTTTCACGCTCGTCAGGATTGTACGCGCCAATAGCAGTATGAGTCGTACCATGCAAGCGAAAATACTGACGGTCAGAACCGGAACGTGGTAGTGTCTTTATTTTTTGTACGGCTTCATTTGCCCACTCTTCAAACAGCGTGGAAAGCGCAGATATTATATCTTGATCTGTCATGGACTATCGGTTAAATGCTTTTTTTGTGAATATATCAATTCTCTCGCGAACTTCGGCAGGGACTTCACCGTATTCTATCCAAGCATGAATATCACCACCATATTTCACATCCAAATACATCGCACTTGCCTCGAAAGGTATAGTAAATCCTTCCGGTAAATCATCGTCAGAACCACATGAAATCAGGTACATCGTTTTTCCTTTTAAAGCTCTACCTAAATCTTTCCGAACAGTCACAAGGTCGGTCATTCGGTCAAAAAATGTCTTGAGTATGGCACTCATCGCATACCAATATACGGGCGTTGCAAATACGATATGATTGTACTTGACCATACGTTCGGCGAGTTTAAAAAAATCATCATCTGTATGGAGATTACCGTAAGTATAGTAATTGATATTGTACTCGTTTAGGTCGATGAGGTCGAAGGCTATGTCCTTAAAAATGGTCTCTACGAGTAGTCGTGTATTTCCCTTGCTGCGTGAACTGCCAAGTATGACAAGTGGTTGGTTCATGAGTAATTTTTTTACATGGCGATTAAAATCGCCTGTACGGTGGGCTATTTTATCCCATTTATAATACCAAGTTCTTTTCCGCCTTTGCGTTTTGCTTTACGCGCTTGTCGTCTTGCTCTTCGTTCCTTGACACTGCCAAATAAGGAATTGGCAAACTCGCTAAAAGTATCAAACTCCGTACGATAGGAAAAACCCACGCCAGTTTCATTGACTTGCGCGTCAAAGTCTAATCCGGTTTCATTACGATTATAGGCGCGGATTTTGTAGCGTCCGTCGGCAGTGAGAAGGTACTCGATAACAAAATCTCCGGCGATATAAGAGCCAAGATTGGTGGTTTCATCAATGTAGTTAAAATCCAAATTACCACCGATATTGATGAGCAAACGGTCATTGAACAGATAGTTTTTTAAGCCCAATTGAAATTGCTGTCTGGTCGTGGCAAGGTCATCAACACTTTCCAAACCTTCAATTTGATAAAGGCGATAATTCACATCAAAATCAATTCCGGAAATGAACCCTACGTCCGTCACCACATCAGAAAGAAGGTCAGTGAGATAATTGGAGAGTTGGTTGGAAAGCATCTCACTGAGGGTGTTGATTCCAGTGATATATTGTTGTTGTTGCGACGTGCTAACTACAGCTGAAGGCAGGAAATTGCCCAGTACAATTAAAGCAAATACCTGTCGGTTAAGTTCGCTTTTATCATCGCGTAAAATGCGGAGTTTTCCGTCGGTGTAAGTACGTATTCCAGGATCAATACTTGGAAAATTAATATCAAATTGAATGTCAGGTTTCAACAAACTACCGACCAAACCCATATTCAGTTCTATCGGTGTACTAAGCCTCGCAGCGCGAGTTTGGTCGGCATCTGTGCCAAGATATTCGAGAATAAAATTGTAAGGAGGCACACGAAGTCCATCATAAATGGCATTAATATTTATGGTCGCATCATAGGGGTCGCCTGTCCAGCGAATCGTGCCGCCGGGTTTTACACGGAAGGGCTTATTAATGAAATTTTGATATGTAAAAAGGTAATTTCCTTCTTGGATTTCGTAATCACCTGCGATGGAGAACTCACCCGTTCGGGTGACTTTGAGTTGAATATTGCCCACTCCCCTGCCACGCATTACATCACCCACACGCTCGTCAAAAGGCAGTAAAATTTCGGCTTTAGGCGTTATCGTTAATTTGATGTCGAGGTTTGCGCCTTTGATAAAAAGTCCTTTTTGTTTTTGAACGATGGTATCTTCTTTGGCGACAAATTCTATGAATCTTGCTTTCTTTGCTGTCCGTTCTTCGGTCAAAGGAATGGTCAATTTTGAGTTCTCGCCGGAGGTGGCTAAAATGTTAATATCTGTCTGGTCGAAAGATCCGTTAAATGTAACTGTTGCCTTGCCCAGCCCTGTTCCGTAGTAATCTGAATTGTCTTTTTTCTCGGTATTCAGGAGTAAAAATCGCTCTGAATCAATGACCAAATTCGCCAATCGGAAATCCTTGAAATTACGATGCGAAATACCACCCGTTATGGTCGCTTTATTCCGAAAATCATCGTAAATCACATTGTCAGTAAGGTTGAAATAAGTACTGCTTAAATCAATATCCGACTCATTAATAAAATAAGTCGTTTGCAAGTAATCTATCTTAACAGCAGCATCATATATATTTAATTTTCCAGCAATTTCAGGTCGTTTGAAATCACCATAAAAACGAGCGTCGGCATTAAGGCGTCCTCTTAAATTAGAAATATCATTTATTAAATATTTGACAAATTCGATAGAATAATTCCGCACTTTTACATCAAAATCGAAGGAATTGGGTCGTACTTTTCCACGTTCTGACATGGGCGAGTAAAATTGCCCTGTCACCACGATAGAATCATTGTCTTGCATACTCGCTCGTATGTGAGTTTCTAATGGAGATTTGAGGTTGGGGCTCTCTGCGGTGAGCTGGATATTGCCCCAATAATTATCATTAATTCTTAAACTGTCAATCCTTGTTTTTGCTTCTAATTTTTCTAATTTAAAAATATCCTGACTGATGATTTGAGCATTGAGCGTACCATTAAATTTCGTTTTTCTTAAGTTTACAATATCATTCAACCAATCAACTGCCAAATCATTCATATCTAATTTTAAACCTCGTTCACCAAAACTATTTAATTTAATTTGTTCATCATTATGATTAATTAATATATTTCGTGTTTTTACATAGTCTTTTCCAAGGCGAATATAATTGTCACCCGATACATCCCATTTTCTACTGAATACATAAAAATCCGAAGGCAGGATACTCAGTTGAAAATAGTCATCTTCAGGGAAGAATACGCCATTTACATTTAGGTCTTTGACGACATCCTGATAGCCTTCCGTTTTGACTTCAAAATTGAGCGTATCACTTCGCAAATCACCCGTCACAAAAATAGGCGGTATCGCCACCGCCGAGTCACCAATGACTAAACCACTCGTTTCTAATTTCAAATCTGCTGTACCGCCATTGGCAAGTAAATTTAAATTTATCGCAAAAACATCGACTGTACCAACTCGGAAACGCGGTGTTTTGCCTTTGATTGTCAATAAATTATCGCGAGTGCTGAAGCGTCCCGTAATTTTTGTTCCTTCTACAATTTCAATATTTTTAATTAAAATATCTACCAATTCGTTACTCTCCCTCACAAGGAGGTTAAACTTCAAGTCTTGTTCGCGAATATTGATAGGCTGCTCTACAAATTGAAAGGAAGTGTCAAGAACTATCTTCTTTTTTGGGGCGAGTTTGGCACTCGAAATATTGAGTTGTTGGGCGTATTTCGGATAGCTTGTTTCGAGGTAACGGACAAAGGCGACAGGGAGTTGAATGATGTCAAACTCGCCTTGTATCGTTGCTTTTGCAATTTCTGAATCCAACGTCAATAAACGGTCGTAACGGTTGTTCATTTCAGAAGTAATAATGACTGTATCGACATGATATTTTTTGTCATCTTGTTGAAAATCAAAGCTATACACAGATGCCGTTCCTACAAAATCGTCGATATTATTGCCAGAAAAATCGAATTTAATATCACCACGTAGTCTAATATCTTGTCTGATAAGGTTGAGATTTTTTAAATTTAATTGGTCCACATTTGCAATGAAATCAAAGACAGGAAGGCTATCACGGAAATCCACCGAACCGATGAATTTCATATCAACATCCTCTTCTTCTACCAATAATTTTCCATCAAAAAACTTACCTGCCAGTCGTCCGTCCAGACGTACATTTTCGTAATCATAACCTTTAAATGTAAATTTTTGGAGCTTGGCATCAAGGTCAGCATCCACCGTAGAGAGTGTCACCCCCCTGCCTTTCACCTTACCGCTAAAGGCAGCTTTGCCAAACATATCATTGCCCGACCAAGCCTGTACGTCAAAATCTGCAACGCGAAGATTACCCGAATATTCTGCATTTTCAAATCCTTTTCTGAGATTGATTTTGAGGTCGGATTGTACGCGCCCCAGATTCGTTTTCAATTTACCGTCCGCCACAAAATCCAACAGGAATCCGGTGAAGCGTCCGCTAAAATCTAAGTTACCGAGTTTGGTGAAATTTGAAGGTAATTTTCTGACATTTGCAAGGGCTTTTATTTCACTGATTGAGGTTTGGAGGCGTTCTACTTTTACATCAAGAAAAGCATCGTCGGGATTGGTAATATCGCGTGTACTAAAACTTCCGGCAAGCGATGTATTGTCTCCGATTCGTATGGATATATCCTTGCCTTTCAGTCGATTGAGCTTGCCTTTAAATAAGCCATCCAGATGAATCTCTTTGTCAATATTACGACTTATAAATTTATTTTCTTTTAATTTTGGAATAAAAAATAAGAGGTCGGTCAACGAAAAAAGTGCATCATCAAATTGTGTATTGATACTGACTTTATCTTCAAAATTTTTGAAGTCATCAAAGGACCGATAACGGAGTGAGAAGTCGTCTCCAAGTTGGCTTTCGGGCGTGCGAAGGTTGAGGTTTTTGAGTTCGATACCTCTTTTGCCGACACGTATATTTGTGGTCATTTTTTTGAGTTCAAAACCACTCTTTTCATTAAAATCCAAACGGTCAATATTTCCCGAAAAAGTATCATCTTCGTAAGCAAAATCATCCAAACGAATATCAATATCACTTAAGTATAAATGATTAAAATCAAGTCCTTCTTCTCTATACGCCTTCAAGTCATTATCAAAATCAAACAGCGCATTATCAAGTTTGCCTTTGTCGAGTTTTACAGTCCATTTTTTCTTGGGCTTTTTACTTTTTTTCTCTGATTTTACTGACCTGTCTCTGCCTTTGCGTAGGCTGATTTGTACATTTGTCAATCTGAGATTATTAAGGTCTAATATCCGCCCGATGGGGTCAATGATATTAAAACCAACTTCACCTTTTGGTAAATTGATACGTAGTTTTGTGCCTTTAAGTTCGTCATTGAGGTTAAAGATAGCGTCATCAATATAAAGGTGATTGGCTTTGAGTAGCCATGCTTTTTTATTATTTGCATTGGAAGAAACAGCACTCGTGTCAGTCGTATTTTTTTCTTTTTTCGGTGCGAATAATTCGTCCAAGAAAGCGGTATTGAAAGCTGTTGTATCGGCAGATCGGTGTAGATTGAATCTTGCTTTTTTGAGTGTAATATCTTCTACAAAAAACTTTTTCTCACGAAAAAAAGTAAAGGTATTTATATCGACTTGGAGTGATTTGGCAAAGAGGAGAGTATCTTGTTGGCGGTCTTCTACATAGAAATTTTCGAGTAACAATTTATCGAAAAAACGAATGTCTATCGTACCGACTTCGACTTTGGTGTCGAGTTCATTGGAAAGGTAGGTCGCAACTCTGTCCACCAATTTATTTTGAACAGCAGGAATACGAATGGCGAAACTCGCACAAACAAAAAGTATAATTAATAGTACGATAAAAATCAGCAAGATAGACACTATTCGTCGTCCCCAACTTCTCTTTTTCTTCGGCGTTTGCTCTTGCACGTGGTCCTTACTATTTTGACTTTTATTACTAATGACTTTTCTTTTTTAAACTCTTGATTAGTGAAAGAAGCAAATAATTTGCCCTGATCAATCGTCTGACAGCGTATTACCTACATTACAATTACAGTTGAGTTGTGCGCCATTTTCGACAATCAACCGTTGTGTATGAAATGTACCTTTTATCGTGGCTCCGCTGTGAATATGTAGTGTCTCTCTGACACGCAATTCTCCCTCAAATTCTCCTTTGATACCGGAACTTTGAGTCTCGACATTTCCTTTGATTTTGGCTTTTTCGCTCACTATGACTTTCGCCTCTGAAGTAACATTGCCAATAATCACACCATCTAAACGTAAATCACCGGGTATTTGCACATCTCCTTCAATAATCGTACCCTCCGCTATCACACTAATCCCGGCGTTAGAACTTGCTTTTTTCAGCAAGCCACCTTCGCCGATTTTTGTATTCTTACTTTTGAGCATAATAAGTAGATTTTATTTGTGGCAGTTGCGAATACTTTAATCAGCAAATATACTAAAAACGTGGTATTTTAAAGAATGTTTGGACGTTTTTTTAATTTTACAAATTAATTACTTTCTCTTCTGCAAACACCTTAGTGTAGAAATCGATATCCAACTATTCCATATAGTAGTTTTTCATAGTTTGTTCGTATCTTTACCATCAAATGAGTGCTTCGCTTATAGTTCTTTTTGTGAAATACGATTTATACTTTTCAAAAAGTGATAACCTTACCTGTAAATTATGAAAAATAAACTGACACTACTACTCGTACTGACCCTATTTTTTACTTGCAATATCCCTCGCCAAGTCACTGAAATCAAAGAGGCAGTTACACCTACCGAAATCACACCTCCCGATTTTCCGTTTACGACCAACAAGGTTTTAATGGGCGAAAAAGCAATGGTCGTAACGGCACATCCTTTGGCTTCAGAAGTAGGTTTGGACATTATGCGACAGGGGGGCAATGCGGTGGATGCAGCAGTAGCAGTACAATTTGCATTGGCGGTGGTCTATCCGGTGGCAGGCAATATCGGTGGCGGTGGTTTTATGGTCATCCGAAATGCCGACGGAACGAGCACGACATTGGACTATCGTGAAAAAGCTCCACTTGCAGCATATCGCGATATGTACCTCGATAAAGATGGTAATGCCGTGCCGGAACTCAGTCGTCGCGGACACCTTTCGGTAGGTGTGCCGGGTACGGTGGCAGGTATGGGTCAGGCGAGTGCCGAATACAGTAATTTGCCTTTTCGAGACTTGGTGAAACCCGCTATTCGACTGGCAAAATATGGCTTTGCACTCACAGAGCGAGAAGCAAAGGGATTAAATCGACAGCAAGAATATTTTACGAAATATAATTCACACACCACGCCATTTCAACAAAAAGAAGAATGGAAAACAGGCGATATTTTGATTCAAACCGACCTTGCAAATACCCTTCAACGGATTCACGATGATGGGGCAGATGGTTTTTATAAAGGAAAAACGGCGGATTTATTGGTCGCTGAAATGCAATCTGCCAATGGTATTATTACACATAAAGACCTTGAAGAATATGAAGCCGTTTGGCGCGACCCGATTGTTTCTGATTATAAAGAATATCGGATTATTTCGATGCCACCACCTTCGAGTGGAGGTATTATTTTAGCCCAATTATTAAATATGATTGAGCCATATCCGGTAGCAGAATGGGGCTTTCAATCCACAGAAAGTGTACACCTAATTACGGAAGCCGAGCGACGTGCCTACGCAGATCGTGCTACACACATGGGCGACAGTGATTTTTACAAAGTACCTATCAATCAATTAATTACAAAAGAATATGCTATTAAACGCATGGCAGATTTTGATCTAAAAAAGGCATCGGTGAGTAAAAATATTAGTGCCGGAGAATTTAAGGAAAGTGAAGAAACGACCCATTATTCGATAGTTGATGCAGAGGGCAATGCAGTGTCTGTCACCACAACTTTGAACTCCGGCTTCGGCTCGAAAGTCGTGGTAAAAGGCGCGGGTTTTTTACTGAATAATGAAATGGATGATTTTAGTGCCAAGCCCGGTGCGCCGAATGTTTACGGTTTGGTCGGTGGCGAAGCTAATGCCATTCAGCCCGAAAAACGCATGTTGAGTTCGATGACACCGACTATTGTTGAAAAAAATGATGACTTATTTATGGTCGTCGGTACGCCGGGAGGTTCTACGATTATCACATCTGTTTTTCAGACTTTTATCAATGTTGCAGAATATGGTTTGTCACTCAAAGATGCGGTGCATAATCCGCGTTTTCATCACCAATGGTTGCCGGATAGAATTTCTGTTGAGGAAGATGCGCTATCTCCAGAACAGAGAGCGACCTTAGAAAAAATGGGGCATCAAATCAAAGAAAGAGGTTATATCGGACGTGTGGAAGCTATTTTAATTCATCCTGACGGAAAACTCGAAGGTGTTGCCGACATTCGTGGAGATGATAGTGCAGCAGGGTATTAAATTCCAAAATTCAAATACTCAATTCCAATGAAAGTACGAGCTTTATCTCATGTTGGAATCTGTCATTTGGTATCTGATGCTTATCACCCTTTATAAGTTTTTCAAAACTTATCTCGCATTTACATAATAGCGTGTTATTATTTTGTAATTTTACGCAAATTATCATACACTCTTTAATTGTGGCTTTTGTCTCATGATTAGTTTTTTGTTAGAATGCTCGCTATACAATATCCACCTCACTCATAGGAACGCGGCAAAAATAACTTAACCATCTTGGCGGCTTCTTTTATGCTTATTTTTCCCTTTGAATTCAGTTATTTATCTCGATAAACGCCCTCTTTCAAAGCAAAAACTAAACATAAAATAACCTCCCCAAGTTGGTCAACTTATTTATTCCGCGTTCCTTACTTTCCTTATATCCAACTGTTATACTATATTTTAGCAGCATAAGTTTCGTTTAAGTTAATTTTTTTTTTGTGATATTTGAAAATCGGATAATGATATTTTTTTATGCTAAAAAAATATTGAACTTTCTATTAATTTGGTATTAACATTTACTTGATACGTTGGTAATACTACGTAAGGATTTCAAAGGATTCTTAAATGGGAAAAAGAACAAGTATAATGGGACAAGTTATTTATTTTCTTTCATTTATCATTTAACAAAAATAATAAAAAAAAGAAATGTATCGTGAGATTACATTCCTTTTGAATAAAAAAAATGACGTTTCCAATAGGAAACGCCATTTCGTAATTATTTTGAAATAATAAAATAATATGTTGTTTATTGTTTTGTATTTACTTCATTATTAACTATACACTTCATCTTCTCTTCTCTGACGAATACCGACTACTGCTGTAATCGACATCAATAAGCCGAGAATGATTAAGCCCCATTGTCCGACCGTTGGGATGTTTTCGATAGTTTCACAGAAGTCAAGCGGAGGGTCAATTGTAACCATTGACATGCAATCCGGATCGGTATCATCTGTATATATAATCGTCAAAGGACCACTTCCTGCTATTACGGTATAATTGATACTACTCCCATAAGTTCCTGTATTGCCCATGTCGTCTGACCAACCACCGGGAGCTGCAGTACCATTACCGTTATCAGTAATAGCTACTGTATAAGTAACCATATCATCTGCATTATCGTCGTTATCACCTGTGTCACATGAAGTAGCACTTTGAATGATTACAGCACTTATTGCACAGTCGTTATTTACCGGACATGCCGGATCGGCTCCCATAAATGGTCCGAAGGCACACACACCATCCATATCAGCAACAGTAATCGTATATCCTGCACCTGAATTGAATGTAAATATCGTGGTTGTCGCTGCAATTGCACCTGTTCCATCGTCTAATGTAACCGAAGCATCTGTACCTGTTACCGTGACAGTGACGGTGTAAGTCAAGCCATCAGCAGCACATACGGGCGCACCTGCTGTGATGTCGGTGATTTCACACATAGGTCCAGTCACCGGACACATAGGGATATTAATGGTTGTAGTATTACCAAGACAAAGTACATTGGCTTGATCTACAACAGTTACGTCTAATGTACTTGCTGCGGTAGGACCGACGATAGTGACAGGTCCAATACATAGATTACCATCAGCTCCGGCTACGGTGCCGAGTACTGTGGCAGTGTTAGCAGCTTCTACTAAGTCATAATTGCCGCTTCCTCCCGCAACATCAAAACAAACAGTATATTCTGCATTATCGCCATTACAAACTGCATCGGGCATAGGCATGACATTGGTGATTTCAATAGGCTCACAAGTGACCGTATAGTTTACGGTATAATTTGTACCCGTAGCAGTATTGGCAGCAATATCAAATGTAATCATTTCACAGGCAGTGGCAGCACCTTCGTTTGCACTATCACCGAAAGGGTCGTCCGCATTACCGAGACATGGACCAAGAAGTCCCGTATCATTATCATAATCAGCATCATTACCACAGTCATTTTCCCAGAAGCAAACTTCGTAACTAACAGTGCCGGGAGGGGGAGGGGATGTTGCACCTGTAATGGTTTGTCCGCTTGCTTGTGCGTCCGAACCTGCTGCTCCACCGTCTAATTGGTAAGGTACACCGTTGATAGTGTAAGCAAGTTCTAAATCTGTATCAGCACCTTCGGTACCTAAAGTAAATTGATCATCTAATCCTGTCCAGTCAAATGATGTTATGGTATATGTAACATTGTTACAAACAGCAGGGTCACACGGTTCATTACAGTCCACTACGGTAAAGCAAGCTCCCATATTAGAAAGGTCACCACAAATCTCAAGTCCAAAATCAGCCAAATTGAAATCAAAATCGGAAATACCGGGAATACCTACACTACCCGTAGGAATGGTAATGACTTGATTGTTGAGGAAGTCAT
>ENA-ORXR01001135-ORXR01001135.1-marine-metagenome-genome-assembly--contig:-NODE-1135-length-29743-cov-28.752174_pt1 | contig 29743 bp, 35 predicted proteins | sample MGYA00237866_ERZ511479 | MGnify/ENA metagenome assembly ERZ511479
GTGATCGTCACCTGTCGAAGCTGCAATGAATGACACTTCCCCCCATGACACGTGAGGATGTGCCGCCTCTGCTAACAGTGTCAGGGGCCGTTCTGGCAACGCAGAGGGTCCGAGTGGGTCACATTACATCATCGGACCGCTGCAGATGGCCAGTGGGCCGAGAAAAAAAGAAAAAACCGCGATGTCTCATTTTTGGGACACGCACCATATTGCTGATCGCCCAATTCTGTCCTGATCGACTCGGAACCGTACGGTTTCTGTCCTCATTGAAGGCTCCTGATTGGACAAGCGATCTCAGACGGCCGCGCGCTCCCGCGCCAGCTTCGACGCAGGCCCTGCCCGCGTGCTCCCCCACGCCGTCGCTCCCGCACCCGGCACATGCCCTCCCCGCGTGCTCATGCACCACGTAGCGCCGACGTGGCGACAACCGCCACGCCGCTCCTCCCCCAAGACCCCCGGTGGCCCGAATCCATCCCAGGTCATGTCAGCCAAATTCGCCGGGGTCTCATTCTTTGGAACATTCCTGTCCAATTATTCGGATTGCCCCTGTAACTTGCGCTTGCCGGGGCAGCGTCGCTTCCTCTGGGCCATGCCCCAAAGGGGCGTGGCGCAACACCAGGCTGCTCTCCGCCTCCCCCGAGCCGCAGCGCGGCGAGTCACCTTGGCCGCTCCCACCGCGCCCCCGCGCGCCGCAGCCTCAGCCGCATCCGCATGCGGCCCCACCGCGCGCGGCACTGCATTTGGTCATGCAGTGCCACTCGAGGCTCCGCCGCACCTACGCCGAAGCGGCAGTCGTGGTGGGCGTAGAAGCGTCCAAGTCAAGCGCGGCCGGCGGCGGGCCGGGCGTCCCCGCCCGGCCTTGCGTGCGGCCGCCGTCCGGACCTGGCGCCAAAACTCCCACCCGAGCAGCTCCGGCTTCCCCGTCTGTCAGCCCCAGCGCCTCCCGGAACTTGTTGAAAGCCTCCGTCGGCAGCCGCTGGGTCAGGCAGTGAGCAACCATGTCCGCCGTCCCGACAGCCTCGACCTTAATGGCCCCCCCGTCCACACACTCGCACACGAAATGGCGAGCGACGTCAATTCCCGTGCTTCAGTTGGAGATCTTGAGGTTGCGCATGAGTGTGATAGCCCCCTGGCTGTCGCAGTGCATGAAGACAGGCTCGCCACCCGCTCCGAGCTCGCGCTCTAGCCGCTGCAGCCAGATGTCCTCCTTGGCGGCCATCGCCGCAGCGACATACTCTGCCTCCGTCGTGGAGGCCGCCACTGTCGCTCGGATCTTGCTCTCACAATAGATAGCTCCACCCCTTCAGAGGAAAGCTTGCCCCGTCGTCTAGCGTCGCGTGTCTACGTCGCCGGCGTAGTCGCAGTCGCTGCACCCAACCAGCGGCCGCTTGGTGGCGTAGATGATACTACAGTCGCGCGTACCCTGCAGGTAGCGCATGAAGGTCTTGGCCGCCACCCAATGCGCCTGGGTTGGTGCACTCACGCGGCGGGACAGCGTGCTCACGGAAAAGCTGATGTCCGGCCGCGTGCACTTTTCCAGGTACAGAAGTAAGCCCACCGCCTCCTGGTACTAGGTGGCCATCAGAGGCTCCAGCGGGGTCCCCTCCCGCTGCATAACAACCCCAGCGTTCATTGGCAGGCGCACCGGGTTGCCGTCCCACAAGCCAAAGCGCTCCAGGACGGTCGTGACTTACTGCCGCTGCCCAAGGGACAGCAGCTTCTCCTTTCTGTTGTGCCCGATTTTCATGCCGGGTAAGTATGTCGGCACTCACATATTGCGCACGTTGAAGGCCCCCTTCAACACGTGCTTGCACATGTCTACCGCTTCGCCGGACGCGCCGGCGACCAGAAGGTCGTCCACGTATGCGAGGACAAAGACCAACACCGCTCCAAAAGACCCAAAGAACAGAAACGGGTAAGCCTCAGTGGTTCGCATCCCAGCTGCCCGCAAAACCACGGACAGCTTCATGTACCTTGCGTGCGAAGCCTGTTTCAGGCCATACAGCTCCTTCAGTATTCGTCAAATCTTTCCACGGCCGCCGCGCTTGTACCCCGTCGGCTCGCGGACGTACACTTCCTCCTTGAAGACGCCGTTGAGAAAAGAAGACTCCACGTCCAGCGGACACAGCGCCCACCCGTTTCCAGCCTCCGCGGCCGTCACCGCCCGCAAGATGGAGCGGCGCGCCACGAACGCTCACGCCTCGCTGTAGTCGACGAGGTAGACCTGCGTGTCGCCCCGCGAGACTTAGCGAGCCTTGTGGCGAATCACGGCCCTGCGCTTGCGCTCACACAGAATGTGGGTGCCCGTCACCTTGGACCCCGGAGGCAGGTCCACGAGCTCCCAGGTGACATTACGCCACAGGGAGTCGACCTCGGCTTCCATGGCCATATTGAACTGCTCCCAGTCCGGCTCCCGCCGGGCCTGGTAAGTGAGCATCTTGTAGGTACTAACCGACACCGCTGCGTTCGCCTCCCCCGCGCTGACAGCCATGTCGTCTCGGGATTTCGGGGTCCGGCGCACCCGCAGGGACCGCACGCTGCTGCGAGGGGGAAGGCCCCCCCCCGGCTCCGCGCCGCCGGTGGGCGCCTCCGCGCCCCCGCCACAGGTCGAGTCCTCGAAAGCATCTGTCTCTTCGTCTGATTCAGGCTCGTCGCTCCCGCACGGCTGATGTCACAGCCTCCGAGCCGCGTCTACGGCCTCTTCAATCGCCTTGGGGGCAATGTGGTCGAGGGGGTTGCCAGCGCTTGCCCCGGTGCTCGTGTGAGTGGCCAAGCGCCGCCCGACAGCTGCCCCGTCCTCAGCCCAAGGGTCCGCGTTCTCCACCCTGGATGGACCGCCAAGTGGGTCGGGCTAAAAGGGGTCGGGCTCCCGACCGCCCCACCGCCGCTCACTGCCGGCGTCCGTCCGCAAATCGCTGTGGGGCCCCGTAGCTCCTCGTTCAAGCGCACGTCGCGGCTTAGGACATTCTTCCCGTTGAGGAGGACCTTGTAGCCCTCAGTGTCCTCGCCGTAGCCCATGAACGTGCCCATCTTGGCCTTATCGCTCATCTCTTGGCGTACCTATCGGGGCACGCGTGCCCACACGCGGCACCCACACGCCCGCAGATGCCCAGCGTCTGGCTTCCTTCCAAAGAACAGCTCGTATGGCGTCTCCGTCTCGCCGCGGGTAAGGGTGCGGTTGGCCACGTAAGTGACCGTCAGCGCGGCCTCCCGCAACCACTTGGTGGCAGGTCGCTGTCAGCCAGGACGGCCGTCACACGCTCCCCCAGCCTGCGGTTGTAGCGCTCGGCGACTCTGTCCTGCTTCGGCGTGTACCGCGTCGTGATCTGGACCGCGATGCCCTTGTCTGATAGACCGTGGCCGAGCTTCTTTCCGGTGTACTCCTTTCCGCCATCGCAGCGCACGACTTTGGCCTTGCGGCCCAGCTGTGTCGCCCACCGGTTGAACACGTCCATGACCACGTTGGTCGCCTGACGTTTGCTCTTAACGGGCACGACAGCCATATTATAAGACTTGTGGTCGACAACTACCATTTAGAAGCGGTCACCACTAGGTGTGGCGATTAGCGTCGGCCTCCCGACGCCGGTGAGGAGGAGCTCAAGCGGCTCGTTCACAACGGTGTCCGACGCGTCAACGGGCTGCCGCGTCATCTTGCTGCAGATGCAGGGCTCGCACCCCGCGGTGCTCCGGGTGAGCAGCTCCATCGCGATCACCTCCATGCCCGTCACGGCCGCCGGTACCGTTGCGAGTGCGCCCCCGCCGGCGTGAGTAGAGCACTGGTTCCATGTGTGTGCTGAAGCCGCTGTATCCGCAACGCCTACACGACCGCCCTCCTCGCTGAGCACATAGATGTTGCCGCTCCCCAGCCCGTGAACGAGAAGCTCAGAGTGGTCATACACTCCCATATCGTCTGCGCGGTGTGAAGCGGGAGGTAAGTGGGTGGATGCGTTGCTTTACTCGATACCGGTCTGAGGCGCGAGGCCAGTAGCCTTTCACCTTTTGTGTGCCCCTCTCTCAAAGTCCTGCAGGCACACCCCCGCCAACGCAGTGACAGGGCTCACGACGCACCTCCAGAGGCAGGGCTCTCTCCCTTAGAGGGTACATGCTCTGACCACCTGACAAATTGCGACACCCCACGAGGAGCCCAAAAGATTCTCCCCGAGCTCAGCTCCAAAATGAGCTCCCCTCGAGATACAAGAACAAGTAATCAGATCACACTCATTCAGCAATGCATGTCAATGGCACAGCCAAACAAGCGGATGACCGTAGAAATACTCCTGGAATTATCCAGGAAGTCCGCGGTAACTCCGACTTACCTGCGCGTGCTTGGGGGGCTGCCTCGACGCGCGGAACATCACCTCGTACCCCAGCTTAGTGGCGACGCGCACAGAGAATAGAGATACAGTCAGCCCAGTCACCACCAGCACGTCGTTGAGCGTCAGGTCCACGCCCTTGGTGCCTGCCATTCAGTGAATCACGGCCGTCCGCATCCTTCTCGCCACTCGCTCTCCGCCGTCGGCAAGCGGGGCAGGCATGGGGTCGCCGGGCTGTTTGGATTTATGCCTGGCTAATGTACTGGGCATCGTATGCGCGGGAGGGATGCTTGGTTTACTACCTTCAACTCCCAGTGGGAGTGGGTGGCTCTGGTCGGTCGGGGTGCGTGTGTGTGTTGGGACCCCTTGCTGCGTGTGCGCGGCGATCGTCGAAACACTCAACTGAAACGTCGCTCCGAGTGCATCTCTCGCAATTTTTCTGCCAGCCGAGGCAGGAGATTCGTCTCCTGGACGGCACGCAAGAACCTGGCGGTTCTCCGAGCTGGCCACGCTGCGTTTGATTGGTCAGAATCGGGCCCCTCATTTCATCACCAGAAAGGGCGTGATCCTCCGTGGCTGTCCCTCGTCGTCGTCGTCCGGGCCGGTTCCGCCGCTACTCGCTCGACCGTCACTCGCTCCCACCACGTCATCCCTCAACTTGCTGCTCATTTCGCGCTGGCTGACGGCGGTTGCCTTCGAGAGTGCTGTTGAGACCATCGGATACACTGTACGATTTGGAGCACTTCTTTGTACCTCTCATGAATGCCCGTGACGGACGCGACATTTGAGATAGTTTGTCCTTTCTTGCCTCAACGACCCTATGGTTGTCCCATCACTGACCTGTGGCTCGCTATCGCTAGTGTCGTGTCGCTATCGGTGCGAACTGCCACCTCCGTTCCTCAACAACAGCCCTACCGCCTCGAGCCACTTCGATGATGACCAGCGGCGTGGCGATTGGGGGTGGTTCCGACGCGGCGCTCTCTCCGAAGCGGTGGCACATCGTCGTGTGTCCCTTTGGCTGGCTGCGGCGACTCAGGTGATGGGAATTTTGAGACGATTGTAAGGACCGCGAAGGAGTGGCAACGGCCGCAACGGTGTGGTGAGAACCGCGACAGCGACGGGATCTAGAAATGTGGGACGCAAAGGTACTACATAATACAGTGCAAGCTGCGTGGAGTACTTGCATACTTCTGCGTCGTGCCCGAGGCCCGGCCCGCCGCCGACAGGAGAATAGGCTAGCTCGAGGAGCCTAAGCTCTTCGCCACTGTCACCTCCTCACTGTCATATCAGCGGTCTTCCGCTCCCCCACTGGTGAGGAAAGCGACGGCCCCATCCCGTCGCTCCCTGCTCGCATCGTCAGCCAGAACAAAAGCCGCACTGCGAGTCGGGGAACCACTCCGAATTGAAGTGTGGTCCTCGCAAAGCGCAGAGCAGACAGCACCGCCGCAGCTTCGGCCAGATGGTCTACTGACATCGACAGCAGAAGCGCAACAGGCAGACTCTAAGAAATCTAATTTACGTGATGTCGCGGAATCGCTTCGTGCGGGCACGGCGAGTGGCGGTACGGAAGTGCATTGCATATGACCGCTCCGGCGGAGGTCCAGTGGGGGCGTCCGCGTGCATGGTCTACGTGCACGACAGGCTGTGGCGGCGACTGGTGGGAGGCTCGCAGACCCGCCACAATCGCGGGCGCCACGAAAGCCGAGGCGGACTGCTGCGGCCCAGGCCGCACCAGGATCCACCTCGACCCTGACGAAAAATAGCGCCCCGACTGAGGCGCGAAAAAGGGAGCGAGCCAGAGAGACGTCACAACACGTGACACTGTAAAACTCAGCACGCTTTAGGGGCAGCAATGAGTTCCCGTTAGGATCACAAAATGAGCAGACGCCGGAGCGCTTCCCATGTCTGTCTTTGATTCCGCAGTCTTCCCGCACTTCAACGTACCGAGAAAGGGTCTTGTGCTTCACCCGTACATGTCGACGACAGGAATTGGGGGAGCGACTCATGCGCCTGTAGCAAAGAGAGCGTGTAGAGCTGAAAATCTCGCTCCTCGTCAGTTCGCGCCCGAGTGCAGCTGTTCTATATTTTTTGGCACAACAAGGCAACACACGGCCGGATGCAATGACCTTCATAACTATGACGTACGGCAGCAATCCACACTCATCAAGTGTCGTGGAGACGACTCCGCTGGATGGCCGCGACGGAAACAGGAGTGACCTAGAGAAGAGCTATGACAGTGACTGCGACTGGACAGACGGTATCGAGGACATGCAAGAGGAACAAGGGTGGTCGAGACGATATCGGCGGACGGAGACGGAGATGGGGACGATGACGCATCGACGACGGCGGTGCGACCGACAGCTAGATCCATCACAACGTCTGGCGGCGGCTCGGCGACGTGAGAATCATCGCTCGACTCGCGTGAGCTGGGCTAGTTTCCTCAAATTTTCTTCGTTTCGAGACGCTGCACGATCGTAAGATCCGAATGAGCCAGGATCGGACCCCTCCGTTTCCATCCGGTGACGAACGGAGGCCTTCTCAACGCTTTAGGTCGCTTCACAATACTTTTTCCGCCGGAATTCCAACACGTAAACAAAATGAAATTGAGAAGTGTCAACTTGGTTGACTTGGCCGCATGTTGGTGCACCCAGCTGCGTGCGTGCGCCTCCAGGTGCATTACCCGCATACTCCTACAAGGAAGGTGCACTAAAGCTCCTGTGGTCAGCGCCGGGACATGAAGACTTTCCCCTGTGCCCATTGCCACCTTTCTCCCGTCGATAACGGCCACGGGGGTGTCAGAGTGTCCGACCCGTATGAGACAGAGCTGTCGACCATGTCCTCAAGCCTGAAGTGTGCTCGGGCACGTTCCACGCGCAGCATCGACAGTCTGTCACCGCTGCGTTTTGGCTCTGATTTGCTGTTGACTGGTTTGATGCAGGTCGCCCAGCCCGTCATCACATCCCACGGGAACAGTGGCCATCATGTCAAAACTGCCTCGCGCATCAGTCAGCAAAGTAGCAAAAGGCGCCGGCGCCATCTCCCCGGAGCGTAACTCAAGAGGCTCGCAGAAACACTTCGGGCTCAGGCGGGCGCGGGGGCGAGCTGATATTCGCACTCCAGGCGGCTCTGCAGTTCTTCTCGACGGGGACGTCGCTGATCGATCGATTGATATCGAAAACGGATGGCGAACGATCATACTCCATGGCCACAACTCCGTCCGATCGCTCGAAAGAAACATAAAAACGGATGGAAACGATCATCAGCCATGCCCCCAACCCGTCTCACTGCGTCGTTGAGAGAGACAGAACAGAAAGCGTGCTGGACGCGTGCCTCGACAGTGCCCCGCAGCGCAAGGCGCTCTGCAGTGGAAAGGACTCTCCGCTGATTCACAACGTTTTCCGACGACTATCGGTTGGTCTAACAGTATGTCTACTGGAACAGCACCGCATTAATGACCTTGTCCACGAGGTCGAATTTTCCAACTACCTGACGTCGAGCGATGAAACTCGCCGCACGCGCTTGCAAAAGGTGTGGATGTTCCAAAAGGTCAGGTTGAACGTACACGAGATATCGAATAATGACCTTGAGATCACTGAAAACACTTTCAATGGGCTGCAAGTCGGGGCTGTACGCGGGCAACCGCCAGAACGGCACGCCATTGTTCGCAAGGAGCGTGTTTCCACGCACGGTGTGGGTGGGGGCATTTTCAAACATGACAGCGCAGTTGGACGCCTGCAGGTGCCATGGATGACCCGGGACGTAGACGTTTAGCTTCGGGATAAGCAGCTGCAGGAAAAGACGCCAGTCGGCCGCCTTCAAACCACCGTCGCGCATTATGACGGACTGGAAGCCGAGAATGCGGCCGTCCACCGACACCGCCATGGTTGTGCTCGTACGGGACCGATCTCGGATCCCGACCATGCTCGCGGGTGCGCTCGTGTGCAAGTGCGCGGCCATACCACCAAAAACGTCTCCACCATCCGTCTGCGCCTCGTGGACGGATACGATACACCGACGCGGGATGCGTCGTCGCGCAACGGCGTGCGCCCTATTAACAGGCTCCAACGACTCGCGAGAGAGTTGAAGCACAACCTTACGGGTAGAGCGGAGTCGTCGCATGTGCAGTTCGACGGTGCTATGAGATCATCGAAGACCCACAAACTCCCCGCTATGATGGTCCCTCATGGATTTGAGCGTGGCAGCGTGCTACCGAAGCAGCGCCCGGGGGTTCTCGCAAGCAAGCATCACCAACGCCGACATCATTCGGTCTTAAAATCAGCAACTGCTAGCATGTAAGCTGCGGTCGATGAGGTCACGCCATGGCGAGCATTGATACCGATAGTAGGCCGCCCAGCGCTACAGGGTCGACGTGCGGACGCCAATGTTCTTGTAGATCATTGAAAGAGGAACGTTGTTGTGTAGCATAGACAGTGCGACAAAGAGCACCTCGATGCTGTACATGCCGCGCCGCTGCGAGCGACCACAGCCGCCGAGAGTGACGAGAACGCGCGGGTGGACGTTGAGCGCCTCTTTGCTGAGCCGATTTCCCCCACCAGCCGCCACGTCAAAAGTAGGGGCCCTTGAGCGACCGAGAGGACAGGAGCAGCAACCGACGCCTAGCGTCTTTCAAGAAACACCACCCCCAACGTCCTCCCTCGCATCCCACCTCTTTCCAGAACGCGTGACACTACGTCACAGACGCAACAGACGGAGAGAGGCGACTTGCACGACGCGGTGGTGTGACACTATTTTCGACTCCTGTCAATGTCTGTCGACGGGGACGACGTGGTGGTCGAGCGATGAGCACGACACGGGTGTTCCCGGTCGTCGGCGACGCCCGCCAGCATCCGCCGAGGGGCACGACGCGGGTGTGCCTTGTGCCCGTCTACGCCCGCCGCTGTCGGCCGACGAGCACGACGTGGTGGTCGACCGAGGGGCACGAATCGGGCGTACCCGGTCGTCGGCGACGCCCGCCAGCATCTGCCGATGGGCACGATGCGGGTGTGCCTTGTTCTCGTCTAAGCCCGCCGGTCTCGGCCGACAGGCAGGAAGTGGTGGTCGACCGAGGGGCACGACCCGGGCGAGCCTGGTCGTCGTCGACGCCGGCCGGCGTCCGCCGAGGGGCACGAAGCGGTGGTGCCCTGCCGAAGTTCTCTCCCGCCAGAGCCGCCGCGTCCACCGTCCCCACAAAGAGACGATGCCGCCGCGTCCACCTTTGGATGGGAGACCGGATTGAACAGCAACCGGAGAGTGAGGCCGTCCCCCTTCAGACTGGGACGAGGGGAGGGCAGAGGAAGGAAGTGCAGGCGATGAGGGCCGCCCCGTTGCCGACGGGCACGTGGGGAGGGCGGGGGGGGAGCGCAGTACAGACGAGTGAGGCCATCCCCTTTCCGACGGGCACGAGAGGAGGGCGGAGGAGGGAAGTGCAGGAGAGTGCGGCAGCCCCGTTGTCGACGGGCATGTGGGGAGGGCGGGTGGGGAGGGAATTACAGGCGAGTGAGGCCGTTCCCTTGCCGACGGGCACGAGGGGAGGGCGGGGGAGGGAAGTAGGGGGAGGTTCAGGCGACGGGGACGAGGGGAGCGCGAGGGAGGGCAGTGCTGGCGAGCAAGGACAGGCCCAACGGCCGTCTGTTTCAGCCCCTGAGAATACCAGAAGGGCTGACGCCAGCCCCAGGTCAGGGCGTCATCTGCGATAACGGCTGAAAAGTTGGGCCGATGGGGATACGGCGATGACCGTCATCGCCTCCATGACATCCCCAGGTGCCCCTTCGTACGGGTGGTACAGACGAGCGGTGGGGGGCCACGGCGTGGAGGGACGAACGAGACCGGGCACTACGACGCGGCGATGGCCACAAAGAGCAAGTGTCCACCGCGACGTGCAAATTGTGAGATCCGGTACATAGGAGTGGGGCAAGTCGTACCGACCTGCAAAAGGAGGAGTCACTCGGAAAAATGCGTCGAGGGGCCGACCAACGGCAGCATCTTCCTGAGCTGCTGCGCGAAACGCCTGCAGCAGATGGGCTGTCTAGCGATGCGGGAGCCCACATGTTACGCTCTCCGGTATATTCAAATTGGAATCGCACACAATATCATATTTGATGTCTGCCTGAGACAACGGCTGTCTGGCTACTCGTGCGTGATCGAGCGCAAGCGCGCTCTAAGTGCGCCGAGCGCTACTACGCGGGACGCGATGGTCTGTCACCGAAGTCGGGATGGCAGGAGGGCGCAGGGAGGTCCATGTTTGCGCGGGTAATGTTCCTGGGGCACCTCTTGACTGAATTTGCCTAATCCGTCGGGCCCAATGTTTCCCGAGACACAATAACCTGTAGATGTTGCCACCGTTATCAGCGGTCCAGAGATGCGCGAATGTCATTGGTCGAGCGTCCCGCCCGTTTTCTGACAGCACGTTTTCCCCGGCCGCGTCGGGAAAACAAGGAGGGCCCATTTTGTACTGCCATAGTTCGACGAGACATGCTGAAGTGACCGGCCGTCCATACGGACGCGCTGCTCAGGTCATTGGCTGGAGGGGTACGCTACCGAGAGATCCACATTCTTGCTAGCATGCTGCCGATGTACGAACAAGAAAGAGGAAGGTCCCAGCCGAGAAATCAATGAGAAGACAAGAACTGAGTACTTGGCGGATAGCCGTCATGAGCGCTGCGGTCGGCGCTTGTCAACGCACCCGCAGGTTTTCCTTTGACGTCCACCGCCATTGCGCCGACTGCAGCAGAGGTTTCCAGGTACTTTTTCGGGTCATCGGCGCCGTCTTCCACCCCAGAGAGCTCCATCGTGTGCGTGTGGATGTACAAAGAGCCCATCGGGCCGGGCAGTATCGAAGACGGCACTTCCGGCACCACGCGAGAGTTGTAGTACACGAATAGGAGCTTGTGCAGCGTTGTGTAAGACAGCAGTGTCCGTAGCCGGCTCTGGGTGTGACAAGCATTTGGAAAGGAGCACTCTTGGCAGCTGGCAGGCGTCACAAAAAGTTTCAATCAATAGTTTTGATAAATGTATATGATATGGTTAAGAAAAACTATATTGCAGTATAATGTACCACTCCTAGATTTGAAACCATTTGGCATCTGTTGGAGTGCGTGAAATTTGGGAGCACGGCTGTCGGTACGAAGTGTATCACAGCTTGAAATGTGGCTCAGCTGCCTCGAGGTAAATATTACGAGTGTCTACCTCTTCATCAAGAGGGTGTGCGGGAGGCCTCCCGCATGTATATAGGGTTGAGGGGTTCTGGGGTTTGGGGGACGGAGGGGGAGGTGAGGTGCGGAGAAGAAAGGGGTGAAGCAAATGCAACGCGAAGGGCGGGGGAGGGGGGGGAAGGGGAACTTGGGAAGGGATGGACCGACAATTTCCACATGAAGACGGGCCGCGTCTCCTTTTTGCAATATCCCCCGACCAGCGCCCCGCCGCAGCCGGCGTAGGGTGCCGCCGCTGTCGCGCTGGCGGCTGAAGGCACCCGTGCACCCGAGGCCCGCTGCCTCGACCCGACACACCATTTGGCACAGCGCTGCCAGCCGGGGTGGGCGAATCTCTCACGATGTCGTACGGAAGACGGTCTATTTATCCAGCGTCTGACAACACCACCTGTCACGGTAGTCGGGAAAAAGGGCCAGATGGCAGATCCGGGGCCTGACCAACTGTGCGCTGCTGCCACGAATTTGACATGCGGCGTCGGGCGTGTCGGCGCGGTGGTCGTGCCATCCGCGCCCGTCCGCTCGATCGCCCACGTGCGGCCGATAGGTGGGGTGCACAGGAGCGCCTTTTGTGCACGGGAGCTCCTGGTGCTCGGTGGCGCATGCGACTGAGGGGTACAGGCAGGAACTCAGTTTCCAGCCGCCTCATCCGTCAACGGCCGCGCCGTCTGCGGCGACTCCCCCCCCCTCTCCTGAACCGGACGCGGCAACGGCACCCGGCTTGCACACGACCGTCGTTGTGTTTGCCCCCAGAAAGCAGCCGACCAAGTCACCAAAGGAGCCCACGTACACATCTCCCTCGTCGGCGTCGTTCCCCGAATGAGGCCACACACAGTCGTTCTCCAAACACTCCCTCAGTCCCGCATGTTGTAAGGGCGCGTCCAGCAACGTGCGTTCGACGCCATATTTACGACACGTTGCAGAGACGTGTCACATATGGCGCGACGGGTCCGAACAAGCGTTGGTGGAAGCAGAAAGGCCGTCGAACGCGTCCTCGTTTGGCGCTAGATTGAATATCTAGCACTTATCGCAATCGAGTAAGTACATTACATTCAAAGATGAATCGCGTCGAACGCGAGTCGACCGTTCGCATATCGGGGGTGATATAGGAACGTCTGGGGGCCGTTCGACGCCCAAAACGCAACTTGGAAGGCCAATGTGGTGTTTTGGCGCTTCGAAACAACCCAAACGACGATCGCCGACGGTTCCAAGAGGATGCCACGTGCGGGGTGTACGATCGGTGGCGATGACCGAGAATGACGAGGCAGGAGCGGTGCCGTGGAATGCAGCGACATGTGATCTCGTGATGCCCTGGGGCGTACGACAGTGGGGCACCGGTCCATGGCTGGGGGCACTCCGATGGTCGTTTGTCACATGGTGTAATGTCTCGCGAAGCTGTGGGCGATGCAGGGCACGTGATTCATCAGTCGGTCACAGTTCACACGGTGCGACGATGCAGGGCGTGTCAAACGTCCGGCGGTCATACTTCAGACAATGCGTGACGCATGAGCAAGAAACGGGCCAGCGCGCCGAGGCGTGGAGCGGCTGACCACACCGACGCCCAGCCATCGCACGGTCAGTGTGAGGCCCCTTGTTTTTTGGTATGGATCAAGAGGGTCACCCTCACGTACGTCGCTGTTTTCGGGGGGGGGGGGACCCCGCAGGCGCCTGGCGATGGCGGCAGGGACGGGTCCCCTCCCAGCAGCCCCAATTTTCGGGGTGCTCTGTGGCAACCACTGTGTGGATGACTGCTTTCGGGCGTGGGGAGCGGCTGGCCGCACGGCAGCCGCCGCAGCGACCGGAACCCCTCCCAGCCGGCCCAGTTTCGAGGGTCATCGACTGCCACCGGTGCGCGGAGGGCCGATTTGGGGGGTGGGGAGGAGCGATCAGGATGTCGGCAGCCACGATGGCCGTAACCCCTCCCCACAGGCCTGAAATTGAGGGCCTCGACTGCCACCTGTGCCTGGATGGCCGATTTGCTGGGTGGGGACAGGTGAGCCCCAGGGGGGCGGCCACAGCGCGCCCCCCACCCCCCCCAGAGGCCCCAGTTTCGATGGTGGTCGAGGCGCACGGGCGGACGACGAGGAGCCGAAGGCCTATATAATGGCGCCGACCCGTACCATCGACCAGGCCCATCGACCCATCATCGCACCGCGTCCCGTGCACCCGACGTCCGCACCACGACACCACACATCCACTCATGCGGCGTGCGTGAATGATAACCCCGCCCTCCCCCATTCCCCGTCCTCGTTCCCTGCGCCTGAACCTCGCCCCCCTGCCCCCTGCACCTTGCCCCCCTTCCCCCAGCCCCCTGCACCTCTCCCCCCTGCCCCCTGCAACTGTGCCCCACCCCCGTGCCCGCCGACCTCACGTGTCGTGTGGCGATGCAGCCTGCGGACGTCATGGACGAAGACCTTGAGCTCGCCTCTGTCCTTGCCGTGAGCGCGTCGATGACTGTGACGCGCTTGCGCACCCTGTACCTGGAGGTGCGCCGCTCTGTGGCGGACCGACGCCGGCGCCGGCGGCGTGGCTCGCTGCCCGGTCGCGTCGCGAACCTGGAGCGCGGGTTCGACATGGGCGTCAAGCGCATTATGATGGACTACTTTGGGTGGCAAGGACGGCCGCCCCTGTACGGGGATGAGGTGTTCACCCGGCGCTTTCGCGTCGGCAGAGACGTCTTCCTGGAGATGTATGACAAGCTGCGTGGCCGCCCCTTCTGGCGTCAAGACGTCAACGCCACGGGGAGGCCACAGTCGCACGCGCTGCAGAAAGTGGTGGGCGCCTTCCGCGTGCTAGCTTACGGCGAGACCTACGACCGCGCGGACGAGTACGTACGATTGAGCAAAGCCACCATCTCTATCGCCGTCCACAAGCTCATCGACTTTGTCGTGGAGGAGTACGCCGCCTCGTACCTGCGCGCGCCCTCAGACGCGGAGCTGCGCGTCATACTGGACCGGAACAAGGCGCGCGGAATGCCCGGCTGTATCGGCTCAATCGATTGCTCGCATTGGCGGTGGCGCTCTTGTCCGACGGCGCTGCACGGCCAGTACCAGAACCGCAAGGGCTACCGCTCGGTTGTGCTCGAGACTGTGTGCGACGAGGACACGTACGTATGGCACATGAACGTTGGGGCGGCGGGCAGCAACAACGACGTCAACGTGCTCAAGTTGTCACCCCTCTACCATGCCATCGTTGCCGGAACTTGGCCGCCCCGAACCATGACGTTTACCGTCAACAACCGGACACGGACGATGGCGTACTACCTCGCCGACGGAATCTACCCGCGGTACGCCTTTTTCGCCACCCCCTACCCTGATGCCGACACTCCCAAGAAGCGCACGTACAATCGCCTACAAGAAGCCCTACGCAAAGATGTTGAGCGCCTTTATGCAGTCCTCACTGGGCGCTTCAACGTGCTGCTCCACCCCGCACGATTCACCACGGTTGAAAAACTCCGACAAGCGGCGCGGGCGGTCACGATTTTGCACAACATCATGGTCAAGCGCAACCGTCACGGCTACGTGAGCCTGCGCCGCGTAGCGGCGGGGCTATATGCAGACGCTGCCAACGACGGCGCCGACGACGGCGCGGCGGACGTGGCGGCGGCCGCAGGGGAAGCGGCCGCTGGCATGCATGATGAGCAGGACCCTGACCCTGTCCAAGAGCAGCTCGTGGGTATTCCGGTGAACAATCCCGTCAATGCAGAGGGTACTCTGCTCTACTCCCTCCAGGCGCGGCAGCAGGCCCTTGACCGCGATGAGCATGAGCTGTTGCGGGACGACTTGGCAGAGCATATCTTTCCCAACCGCGAACGGTTCCTGCTGCCCTACACAGGGTGATGCTTGTCTTTGTGCTTGTAAAGGTTTTTTTTCCTCCCGCTGTGCGGGTTTTTTTTTCCTACAAGCGACGCGTGTACTTCGTTTTCGAAAGGGGAAGATGACTTTGGAACCTGTCCGTGCGGGTTGCACGGTGCGCGTGGTATTGCCACCGAGTTCCTGGCGGCAAGACGTCCGTGTCGTCGTACAGATGTGCGAGTCCGTTCTCAGAGTAGCGTTTCTCCCCACGACGACGCTACTGAAGGGGCCGCCAAGCCAAGAACCGTTGGTTTTTCAAGTCACACGGCCGCGTGGCTGCGGGGCGACGTTGGATGTGCGTGACCGCTGTATGAGTGTAGCACACCAGAGTGGGAGCGGCTCACATGCGCAGTCCGCGAGGGCGTGTACTTCCAACCGTCCTTGTCGTTGGCTTCCGCCCAGCTGTCCTTTGTTTCCGTGGATCGGGACTCGTCACATCCTCATCAAGAGATCAGCGCAGCTGCGAGTGGGCGCGTGCCGCACGCCTGGGGCGTGCAGTCCCACGTATTTCGCGAGTGCCACGAGTGCCACTCGCGAGTGCCACGCCCTGCACGCCTCAATGTGATTGGGTGTGATAGCGTCGTAATCAGCATGCTCACAAGCTTACCATGCAACGTAACCAGTACAGGGCCCTGAATGGCACATGAGGAGCGTGCTGTGAATTCATTTACTGTTGCTCGCAACTGAAGTTGGTATTTATTTAATTAATCCCGCGTCGTCAACTGGAATGTGCTTGTCAGCGTTTGTACCAACGGCCGTGATTGGGCAAGCATCGCCCACTCAGCCCGAAAACGGGCGTTATGCACGACCCTACCTGTGAGAGCTTGTCGCGTAAGTCGCTATTCGGTCAGCACCAATTGTACAGAAATGCGGCGAAGGATCCTTAAACGGGCTTATCAGGCTGCGTGAGGAGCGAGCGAGCTGGACGGATGTCCAGTAGTTTCCCGACCCGGCTGGGAGACACACGCGTGAACAGCGCGGTAGCGGCCCTGATTTTCATTTGTGTGGTGGGCGTGCGTGTATTGAGGCCCTCACCAGCTCGCACCTCGCGAGAGCACGCGAGAGCACCAGATCCGATGCGCTGCGACACTCGTATGGCCCGTCACATGAGCGCAACGCTTTGACCGGGCTTCCCCTTCCGCACCGTGCGCGCGTTGCATGGCCGCAGGGCAGCACAAAGATGGCGAGTGCTCCCCCGTCTCCACCCCCCCCCCCTTCTCCGTCAAGCAGCGTTTTGCGCGCCGCGCGTCGCCCCCTGCTACCGGCGAAGCGTTGGCTGTCGTGTTCCTTGCTCGACGCCGGACAGGGCACCGCCCCTTCCGTGTCCAGCACGCCACTGGCCGCCGTGGCAACTGCCTCATCGGCGGCCACGGTATGCACGTCGCCGTTGGCGACCACCGCTTCTCTGGCGACGGTTGCAGACTCCTCTAGTGCGCCTGTGGCGGCGGGCGCGGGCGCTAACGTACTGCTGGCCGCCGCCGGGGCGGCGCCCGCCTCGTCCTCGGCGCGACAGGCCGATACAGCGGCTCTGCCGGTGGCCGCGTGCGCGGCTGCGGAGGGTGCGGGTACTGGAGCAGCTGTGTCTCTGGCGCGTGCTGGTGCGGCCACCGCCGTGGCCGTGCGGGCGGTCGCGCCCGCCGCCGCGCCTGCTGCCAATCCCGCTGCAGCGCCTGCTGCCGAGGCCGCCGCCGCGCCGGCCGCCGCGGCCGTGCCGGCGGCCTTGCCGGAGGTTGCCGCCGCGACGTTCCCGGCGGCCGACGCAGCGGCCATGCCAGCAGCGGCGTGTGACGGACGGTCCGCAGCAGCGCCGGCCGCGTCTCCGTCTGCATCGGAGGCGGCGTCCTCGCCAGTGTCTGATGACAGCTCGGCGGTCGAGGTGGCCGCTGTGCGGCCACCTGCTGTGGTCGATTTGGAGGAGGAGGAGGAGAGGAGGGCGCACGCCATGGCGGTGGCGGACGCGCTTCGGGCGCGGGCGGCGGCGGCCGTGGCCGTCGGTCGGCGTTTCACGCGCTCAATGGAGAGGCCGCCGGTTCTGAGCAAGCCTCGTGGTGGTGTGCAGCGTGGGAGGCGTGGCCGGCGGTAGCGCCGCGTGAAGGAGCTCGTGCACTTGCTTTCGACTCCCACTAGGGGTGCTGAAGATTCATTGACTACGAGAGGCGAGAGATACGCGTTTGAACATGGGCGACACTTGTTTCAAGGAAAAAAAAAACCGTAAGGGCAAAAAAACCTTTCCTTCCGTCGTACAACTATACCCACTCAAGCGCAGAAGCACACAAAGAAGAGAACACACTACTCGGTACCGCTTCCAGAGATGTCATCGAGGTTGTTGTCAGCGTCATCACTCTCCTCAGAGCCTGCAGCGACCTCACTGGAAGAGGACGAGGAGCCATAGATGGTGCGGGTCGGCATCCGGCGCCGGTTCACCGCACGCTGACGGCGGTGGGAAGGGGGGCTAGGCCCGGACGAGGACGAGGACGCGGCGCCAGCGCGGCGGCGGGCGCGGCGCAGAAGCTCGTTCTCCTCGTCAGAGTCTGGGTCTTTGGGCGCGGTGCGCTGCGGCGCTGTGTCATTGGCGCGCCGGAGAGCAGCAACTGCCTCTTGCATCATGGACGCCACGTGGGACGGCGTCTTGTTGAATGCCACCTTCTTGGTGCGCATGGACGCCGTGCCCCTCGACTCCGGACCAGCGTGGAGTGCCGCTGCCCGACGCGTCTGGCTTCGGTGCTCATCCCCATCCACAACGATGACGTCGGACGCAGCTGCATCGTCATGATGGACCGGATTGGGTGCGGCCACCGTTGTGGTTCGTCCGTCGGCCGCGTGCGCGGCCGCCTCCCGTCGCATGCGGGCGGCCGCTTCTGCACCCTTGCGCTTCGCCGCGTCGTGGGCCTTTTCCATGTGCGTCGCCGGCCGCACCTTGACATGCGCGTCGTCGCTGCGCGCCCCCTGCGTTACCTTGTGTCGCGCCGTCCCGTTGCTTGGCGTATTGTCTCGCTTTTCACGCATGGAAGGTGTCGCGTCCACGTCAACCATCGCCACGGTGAATGTGTCCTCCCCAATAAAGTCCAGCAGGGATGATGTCTGGGACTTGGGCCGCGCGACCGTCTCGCGGCCGTAAACGTCGCTGGTCTGCGTCGCAGCCACAGCGGCCGCAACTGCGGCCGCCACAGCTGGGTCAGGCACGCGAGTGCTCGTTGCGGCCGACGGCGAGCTCGGAGTTCCTGCGCCCGCGACGCCACGACGAGTTGGACTGGCTGCGGCGTCCGCGCGGCCACCACGAGTTGGACGGGTGGCCGCGGTACAAGCGGCCGCTCGAGCTCGGCGAGGACGCTCAGCGGCCGCCTTGGCCACGTCGTACCCCCCGCTCCGCCGAGACGCGTCCATAGCGCCCTTGAGAGAGGCTGCACGAGCAGCCGCAGAAGCAGCACGATCCGTTGTCTTCTCGTCTGCTCCGTCCCGTCGGGGTGGCTCGTCGACCTCGACGGCCTTGACTTGGTCGTCGTCATCCGACGCGGCCGCCCCAACGGCGGCCGCGTCCGACAGCCGCAACCGCCGCTGGAGCTGCCCCTGTAGCCATGCCTCTCCCTCTGGTGTGGCTCGCACGTGGGGCTGTGACCAGAAGGCCACGTCATTCTGGTCCCGCATCATAGAGTTGCGCTCGGCTGACGACTTGGCGAGCGAAGCCAACGCATCGATGTGAGCGGCGGACACCCGAGCGTGCTCCGCCGCCTCACGTGCGTCGCGGCGCACTGCTGCTTTGGCAGCCTTGGTACCGACAGGCAGGTCAGACAAACCAGCGGCCGACGGCGGCCGCTTGCGGCCGCCGCTGGCTGACTCCTTGTTGTCCGTTGCCGTCAGGCTAGGATCCCCATAGACCTTGTACTGCATCTTCTTGAGGGTATTGATGGACTCCTCCGGGCTGAACTTGGGGAAGTGACGCAGGTAGGTCCACACCAGGTAGAAAAGGCACTGCGTGGCCGCCTCCTCCCGGCGCACGCCGGCGTAAGGGTCCTTGTTGTTGTACAACGCGACGGCGGCCATGTCCATGTCTGCCTCGGTCGGCGACCCCGTCAGTTCCCGCTGATGCGCGGAGATGAGGCATCCATTGAGTTTGTGGACGGCGTTGGTGATGTCGTAGCGGAACATGCGCTCAATGCGCTTGTCCGACCGCTCCAGGCGCTTGTCCAACTCGGGGAGGTCGGCCTTGATCATTAAAACTCGGATGTTGACGACCATCTTGTCGTAGAAGGCTTGCATACCCTGGCAGGTTCCGAGCACAGGGTCCGTCGTCGTCTGCCCCCAACCCTTTCCAACACAGAGCGCCTCATCCGCCGTCCACGCAATGCTGCGGCTGCTGCCCTTCTTGGGCACGGGCCCAACGATTTCTAGCGCCTCACTTGCCCGCCGGGAGGCATCCGCCTCCACCGCTGCCATGATGGCCGAGTCTTCCCGGGCGTTGGGTGACGCAGCGGCCGCGCCCGCGGCCGCCGCGCCGTCTGCATCACTGGAGGCCTCCGCAGGGGAGGCCAACGCACCACATGCTACGCGTCGGACGACGGGGGGCAGACCTTGTCGGCCTCCTCCTCGTTGTCGTCCTCGTCCGTCGGTTCGGGGGGCCGTTGCGTCTGCAGACGCCATTGCTGACGCCATTGCGCGGACAGGGCCGCCTCCTCGTCTGCTGCCGACGGGGGCGCTGCAGCAGAGTTGGAAAGCTTTGCCAGCAGCGAACCGACGAAATCCGTGCGCACCGTTCGTGTCCGGCGCACTTGCCCCGTCTCGTGGACTGTTGAGCTCGGCTCCGCTGATGGCGACGGGTTCGGGATCTCCTGGTGTGGTGGAGGCGTCGGAGACCTCCCTGCGGCCGCCTCCAGCGGCGGCCGCGCCGCACGTGCCGCAGGTGGCTCCGGCGGTGGTGACGTCGGAGGCTGCGGGCCTGCCGCGGCTTGCGGCCTCGAAGGGGTCGTCGCCCGGTTGTCCCCGTACTGCAAGCGTGCCCAGGGCGGAGTCACCAGCCCGGCTGGCGGAGGCGTCAGCGGCCGCTGGAACTGCTCCAGCGGCCGCCAATCTCTTGGCTGCCACTGCGGCTGTGGCCGCTGCGGCGGCGGCCCGTCCGCCCGCGCTGCCTCTTGACGGTGAAACTCGTCTGGCAGCCGGGGCGGGGGCCGCCCGTACCGCGTCGCCTCTTGGTGAAGAACCTCCTCGTACGGCGGACGGGGCGAGCCCCAACGAGGGGGCAGATGGTTGGGAAGGGCGTACTCCGCGGGCGGGGGACCCGACCGAGGCGGAGGCGCCTGAGAAGGGCCGAAATCCCGGCGGGGAGAGCCCCGCCGAGGGGAAGAAGCGCGAGGGGGATGGTGTGAGGGGCGTCGAGAATCCCACCGAGGGGGGGAAACGCGACGGGGATGGTAGGGCGCGTGAGGAGAGGTCCACCGCGGGGGAGAGGCGCGTGGCGGGCAATAAACCGGGCGGGGAGAGCTCCACCGAGTCGGCGAGACGCGTGAAGGACCGCACGCCAAGCCCCACCGAGGGGGAGATGTGTGGCGAGGGGCCGGTGGCTGGTGCCCGTGTCGGTGCACTTGGTCCAGGAGCGGTCGGTGCGCCACTGGTTGCACAGCGTGCGGCGACCGAGGCGGCTGCAGCGGCCGCACCGGCGGCCGCAGCGGCCGCTGAGGCGGCGACCGCGGCCGCAAAGGCGCTGCGCTCGACCCGCGAGTCGGGAACGACGGACCCGCCTGCGTCGTCGGCCGCACCACGCGCGACACTGCCGCCGCCGACCACGGGCAAAGGCACTCGGGCGGGCACAGAGGGTGGTGCGGGCCGATGTCCTGCGCCCGCCGGCACATGACGCACAGCTGACGCAGCCCGCACCGCCGCTTCGTCCTGCTGATATAGGGCAGAGGAGGCTCATGACACCAGTGCGGACGCCTCGGCGGAGGCGGTGGCGGCGGCGGGGGGAGGGGGGGGCAGTCCATGTTGGGGCGGAGCGGGGAGAGCAGTGCGCGGAGTCGCGTGCGAGGTCCGCCGCGGCAACATGCGCGCGCGCACGTCGTGGCGGTGCCGTCCGTCGGTCGTTGGAAATGAGAAAGGTGTGATCGCCGACGTCCGTTCGCATACCCTTCACAAACAGAGACTGGTCACACAAGAAAGCTCACTCCAGAGGCGCTCAGGCGGTCGTATCCAAGACACGCGCAGGGGTGACGTCGCCGGCCGCCGTGGGGATGGGTGACGCTTGGAAGGCCCGCGCGGGGACCAGGCAGGCGGCCGCTACGCTGCGGCCGCCACTGTTCCTGCAGCCTCTGTCTCCCAGCGCCCCACGACCGCGTGGACGGGCCAACATGAGCGTTCTCGACTGGTGGGCCACGGCAGCGGGCGGGCGCACCCTGGCGGGACTGTGGCGCTTGCGTGGGTTGGTGGTCCGAGGGGCCGTGCCCGGACGTGCTGGCGTGGTTTACAGTGCGGACCAACGTCGTCAAACGACGAGGCCCCAGTGTCCATCCCCCCGACCGGATCATATGATCCGGTTCGGATCAAAAGATCCTGTTTCTGAGTACCGGATTTCGGGCACTTCCTGCCATCAGTGACTCTTTTTGACCTCAGAAACGGACTCAGCGCAGTCTCTTCTTTCTTGAGACACTCGATGAGCACCTGTGGAATCCGCAAAGGACCGAAAAATGTAAGACAATCGACAATATCTCTGATTTCGACGGTTGTTTTCGACGAGTTTCCGAAAACAGTACCAGGGGTGCGTTGGAGGCCGTCCGCACATCGTTGTGATCGCCAGGACGGCGGCTCTTGCACCCCTGAGAGCGGTCAGGCGCTGCCGTGCAGCCACTAACGAGATACTGTACGGGGGCCACTTGGTTCTTTTGGATTCTTGTGGATGGAAGCGCCCGTAAAGTGAGGATCATCTGATCCTATTTGTTGGGGGAATAGACACTAGCCGGTGGACCAGAAAATTCTGTTCCATCCAATCGGCGTCGCTCCAGAGAGGTGGCCGCATGTCCGGATCCGGCCAGATATCTTGTGATCCTCAACGACCCACCGTCAGCACGGATGGAACAGGTGAACAGGTGTCCGGCCGCCCAAGTTGTCACGAGATAATGGTCAGATCTCAGTCAGCCGATGCACGGCTGGAGTCAACCAATTTGGCGACCCAACATCTGATTGGGTGTTCGGTGGCTGTCTCACCAACAAGAAAGCACTCAAGCACGCTCCCAAAAGCCACATCTTATCTTCTGTCACTGTCTCGACAGACACTGTTGGTATCGGATACGCATGGCCCGACCGCTCACGTTTGGCCTCACGCGGCCACCCACGCGCGAAGGCGCCAATGCCCACCGTCTTGCACAGGGGAGCACCGTACGCAGGGCATAGGCCGAGCACAGGGGCATCCAGCGCCACGCTCGCGGTGAAATCCCGGCCGCTTTGTGCTTCAAATCCCACGCGGCTCGCGGCTGACAGTTGGCCCGGCGAGCCGTGGCAGTGGGGTGGCCGCTGACGGCCAACTGATTGACGCACGACCGGTTGTCCGCAAGTGACGCAGACGGACACAGACAGCCACGTAGTCACGTGGCCCGCGCACCCGACCCACACGCTGTTTTCCTAAACCACGCAGGCGCCACGCGAGCGGTCGCCCGCGCTCGCCGGCCGCTGCCGCTCCGTCAGGAGGCCACAGGCTGTGGCTCACCGCGATCAACAGCACCCAGCCGTCAAGTGGCCCTTCTAAAAGAGGACACCTCTCACGCAGGGCGCCACACGTGCCTCCTCGGCCACCCTTTTGAAAGGACCTGACTCGCCGCCGTGGGGCTCGGCCACCGCTGTGTCAGCTTCAATCACTCGCGCGGCCCGCTGCGTGCGTCATGCCGCCGGTGATGCCTACACACCGGCTCTTGACGCACACTTGTCGCCTGCTGTGCGGGCGGTGCGCCGCTGAAGGTGCTCCCCGCGGCGGCCGGCAAGTGGCCGCACGCGGCGGTTGCCCGTGCGCCTCTTCGCCCCTGGCCGCGGCCTGTCCGGCCGCCTAGAGCATGGCCGCGGCCGCGCACCTCGTGGCCCTCACTGCCAGCTTTTTGGGCTGAGCGCCTCGGACAGTGACGGCGCGAGCCGCGGACGCGTCACGCGTCCGCGTGCGGCGAGCTGGCTTAAGGGCGGTCGCGGTGCCCGCGGCCACGGAATGTGGGGCCGCCAACACCCCCGACGCGGCCATGCCCCCGGTGCACCTCGTTGGGAGCTGGGCAGGCGGCGACCGGCACATGGTGCGCCACGTGCAGGCCGCCAAGCGTCCGCGCGCGGGGCCTTTGGCGAGTCGGGGTCGCGTGCCGCCGCGGATTGTGGGGCCGCCAAAATAGAGACGGCGGCCGCGTCCCCCGCCAGCTGTCTCAGCGAACGGCGCGCGGCTGACGGTGCGGCCGCGGGCCGCACTATTTCCGCCCCCAGTGCAGCCGCCGACTTCAGGACTGGCCGGCCGCAGTGGCCGGCCGCACAATAGTGGCGACCGCAGCCCCCCGCGAGATTCGTTTCCAGCTTGGTGAGCGGCGAGCGCGCCGCTGACTGTGCACGCACCACCTCTCGCCAGCGCTTCTGTGTGCTCGGTCGCCGGCGCCCCGCCCACGCTGCGCGCCGCGGAGGGCGCCACGCGGCCGCATGCTGCGCCACCGCGCACGAGGCCACGCCCCACGCCATCGCGCCAATGGCTGTGCCCGCCGCCCCCCCCTGTGCGGCCGGCGGCTCCGGGCCTGCGCCCGGCCGCACAACGGCGGCGGCCGCGCCCCCCGCCCACACGGCACCCGCACCTGTCGAACGCGCTTCTGTGCGCTTGGCGGCCATCCCGTCCGCGCGTCGGCTGCTTTTGTCGCCGCCCCCGCGTCGCCTGTCCTTCCCGCCTCCTCCGCCGCGTTCTCCGCTGCCGCCAGCGGGGGTGGTGATGGTTGCGGGTGGGGGGACTGGGCACTTTCGCGGCCGACGCGCGAGTGCTGCTCTACGTGGGGGGGGGGACTGTGCTCCCATTGCCTGGGTTGGGGGTGGGGGCGGTGGCGGGAGGGGCGGGGAGGGGGGGGGGAGGGCGGACGCCGTGTCGTCCCAGTGGCTGGAGGCGGCGGTGTTGCTCGGCACGAGCCACACCGTTGGGCATGCAGGCGGTCCAGTGGTGGTCGGGTGGGTCGGGGAGGTGTGGGGATTGCCTAGAGGCCGGCTTGAGGAAGCCCGTCAGGAAACAGCGTGTGCGCGGCCGATGGGAGGGTACGGGGGGGACCCTACATGACAAGAGGTGCGAGCCAGCTAGGGGGAGGCAGTGTGGTCGCGAGGAGCCGCAGTGGTCTGGCAGTGGTGTGTATATTTGTCCCACGAACAAACTGGGGTGCTTTCCTCTCCTCCTCCGTCAAGCGAGCAGCGCAGGGCCGAGGGTGGGTTGCAACTCGGTCAGTGGGGGGGGTGATCCCCGACTCGTCCTGTCCGACGGGGACTCCGACTCCGCGGCGGCTCTTTCTTTTCCGACATGTCCAGATACTTCGGCGTCGCAGGGGCGCACCAACGAGGGTGTGGTATGGTGGGCCACTGCACGCTGGGTGCCCTACGGCCGTTCTCCCAAAATGTCCGCACGCCAACTGTGGCAAAAGAGTTCCAAATCAGCCTCTACGACCACGTAGAGGCCGATTTGGAAAACTTTGGGGACAGTTGCAGTGCGGGATTTTTGGGAGAACGGCTGTAAAACAAAGAATTACAGTTTACCCCTCCCAGGAGCCGCAGGAGGACGGGTCGGTCGGATTTGGAAGGGATCCGAATGTCCTGCCGAGGTTCCGAATTTCTAATACCGTCGCTCTATCTCAATATGCGTACGCTCTCACCTACACCCACGTACACAGACAAGGCGCACTACAGAGGCTATGGACAAGGAGAACTACAGACGCTGGCGCTTCCGTAGCCTCCCGGCGGACCCCGCAAGCTCCCGTACCCGACGACGGCGCGTAAAATCAGTCTCGTCACCGCCACCGTGACCGTGCATGTACCACTCGTACCCCACGCCACCATCCCTCTGCCCGCCAGCGGGAGGTCCTCCACGCGGCGCATGCGGCACACGTGCAGTGCCTGCTGCGTGACCGTGCACCTCCAAACCAAAGCTGGCGAGGTCGCATGCGACGTGCTGACGTACGGCGCACGTCAGTGACGTGGGCTTGACAGCCAGGTTCATGCCCTCCATCACCTGCACAGAAAACGCCGACCTGCCCCTGGCTCCAGGCGCGCCGCGGAGAGGCGCTGCCGCCGCCTCAGCCCGGCGGGAACTCCGCAGCGGCACGGCAGCGGCCACAGCAGGCAGTAGGCCGGTGCCCACCGTCGCCAGTGGTGCGGCGGCGCGTCCCGCACGCGCTCCGGCCAGCACGCGCTGGCACGACGACCGCCAATCGACGGCAGTCATGTCGTCCACAGCGTCGGTCACTGACATGAGCCCAATGCCTCCCACTGACGAGGGTGCTGTCTCCGACGCGACGGCGGCCGACGTCTTGAACTCCGCGTCAGTAGACGTCGACGCGCTGTCGTCCGACGGCAGCCATTCCGAGCCCGAGGATGAGACCAGCGCAGATGTCGACGACGACATCATGGGCGTAGGCGCATAATAAGGAGAGGGCGTCCTGGACTCGTAGGAATTGTACGAGGCCGTCGCGTCGCTGTGTGCGACGGCCTCGACGGCGGCCGCTGCTTCTGTCTTCACGGACGCCTCCGCCTCGGACTCGACGGCGGTCGCCACCACGCCCGCGAGCGGATGCTGCTCCACGGCGGCCGCCGCCGCCTCTGCCCTGAAGGCGTCCGCCACTGCGCCCGCCAGCGCCTGCTCCTCCGCGGCTGCCGTGGCTACGGCCTGAACAGCGGCGGCTGCCGCGCCAGCGAGCGGCAGCTCGTCCGCAGCAGCCGCCGCTGCCTCGGCCTTGACGATGGCCGCCGCCTTGACCTTGACGACGGCCGCGGCCTTGACCTTCACGGCGGCGGCCACAGCGCCCGCCAGCGGCTGCACCTCCCCCGTCTCGGCCTCGACGGCGGCCGCCACCACAGCCTCGACGGCGGCCGCCACCGCGCCCTCGAGCGGCTGCTCCTCCACGGCGGCCGCCGCCTCGGCCTTGACGGCGTCAGTCACCGCGCCCAAGAGAGACTGCCCCTCTGCGGTGGAAGCCGCCTCTGCCTTGACGATGGCAGCTGCCACCGCCTTGACGGCGGCCGCCGCAGCGCCCGCGCGTGGATGCTCCTCCGCGGCGGCCGCCACAGTGCGCGCGAGCTGCCGCTGTGTCTTGGCGGCCGCCATCTCGGCCTTGACGGTGGCCTTTGCCATGTTCTTGACGGCGGCCGCCGCCGCCTGGTACTTGACGGCGGCCGCCGCAGCGCCCGCGCGCGGATGCTCCTCCGCGGCGGCCGCCGCCTCCGCCTTTACGGCGGCCGCAGCAGCGCACGCGAGCTGCTGCCCCTCCTCGGCGGCCGCCGCCTCCGCCTTGACGGCGGCCGCCGCAGCGCCCGCGAGGGGCTGCTTCTTTGCGGCGGCCGCCACACCGCGTGCGAGCTGCCGCTGCGTCGTGGCGGCCGCCATCTCGGCCTTGACGTTGGCCTTTGCCACGTTCTTGACGGCGACCGCCGCCGCGCTCTCGCGCGGATGCTCCTCGACGGCGGCCGCCGCCTCCGCCTTTACGGCGGCCGCCGCAGCGCACGCGAGCTGCTGCTCCTCCGCGGCGGCCGCCCCCTCCGCCTTTACGGCGGCCGCCGCCTCCACCTTTGCGGCGGCCGCCAAGGCGCCCGCGACCGGCTGTTTCTCCGCCTTCACCTTGACGGTGGCCTCCGCATTGTTCTTGACGGCGGCCGCCGCCGCGCCCGCGCGCGGATGTTTTTCCGCCGCCGAGGCCGTCTCCGTCTTGACGGCGGCCGCCATGGCGCCGTCGACCGGCTGCTTCTCCGCATTCGCCTTAATGGCGGCCGCAGCCTTGTTCTTTAGGGCGGCCGCCGCCGCGCCCGCACGCTGCTGCTCCACCGCGGCGGCCGCCGCCTCCACCTTTTCAGCAGCCACCGCCTGGTTCTGGACGGCGGCCGCCGCCTGATTCTTGATGGCGGCTGCCACCGCTCCAACCTCCAGCTGCATCTCCGCGGCCGGCGCCGCCGCCGTTGAGCCGCCGGGCGACGCAGCGGCTTGAAGGCGCTGACGCCGCAGTACCTCTTTTTTACCGGCCTCCCGGCCGGTCTCGATGGCCCACGCGCGGTCCTTCTCCCGCTCGCGCGCAGCCGTCAGTGCCACGGCCGCGTCTCGGGCCGCCGTGGACGCCGCTGCGGCTTCGGCGCGCAGCCGCGTGGCCTCTGCACACGCGCGCGCGATGCCTCGTACTGTGCTGGCCGCCAGCGGCGTGACACGCGCCCGGCCGGTGTTGCCGGCGCCCGAAGAGGCATCCATGGCCACTCGCCGTGCGCCGGCGCGTGAGCGGCGCCGCGTGTGCCTGGACGTCGAAGGAGGGGGTGGCGGTGAGGGGGGGGGGGAAGGCGCGCGCGGCGACAAAGGCGTCTTTTGGACATATCGACGCCGGACCACAACGGCTCGAGCTCCCCTGCACCGAACTGCGCCGACAGCACGTACGTGCGTCACAACGACCGCGAACTCAGCTGACTGGCACCCCGACAGGCGCCAAATGCACGTTGACCACATATCGAAAACAGTTCATCGCTGCTCCATCCGCGTGCACTGGTTCCTGGACGGCTGACGCGCGCCTCTCAGGGGAAGCAATACAATTCCATCTGCCGCCGACATTTGACTACGATCGAGGCACTGCCACGGTTCTTTTTGGTGCGTGTGGGGGTCGCCGTGGGGCCTCTCTCGCGTGGAACTGGGCCTCAGTCACAGAGGGGCTGCACCCCCGCTCGGGCGTGCCGTCGCGGGCATGGACCTCCAGCACACGCGCACCTCAATGTTGGAGACCTCGGGCCGCAGGAGGGACCCCTTCAGGCGCCAGATTGTGCCAGATTGCGCCAGAGCCTCTTCGACGCCAGACATGGCACGAGGTGGACACAGGCGTAGCACGAAGATCGCGCCGACGACGAGGTTCTCGGGCCATATCGGCCATGTCAACTACGAACGTGTCCCCTTCAATCACACGATCGGTGCCGGTCTGCGCGTCGATCGCGGAAGAATCGCACCCGAAGGCCCTCTTTCCTACATGTCGCGGAACATGGACTCAACTGCGAACGACATGCGAACGGCACTCTTTCACCGACTCGGTTCACATGCTCACCGATGATGCCTTCCAATGTCTACCTCTTCCGCGGTTTGTCGCCCCCGTTCGACCTAACTCCATTGCTCAAATGCGAACGTCCGTCGAACGCCGACGTGGACCCAATCAGATGAGCGCACGTGGCAGTTTAGTTTCGCCGTTCTAGCTGCCCAAACGCACGTTCCTGGACGCGCCCTGAATGGGCGGTGAGCCCTGCTTTTCACCACAAATTTTGTGGCCACAATTTTGACCGCCCAGTCACTGGCGTGCTATACATTACTAGACGCTTCTCCATGCCAATGGAATCAGTCCGGCATGTCCGGTCGTGAAGGGTCCGCTGCACAGCGCTTCACAAAGCGTTCCACAAAAGCTACATTGTGGAACCGCAACGGCATCCCCGTTTCTGTGGCGCACGTACCGTTGTGGGCAGCAATCTCCCAGAGTAAGCCGATCAGGAAGCCGTCATGAAACGACGGGAATGGCGGGCGGGACCTGTGAGACGTATGACGCATTCTGTGTATGGTGGGAGGCGTGTGGCGTGAGTGGAACAAACCCCCTGTCAGGGGTGACACGACCCCCCGGCATGAGCCGGGGACGGGTCGTGACCAGTCACACAACACCCCCCTAGGGGGGTCGCGTGGGACAACCCCCTTGGGAGGGTGTCCGCGAAGCCCCAGGGCCACACACGCGACGACCTCTCTAGAGGGGCGTGAGGCGGGGAACACCCGATCGGGCCCCCCTGATGGGGTCTGACACACACAAGGGAGACACACGTCTTCCCGAATCCGGGCCCTCTGGGGGGACCGGAAAGCTTGTGGAAGCTTCCGCAGTCCGAGCGTAAGCCGGACCGCGATAGCATCTCGACCAGGGATAAAATCCCATCGCAGTTCCATCCGGGAAAAATTAGAAATCTTGGGATAAGTCCCAAGGTATTGGTTTTAGGCAAATCCTGAAATCTAGGAAATCATAGTGACTTTTCTGCTTCCGCCCGAGACGGGCGGGGGTCCCCTCCCAGTGGAAGGGCTGTCAGGGATGCTGGTCACTGGCCACTAGAGGCCCGGGCCGGAGACCGTGGCCCGTTGGGTACCGGTCCCCCCATGGTAGCGCCAGGGGGTCGGGATTGTGCACGTCCTGCGTCTTGT